>Ga0208770_1001546_pt1 | contig 11330 bp, 12 predicted proteins | sample AntAceMetag02UK9_FD_184771 | JGI IMG/M metagenome (GOLD analysis project Ga0208770, IMG submission 184771) | Saline lake microbial communities from Ace Lake, Antarctica - Antarctic Ace Lake Metagenome 02UK9 (SPAdes) (version 2) | ecosystem: Environmental > Aquatic > Non-marine Saline and...
GCCAATAGCACCCATGGACAAACACAACAACTTTCGAATCTTCAATGACAATGTCTGGTGTTCCGAAGATCCCTGAAACATGTGTTTGAAAGCCTATTCCGCGCACCAAGAGTGCTTCTTGAATCCTTCTTTCAGGCAGAGTGTTTTTTGAAACCACGTTCAGTAACCCAGACTCTTAGCCGCTACATACCCAAGAATAGGAGGTACCGCGTCTCCTATCCACTTTCCTAAGTTCACCCGAGTAGTCCTGCCGGTGGGATTGAACTGGTAGTAAGAGGGGAAGCCCTGCACCATAGATCCCTCCCTGGCGGTCAGCGTTCTAGGTTCAGTGGGATGAATAAACCTCCCTCGGCCGGGCGAGAAAAAGCCAGTGGTTAGAGTTGGAGCTGGGGAATTTATCCTCATTCGCCCGTAACTTGCAGTGTATGTCGTGCCATTCTTATGGCAGTCTGGCCTCTGATCCAGAGGCAGGTCATATAAATCGTGCTGAATCAGATACTCGGCCCGCCGCCGGTTTTCTGGACTCAGGACGGATGACTTGTCCATCAGGTCATCAGATTTTGACATTTTCGTCGAAGTTTCCAGTATCCAACCCAATGACTCTGGAGTCCTGGCCATCTGCTCTTGAAGTTCAGAAAAAGGTATTGGCTTTGAGTCTCTGTCTGCCACCAGAAAAAATCTCTTTCGAGTTTGCGGCCATCCGAACTTGTCCGCCGAAAGCACACCGGTTTCTACTTGGAAGCCAGCGTTTTCCAAGAGCCTTGCAGCGGTTCCCACTACATTACTCTTCTCGAGAATCACCCCTGGGACGTTTTCAATAATTACCTGGCGAGCTCCAAGCGCTATTGCGATTGCCGGAACCTGAAGATATAATTCGTTCCTTGGATCGTCCCCTCTAGAAATGTTATTCAGAGATGAGTTGCCCTGGCAAGGCGGGCCCGCAATGACAATGTCCACCTTGCCCACATTTCTTGCTAGCTGCTCCTCGACGATTACGGGCGGGTACGCGAATTTTGCACCGCCCCCTTGTCCGATTATGTGAGAATCAACCAATTCCCTCACTGACCCCTCAAAGGGCTGGCATCCTGGCCAATTTGCCTTGTATACCTGAGTTGCCAGGACGTCAACGTCCGCTACCAAGAGAGATTTTGGCGTGAGGCCAGATTCGCTGATCGCCTCTCCGAGTCCAATCGACAAACCGCCGACGGAACTGAATAGGTCAATAAACCTGACTTGCTTTGCAGCTAGGCTCGGTTTTCTTTTTGGCTCTTCCAGGAAATATTTCCACTGCTCAAGGCTCCTGAATTGGATCGTTCTGTTGAGCATTAAGGTAAGCCTTACTTTCTGAGGTCTCTCACTATTTTCCTAGCGTCAACTTTTGTCAGAAGTTCAAAGATTACATTAGACCTGATGGATCTAATACGTTTTGCAATAGATCGTTGCTCCTCAACGGCAATAGAGCTCTCAACAACCTCTTCGGCAAATGCTTGACTCATTTCTTGGCTGAACCCAGTCTTAACTCTTAGCACGTGAGATCTCCAAAAGTCTTGCTGGATAAGGCCCTCGGCCTCGGTCGAGCCCTTAGCAATGAGCCCTCGGATAATTAGCCTAGGTATGAAGCCGTCGACAAATTCGGACGAAGATGCCGAAGCAACGAAGTTTTTTGACCACCCTTCGGAATCGTTCGGCGGGAATCTCCAGACAATGACATCCCGAATTCTATAACTCAAATATCCAAAAAAACCGGGGTTGAATTTGCAAGAGTGAGGGAGCCTGCAAAAAAAATCCAGCACGATTGGCGTCGCTGCCAACTCAAATGCCGAATATCTCTTGTCTTTAGACTTCGTCGACTTTTTACTTTCCTTCGAGAAGAGAATGGTGAGCTCAGAGACTAGGTTCTCGACTAGGTCCGAATCTACTGAGTCATCAAAACCCAAGTACGAGATCTTGGGATCATATATTGCCGATTTCCGCAAAGCCTCTAACACTAGGGCCAGCTCCGATTGAAGTAGTGTTGGAATTTTCACGCCTCCTCCTTCGCCAAAGCACGCTTGATCTCGCCCTTTAGATCAGCACTCGCCTCAATTTTTGAAGCTACAAGTTGTGGCTGGGATTTTATCTCCTCAAGCGTCGATAGCCAGTCTTCGCCATTACCTAAAACTTTTTGCGCCTTCCTGACAAACTTCGTCAACACTCGCTCATCGGGCTCATTTGACTGCAGTGAATCCGCGTAAATACTCAAATTAAAGTCATGCTGGTTTAGGACCCGACCAATTAGTTCAACTACGGATCCGATTGCCGTTCGAGCTAAAAGCATCGCAGTTATATCTGCTGCAGGACCGTAATTACTCTGCAACGAAAGTAAAATTTCTTCGTCCACCCAAACGGTCAGCACATCTTCAACGCTAGTGGCATATTGAATACTCTCTTGACCCTCTTGAACAAAAAGCATTGTTCTATTGTTCAGCTCAAGTTCTTTCTTCTTAGCGGAATCCATGGGGGTTGGTGAGAAGAAGGCAATATTTTTTTCCGCCCTAACCTGAATCTCGCGCTTTTCAAGCCAAGTACCAGATTGGTAAACAATTAGGGGGGCCTCCTCTCTATTGTTTGCAAGGACCAACGCGCAAACGATATTGAAGCCCCCGAAGCTGTCGCCAAGTATGTCCTCAATATCTTGAGTATGGAAACTGAACGAAGTCTCTATTTCATCGTGCTTGAGGTTCCAATTTCGAAGAATTTCGGTCCGCTTGTAAGTATTCCCATAGGCGATGATGGCAAGGTTGATATCCTCATCAACTAAATCTATTTCACGCGCCGCAAGGAGAACCTCTGGAAGACTCAAGCCGACTTCAAAGGTGATGGTCAGGTCTTGAAATTGACTTTCTTCGATGTAGTCCTTGTCACCTCGAATCTGACGCGCATTCACTGAGACCAAAATGCCTCGAAGTAATCCTTCAAAAGCATCGATCCCCAAATACGGGCGAATCAGGCGCTGCTCACTTCTAGTGCTCACTATTCAGCAACCTCCACTCGAACCTTGAGGTCTGTGGTCCACCTATGATCATAAGGATTTGACTCAATCTTGAATCTCTTTTTCGATTTCAAATCCACTTCGATTTCAAACGAGTCGGAGGAGTTTTCCTGTGTACCAGAATCCTCATGGGTGAGACGAAATTTTATTGTTTCGCCCTTGGAAGACTCGTCCATCAATACCTTCAGCTCAGGGATAACCCTGAGCTTGACTTTTTCGGTGATCGAGTCCCCTTCAGATCTGGAAACATCAAACACCTGAGTCAAAGAGATGTGTCCCGGCCCTTCGGCCCGCAACTGTCGACTCCCAAATCGTATGGAAATCGGCAACGTTTCTCCGAGCGGTTCAACCGGAGCCCCTTTTGAATCCCCAAAGAATTTCCCGAAAATTCTACTAAACCCAATCAAGCGCTTTGGGGAAACGGGCATCTCGCGCGCCATTTGTTTCGCAAAGCTATTGACCTCGTTTACGAACCTGGATTGAATCTTTGACGCTAGGTCAGCCGAGGTTTTCGTTGCCAATGTGGAGGCAACCGTGTTCCAGCGATCATGTGTGTAGGGCTCGGAGTCACGTAGGGCCTTGTCAACATGAACAGCAAGCTCGTCTGTAGCAAATATCGCGTAAATCGCAACACTTTTGGCGTTAAAAGTGTGTTCAACCGGCCCGATCACCATTCTTGGCCCCCGCGTAAGGATCGTAGTAGGTAACTGTCTAAGGCTTGAACCATCCTCTGAATACTGGGCAACCAGACCAATTGAGCCGACCTTCTCGAATCCTTCAATGCTCGTCAGATGGACTACTTTCTCCGCGTCGCCTAATGGGGCATCGCTTTTTTGAGTTGCTATTTCGTACGCTCTTATGAGGGATTTCAGTTCAGTCCTTGATCTAGGCTGAGGATGCTTCTTGGATCCGTCAAATCCAATTATCTCAACGTTAAGGTGAATTGAGGGGTCAACGATCGCTGGCCACCAATTGTCCTCAATAGCAGCCCTCAAGTCCTCAGCATTAATGACTGGATCGAAAAGAACTAGCGAAGTTCCCAGTTGATTTACGTCGCTGGCTTCTCGTGGTGACAGGGCAAGCAGCTCTGCGAGTTTGTCTGCTTTGACGTCTGTGTAGGGCTCAGGCCTAATTTTTTCACCAGAATCCTCAGCATAGAACTCGCCAAAAACTGCACGGCCCTCAAAATCCATTGCCGACTCACTGAACTCGTCATGCCAGGTCCAACCAACTAATCTTCTCGTCACTTTGTCTTCTTTGTAAGGGCGAAAACATGAGTAGGCAAATACAAGGTTTGATTCGCTCGCACTGATAAATGCACTCTTTCCGAAACCGTAAGATCCTCCAGAAACAGCATCTTCGGAATCTTTCCCAGTGGAACCGATCTTGTACAACGCTCGATACATGATTGATTCATTTTTTAGATTCGGGTTCCCGTAGAGACCGTGGGCTCCAAAGTCTTCAACTATCAGTGCCGTGACCTTGCCCTTTCCAAGAATTAGGGAGGCAGACTCTTCGCTTAGCTTGAACTTGGATTCGAATGTTTCCTCTAAATCTCCGGCTGAGAAGGCAGCCCGGATAACTTGAGACTGATTCGCGTCAAACTCTACAAAACGAAATACGGTGGAAAATTGGTGGCCTGGTTCATGTCTCATAACTTGAGCAGCGTCCCAGGAATTCTGGAGAACTTCTCTAGCGACCTGGGCTGTTGGATTGATTTTCAAATTTCTTGCAAGCTTGGTGATGCTCGAGGCTGATGCGCCACCCCAGTCACTTTGCTCGATCCAGTGCCAACCCTGTTTTTTGCTCACTGCCCCCCCCTTTTTTTATTGTCTGATGAAAAGTCTTCTAACCATTTAGAGTCTCTCACTTGTTTCACGATCGCCAAACCAAAAACCTAAAGGAGTCTTCCTTTTGAGAGAGACACTTGATCTTTTTCGGAGTTACTATTCAGATAAAATAAGCCTTTTTTGCCTTTAGCCCTCTTTAGGAGGGTCTGCTATCAACGGTTGATCCAAGTCCAAAAAGACCTCATACTGCTTGGTTAGATCGTCTTGCTTGATTCTGCCAAGGCAAGTTGCCTTTCCATTAAATCTCTCCAGCTCCTGGCAAATCTCTTCGTTTGAAGGATGATGCAAATAACCAAAAGTGGCTTGTGAGACCTCGACCTTGATGGCACATTTGCGCTGGCCCTTGTCTTTTTCAAATTCGAGAACTGCGACAAAAGTCTGATCCATGTCAAACTGACGCTCCAGATACTCTGCATACATGTCGATAACGCCCTCATCTGCGAAATGAGTGTTGACCCTCACATTGAAATCTGATGGGCCATAGATCGTTGGCAGGCTCTTCACCCACTGGTCGTAATCGGCCTGCTCTGATGAGTGTTCTTCAACAGCGTCACGAATTGCGCGATCATAGATCGCATCTTCTTTCTTCTTCTCTTTGCGGGTCTTGTGTGAAAAGTAGGCCCAGGCTCCAAGAGATGGCCAAAACAGATTCATGTTCCCTCCTCACAAATCGATCGATATCAGACTAGAACTTCCTGCCGGTGCCTTTTCTGGTTCTAACTCCAGAAGTCATCGCTTTGCCCAAAAATCAGACAATGTAGCCTGCGGCAGTAGCAGCAATGGTTAGTGTTTTCTTTTGGTTCTCGTTCATCTTTTGCCTCCCTAATAGAGACTAAGAATGTCCACCGACATTATTCGGCGCCACTATCGTTGCCTCGTTTTATGAAATAGCCACTGTCACTATCCGAGCTCTCACACATTGTTAGCTCTTCGCTGCTCAGGTAGGCAGGGAACCAAGATCCCCTGGTGTTTCCAGTTGGCCCATTGGTCTTGACATAGAGCAGGTTTGACTCCGGGCAGTACTGAATGTCTCCATCTATTACCGCTAGGCACTTCAATTGCAGGGCCACTGCATCGTGGTAATAGAGAACCTCAGCTTGGGCCCTTGTGGTTACCCGCAGGGAGTATGGAGAAATCAGATCAACCTTTGCCTGATAACGCTTTTTATCTCTCATCACATTGCACTGCACATAGTGGGTCTTGTGGCCAGGTTTATAGAGTCCGCAGTTCTTTGGGTCATACCGGGTGTTCTCGTTAATCATGATGCCTCCTATAACCGGGGGCTTTAGCCCCACGCCTTGCTCTAGAGGTTTCTAGAGCCGCATCTTTTTACTGGAGCACCCGAGGTCGTGGGACCGGGTTGCTAGGCAGCTAGCCAGTTACTTAGCGCTGCCATTCTTGATGCTTTTGCTACGCTAGCGCAGCCCTTTGACATTTAGCGCTCTTCCTCATTCCAGTCGGCTTCCTCATCAAACATTGAGCCATATTGAGTTTCAGGGTATGCAGTATTTGCCGAGTAGCCTTCTGGTCCAGAGTGCATATCGCCCTCATCCATTTGCTCTGGGGTACTAGTTGTCCTGGTCGGTGTCGCAACTCCGGGCGGAGATGAGAATACGGCGACGAAGAAGAGCACCACGGCCAGCGCAGCGGCTAGAAAGCCGATAATCACTACGAACATTAATATCTCCATGCCTTGAAACATAGCTGGGGGGTACGACGTTTTTTGAAGGGAGCGTTTGGGAAAGGCCTGACTCAGGATCTGAGATAGCTGCTACTTGCCCCGGATTCCTCTGGTCCATAGGCCGAAGAGGACAGAAATACACAAGCTAAGGCCAAAGATAACCATGGCGACAGGAGCTGCCAGCACTGCCACTAGGGCAGTGATGGCCACAGCCCAAACAAACCTAAGCACGCCAGTCAACCTGGACCGTCGCATGACTCGAGTTAGCTATCGTCCACATGAGAAATAAGGCACTAGATCGTGACAATCAGGACACTTTCTGCCCATCTAGTCGTCCAACTGGTCGGGGCCTGTGTCTGCTGGAGGATCGGCCTCACCAGAGTCGGCATCTTCGCATTTCAAGCAAATCCACTCTGGGGTGTTCTCCCCAACTATGCAGCCCGTGAAGGTTACCCAGTCCTTGGGGTTTGCAAGGTCATCATCGTTGGGCGCTCCAAGAATGACCTTGTGCATTCGTGACCCACAGACGGGACACTCTTTGATGGGTATCTCGTCTGTGTTTTCCGCTTCGAGTTCCGCTGCCCATTGAGCAAGGGAAATCCAGGTCTCTTTTCCATCCACCATCTTCAGAACGGTAAATTCTGGCTCGTCATTGTAAATCGATTCCCGTGACATGAGTGACCCCCTTCACTTTTCAGACTAAGGGGAGGTCAAGACATCTTTGGGGCAGAAAGTTCTCGAAGCTACCTTTCAAATATCTTGTAACGGCCATTGGGTCGGACCTGGATGGGGGATTAATATCCCAGACTTGGAGTGCTCACAGGTAATAACCGCTTTTCATGTAATGGAGGAGTGTGCTGTTCTCTGATTCGACGCGGGCTTTGAGCTGAGGAACTAATTTCTAGCCGAACTTGGCCATGTAGAAAGACTCGGGCGCTTCCCCAACAATCTCAAATCCGAGGTGGTGGTAAATCGCAATAGCCTTGACGTTATCTTTGCCAACATCGAGGTGGACACCGACCCCTGCCGACCGGACAAAATTGTCAATCAGGCGCCTGGCGAGACCGCCCCCTTGGGCTCTGGGTAAGAGATCAATGTGGAAATGGGCAGGATATTTTTCCGCTATTTCCGGCGGTGCTGTTGGCGGGTTGTGTATGAGCTCAATGACCTGGCCGTTCCAGTCGTTACTCCCAGTCAATGGGTACTGTTGCCGAAGGGTTGGCCACCAATTGGCTTCACACCACTGCCAGAAATCAACGCTGTTGGTTGTGGCCAAAAAATAACCAGCTACCCCATGATTATCGACTGCGATTGAGGCTAGCTCCGGATGCCGAACAAGGTAGGGGCCAACGTATACCTGTCCAAGAAGTTCGGGGTTTGCATCCGGGCTTGGGCGTCCGCCTCCCGGCTCTGAAGTCTCCAAGCAGACAGCGTAGGAGCCAGGCAGGTGAGAAAAGTTGAAATTGACCACGTCGACCACAGGAAACAGAATAGGCCACCGACCAACTGGTTCATAAAGTGGGTCACCGGTTACTGAAAAGTGGTTCAGTGTGTGATTTGGTCTTAGCCGCCAAAGTCACCCATAAATTGCTCTAAGACAGCCATGAAGGCGGGTTGAAGATAGCAAAGTGGTCTCCCTTGCGATGCCGGATTGTTACGAAGTGGTCTACATCAGGCCTTGACTAAGTTCGCCCTTTATGTATTTACTCATCACTATGGATCCCTCGACGCGCTCTACCCCCCGCAACCGGAATGCCGTTCGGCTGCAGCTGCAAGGGATTATCTCTGGAATGCGCGTGGGAGATCGTTTACCCAGTGAGCGAGAGCTCAGTGGACAATGGGAAATTGCCCGCATGACCGTAAGACGTGCTCTGGATGAACTTTTCAAAGAGGGTGCTATCGAGAGACGTCACGGCTCTGGAACATACGTCGCCCCCAGACCTTTTGTTCGCGCACTTGGCCTGACATCGTTCTCAGAAGACATGAGAAACCGTGGTCTGGTCCCAGGAAGCAAGCTCATCTCCTTTACCCCGGGCATAGCGGATGCAGTTGTGGCAAAAAGGCTTCACGTGCCGTTGGGCACTCCGGTTCACAAGTTCACCCGACTCCGCTTGGCAACAGGTGAGCCATTGGCTCTAGAAACTGTGTGGATCAAGCAATCTCTGGTTCCGGGGCTAAGCGAATATGACTTGGGTGGGTCGCTCTACAAGACCCTGGCTGATAGATACCGGATTAGCGTCGGTGCAGCCACTGTGACCATAGGGCCGGTTATCCCGGAGGCTGCAGTCAGAAATCTTCTGGAAATTGGCAGTACCCAGGGCTGTCTCCTAATCGAAATGGTTGACTCCGATCTTCGTGGAAACGTAATTATGTATGCTCGCTGCACTTATCGAGGAGACAAGTATCAGCTCACGGCCGATGTATCCGGTGGCGCCTTCGCTCGAGGTTCGATGCAGGAGATGCAAAAATGAGCGCGAGGGTGCTGGCCGTAGATGGAGGTCAATCGGGGATTCGGCTTCAAATGAGCGACTCTTCAAGAGTTATCGAAACACACGGTGCAAGCAGGCTTGAAGGCGATGTCCTGAATAGAGTCCACGATTTGGTTGTGGCTGCCGTAGAAAAAGAGTTTGTGGACCCGGTTGACACGGTTGTCCTCGGGCTCAGCACCTCACCGCCGGACAAACAAGAGGCCCTTGGCATCGCCAGCAAAATAGGCCGATCCCTTGGCGCAAAACGCGTGATTGTGACCGATGACAGTGTGACGCATCATGCCTCTTTCTTTAGAGGTTCTCCGGGAATCGCGCTGGCAATTGGAACCGGGGTTGCCTGTATCAGTGTCGGTAACCAAAAAGACTCAATGTTCTCGGTTAGCGGTTATGGCTACTTACTTGGAGACGATGGCGGCGGCTTTTCAATCGGTAGAAACGCCCTGCGATTGGCATTGGACACTCAATTTGAACGACCTGACAGCAAAATGGTTGAGCTGGCAACTAGTCGATTCGGATCGATCACTGCTCTGCCTGCCCAGGTGCATTCGCGCACTAGGGCAGTAAATGAAATCTCGCAGTTCGCTCGAGAAGTCCTCGATCTGGCTGCAAACGATCAAGAGGCGCTATCGATTGTCGAACAAGCCAGCCTTGACCTAGCAAAAACTGTTCAGCGCGCTATCAAGGCTGCCAATTTGACTCCCGAAGCAGCTGAACTGGCATGGTCTGGCCGATTATTTGCTCACTCGCCCCTTGCTCGAGCATTGCTGGAAAACACGGTGTCTTCGATAATTCCTGGGCTGACAATTCGATACAAAGACAGCAACCCGCTAGCCGGAGGCCTTTGGCTAGGAGAGGTATCTGACTTTGGCCCCTACAAACAAATGATCCAGGCCTGGAGTGCCTAGATGGGAAGGAAAAAGTGACCGATACAGCCACTAGCACAGCCAACGTCGCGGAGCAATATCTTCGTGGGCTACAAGATGCCCTTGGAACACTGCTCCTAGAGCAGAATGCCGCGCTACAAACGGGGGCAGCTCTAATTGCAAAGACCGTTGCGGCTGGAGGTACTGTTCATGCTTTCGGCACCGGACACTCCCACATGCTCGCCGAAGAGCTTTTTTACAGAGCGGGAGGCCTAGTTGATGTCAACCCGATAATTTTTGATGGACTACTGATGCATCATGATCCAACGTTGAGCACTCGACTAGAGCGGCTTCCAGGCCTGGCCAAAGCTCTTCTGGATAGTCATGAACTGTCCAGTCAGGACGTGGCCATAATCGCGTCGAACTCAGGGGCAAACGCCACCATTTGCGAAATGGCCGAAGCAATGCAGGCTGCGGGCGTGCCTGTGATTGCAATAACAAGTCTCAACCACGCAACATCGAAGGATGCCCGCGTAAGTGACAGGCGACGCCTTCATGAAATTGCGGAAGTAGTAATTGACAACGGCGGCTTAGTAGGTGACGCGTCGATTCAGATCCAGGGCTTCGATAAAAAGGTCGCTCCAACTTCGACGGTTATCGGTGCCGCCATCATAAATGCACTGGTAGCCCAGAGCGTTGCCAATCTTGTCGAAAAGGGAATACACCCTGCCGTCTACACCAGCAGTAACACCGAAGGTGGCGATGAAGAAAACGCACAATACCTAAATGCTCGACGCCTTGGGGCGATGTGATGACTGAAGTTGTCAGAGGGGAAATTTCCAAACGAGCATTTGCGATTCGTGGGGTTATCGAGGGGTTTTACGGCCCCCCTTGGTCTCACAAAGAACGGCTTGGCTTCTTAGAGTTCATGGCCGATCACAGAATGAATATGTTTGTATTTTCCCCGAAAGACGAGCCGCTGTTGCGACATGACTGGGCCGAGAAACCCGATGGAGTTTGGGTGGAACGTATTCAAGAACTCAGAACGCGTGCATCGGATCTCGGCATCAGATTTGCGATTGCACTTTCACCGGGCCTGTCAATTCGTTATTCGGACCAGGATGATCGAAGCCGATTGATTGGCAAACTGCGATTCTTTGCGGACATGGGGGTGCGGGACTTCGGTCTTTTTTTGGACGACATCCCCTCGCAGTTGCAGTGGCCTCGGGACCAGCAAACTTTTACCTCGCTGGCAGAAGCGCACCGATCGCTAGTGATTGCAGTGCACGAATCCCTGTCGGAGATAGCAGGCTCCTCACTGATGATCTGCCCTGAAACCTATTGGGGGTCAGGCACGGAGGCCTACCTTGCCGAGCTAAGTCGGGGGCTTCCCTTAGAAATCGACATCATGTGGAC
>Ga0208770_1001555_pt1 | contig 11264 bp, 11 predicted proteins | sample AntAceMetag02UK9_FD_184771 | JGI IMG/M metagenome (GOLD analysis project Ga0208770, IMG submission 184771) | Saline lake microbial communities from Ace Lake, Antarctica - Antarctic Ace Lake Metagenome 02UK9 (SPAdes) (version 2) | ecosystem: Environmental > Aquatic > Non-marine Saline and...
ATTCCAAGCTCCGTGAGAGTCTCGAACTTCTGTAAAAGTAATGTTTGTAACGTTGGCAGTAATTGAATTACCACCATTGCCTGCACCACTAACCCTAACAGTCTGCAAGCTTAGCTCGTTGTCGTTCATTGTCGGGCCTGTTACGGCTGGGACGTTGTACGATATCGTGGTTAATCCCGAGGTGTTTGTCCTGGCACCACCAGTTCCCGAGCTGTTTTTATAAACCCAAGAAATCTGTCCCGTCGCTGCAATAGAGACACTGGCCCAATAACCCGTCCCTTGTCCGTAGACATTTAGCGGGGCGTTTGCTTCAGGCCAAGCCCACTCTGGCAAGACACCCGTAGCAGTGGCGGGCGCCACATTACTTGCGTGAGTTACTGTGGTAGTTTCGTGAAAAGAAACAATATTACCAACTCTTTCAACTTGAATAACTCCCGCTGTAATATCCCCACTACCAGTTAAATCAATTGTCGCAGACTTTCTATAAACCGTTTGAACTGAAGCCGCTGGACCAAGTTTAAACTCATCGAAATATAATTCATAAGCACTTGCATTAGTGCTATTTACTTTAAGTCTAACTTCAATGCTTTCAGTAGTAGGCCCAATATCAACATGACCATTAGCAGTTGTTGAAGTGCGGAGGAACTCTAAATCTTCAGTAGCACCTGCATAAAGCTCAACGTCATTGCTTAAGTCCCAGAATTGAAGAACAAAATCTCCAGAGACATAAGCTGCATCAGTACAATCAAAAGCCATAGAGTAAAATAAATGACCTTTACGTCTATCAATTAAGTCTACGTCTTGCGTAGTGAGTTTAATATATTCACCCGAGGCATCGTTAGCAGACTTGGCTACTTTGAGTGAACCGCCCCCGGCCAAAGGTGCGCTAGTTTCCCGTGACAAAGTCAAATAGCTAGCAGATTCACCAGCACCGTCATCCGTAGTCCATGACCCAATTGTAGAATTAAGCTCAGCACTTATCGTATCAATGTAGTTTTTCGAACCACCACCACCAGCGGCATCTCCCCAAGAAACACCAGCAGACTGAGTGCTATCAGCCGTTAAAACCTGACCGTCACTTCCTACAGCCACACGAGCTGGTGTGCTTGCTCCTGTTGCTGCGTAAACATCACCCTTTGTTGTAAGAGTCGCTTTTGCTGTTTTTGTATCGGCATAAGCCTTAATCGATTGTTGTGTTGCAAGCTGAGTGGCAGAATCACTTGCCATATTATCTTCATCTAAAACAGCGGTCCCGCTCACCGATGTATTAATGACGGGACTAGTATGAGTTTTATTTGTTAGTGTTTGTGCCTGATCGGTATTAGCCACAGTTCTGACACCTGAACCATCGTGATATTTCACCTGGTCTGAATCAGCGGTTTGAATAACGGTCTCCCCACGCTTGGTGGGATTTGTACCTCTGGCCTCTAATTGCGCGTCAATTAACTGTGACTTTACTTTCATTACACGTCTCTTTGTGGAACTGCGTAAACGTGGAAGCGAACTTTACCATCCGTTAATGCCGCTGTTCCGATAGCGATTTGCAAAGCTTCACCTGAAGCAACAGCAATTCCACCAGCAGAACTGGCAAGAGTTAAACTATCAATTCCAGTAAACCCAGAATCAAAAGCCAATGCTCCAGTCAAACCAGTTGATCCAGCTTCAACAGTCACCGTCGCTGAGCCACCGCTTGTAAAGGCTGTTTCCTCATGAGCAATGATTTTTGTAACAATCATAGCCTCTGGGAAAGTGTAACCCAAAAGGACATCGCCAACGGCTCCTCCGTTAACAGCAAAGTCATAAGTTTTAGAAATAACTTTTTCCCCGCGAGCAATAGCTTTTGCAATACCCTCAGACTCCATGGTCCGGCTTGATTGCTTTAAAAATTCTTCTTGTTGTTTAGTTAACATTTTAAATTTCTCCTTAAACGTAGAAAATCCCTGGGCCAAGCTTCTCAGTCGTCAACCGACCCGCCACTACAGCCAAGGGACTCTTAAATTTATTAAACTATTGGATTCGGAATACTATGGATAATACCTTGGTGAGAAGGCGCTTGTATACAGAGGGTTGCCTCAAAACAAGTATCAATAATATTTACTTTTCCAGTCGCTGCGCGATCAACATAAAATTCGTTTCCATTAGCATCAACATCACGCTTAAAGAAAGAATTGCCAACTAAACAGATTCCTTTTTTATCAAGAACCATGCAAAGAGTCGGATCGATGTCACGAATAAAAACAAACTTAGCCATTCCATCAGGGCCTAAGATATCAACTTCACGCATACCATAAGAAGCCTTTTTAGTTTCAGCCTGGTATCTTTTGTTGTTCTCAAGTCCAGCGGCAATGTGCTGCATGAAAGAAAGGGGAAGGACCATGATTTTATCCATGCTACCTTTTCCTTGATCCATTACTTGGTAATAAGCACCAAAAAGATCATCAAGTAGAGTCGCTTTTTCAAAACCACTACCATCGATATTTACAGCCTGTAAAGTCGGGTAAGTCGCCTTAGCGTAACCAAAATAGTTAGTTGATCCACCCGCAGCAGCAGATAATAAAATATCTTTTATTGTCTGAGGTACATCGGCTTGACCTGGGTTATAAACCTTAGCGTTTTGAACCAAAGTGTAAGCTGAAAGATCCACGGCTGACCCGCCACTTCGAGCACTTTTAATCGTTAACACCTTAGTGTTAATGTTGATAGCTACGATGTAACCAGAAACACTTGAGGAGTTACCATCATCAACAACAACTTTTTGACCGATGTTAAAACGATGAGGATAGTTAACAGAAACCAACCCACCAGCGGTACAATCAGCAGTACACTGATCAATTGATCCATCACCAAAATAAGTAACAGAAGCCATTTGAGACATAAGCTCAGTGAAGCGAGTTAACCTATTAGGAAGGATTTTAAGATAAGAAGCTTTCATGTTTCCATGTCTGCGCAAATCTTTTTGAGTTATCTTATATGTACCCCAAAGCTCTTTAAGATCACTGTTAGTAAGTGTTCCCATTAAGAACGCATCTTCACCAATATCGTCTGCGGCTGTAAGAGCTCCCCAAGAAAAGTTCGCAGCTTGTGCGGCTTCAAATGGGATTTCCATGGTTCCACCATACCAATCCGTTTTCTTCTCGACCCAATTAATGAACCAATTGTGTCTTTTCAACATTTCCATGTGGAGGTTAAAGGGGGTATATCTTTTTAATACACTATTAAAACTTTCGTCTGTTGCTGCCATTAGATTTCCTTTTTCATATCTAGCAATAAATCCCCATAAGGCTTTGGCGCGATATTATTAGTATTTACTAATAGCAAATACCAAAAAAATATCACGCGACATAGCCAGGAGAAAAGTTAAAAACTAATCGAGATACCAAGTTCTTCCTTTGCGAGTCTCTCAAGATCCTCAGGAGTATTAATGGTTCTCTGTCCTGGTGAACTGCCATTACCATCAACGGCTGGTATCACTGGAACTTCCTGTCTTTTATTACCTCTGGCGGGTTGGCCTTGGGTTTTATTGCCAGCAGCGGATTGGCCCTCTGGACTTTGATTTGTCGTTTGGCTTGAAGCGGATTGGCCCACCAAACTACTTAAATTGTATCGGTCGATTATATCATTTGCAATAGCCCTTGGACCATAAATTTTGCCAGTCTCTTGACTTAATTGTGCACCTCTTCCAGCCACTTCCCGGAAAAAAGCTCCTTTTCCATGTTTTTCATCAAAGGCATTTACCACCGGGCTGTACTGAGGGTCTTGAGAATATTCGTCAAACTCCCTATAGACCTGGCTTTCAAGCTGTTGCTGGTGAGCAGTTTCCATACTCTGCATTCGCATTTCATACTTTTGCATCTTGCGATCGGCTTCCATCTCGAGTTTTGATGCTTGAAGCTGTTCTGGACTTTTATTAGCCACATCATAGGCGTGTTGGATCAAATCCTTCTCACTAAACCCGAATCCACTTAATAATTGAGGCAAACTAGGCTTTGGAAGCTCTGCTTTTTCCCAAGCTTTTCCGAAATCCCCCAATTTAGCACTACTATAGAAACCATCAAGATTTTGATAAACCTGATTGAGTTCGCCTTCAGCTTTTTCTCTTTTATCTTGAACAAACTCAAAACCCTCGGCTTTATGGAAAATATCGCGATAATAATCCTCTTTTTCCTTAGAATCGATGACTTTTGAGAGCTCCTCAGGCATTTGCCGCTCTTCTCTCAAATACTTAAATGTGAGGTTTGGAGTGAAAGCCTCGGACTCATTGGTATCACCTTGGCCCTCTTTTTGGTCCGCTTTAATGACCGACTCTTCATTTTCAGATTCCTGCGCTTTATCTGGCGCTGTAATCTCCGGTTCTTTCGCTCCCTCTTCAGTAGAATCTTCTCGGGGACTATCTTCTTTTTCTCCCTCGACCTCTTTTGCGTCATCAACACCATCCTTGGTAGCAGCTTTTATATGCTCACTAATGATATCTGAATCACTCTTTGAATTATCAATCACCGAGGCATCATCAGTTATCGTATTTTCATCTAATGTTTGAACTTCCACTTCTTTCATTTTCCTACTCCCTTAGGTTAAAACATTTCATCAGGCATCATCGGACCCATCTCACCTTGCATCGGTGGGGGGCCTTGAGGACTCTGTAAAATATTAATATTTGATTGAACGTCTTTTATTTCTTGCAATCTTTGTTGATAAAGCCCCTGTTTTTCCATGTTCTCTTTAAGCCACATCAGGGCGTCATTTGGCACTTCCATTCGAGAAGTTTTCTCAGGATTATTAGGGTCATCATTAACGTAAACATCAGCGCGCACCAAGTTTCCACTTGTAGGGATCATGCCAGCACTGGCTGCCCTTAACTCTTCAGCTTGCTGGTTCATGACTTGCTCATGCTCCTGGGCCTTAGCTTCAAACATTTCTTGAATTTGTGGATCAAGCCTGCCAAAATCTTTTTGTGACATTCTACTGGTAAGAAAAGAGAGCATAAGCTCATGGTTGTCTCTCTTCCTAGCAGGAACATAAGTGCCGCGCTCAAGTTGTAAGATATCACTCTCAATGTTTTTGTGATGAATGGTCACGTGCTTAAAAGCTTGCTGACGATTTAGAATTGGAAACTGCATAAGAAGGGAAACTCTAGTTTGCTCATCAAGATCTTTTCCTGAGTAGTGCATGATGGTTTCAAGTTCCATGGTTTTACCCATCATGGTCTCAAGATCCCCACTAATCTCCTCTAATTTAACTTGGTAATCAAGGCGATCAATTTGCTCAAACTCTTCAAAGTTTACAGCCTCCCCCTGGCCAACAACTAACTCAAATCTTTCTGGAGTCATATACTTTTGCTCTAGAAACAAATAAGTGTTAGCAACATCTTTAAAATACCGCTCCAATTTCCCCGCAGGTTTAGAGAACTTAATCTTTTGCCTTTGCATTTTAAAAAGCTCAGCCTTTGGCTCAAAGCCCTGTGCCGATGGGTTTCTGTTGTCATCAATACCTAGCAGTTTATAAATTTCAGCGATATTGTGCTCTAGAAACCCAACGAATTGCTCACCACTTTTCCCTTGAAAATACTGAGGAGTTCCAGTCGTATAAAAAACCCTAATTCCAGGGTGATCAACACCGCGCTCAAACTTAGCACCTTTTGATAGCACAACCTTATCATCGCCGACGGTCAGGTGATGTTCAACTATTTTTGAGGCACATCGATTCGCCTCTAATTGTGCCGGACGCACTCGTTTAATTGGCGAGAAACCACGCGCCGAGCTTTCAAAGCGATCATGACCCTCCCACTTTATAGGAAAGGCAATATCCCCATGCTCACCAAAAGGAATAACTCCCTCAAAGAGTTTTCCATGCTCTGTCCATATTACAAAATAACCTTTTGGATACTTTGGGCACTGGCGAAAATACTTTTCTTTTAAAAGGGTGTGATCTTCTTGCTCCTCGAAAGTCCCGTTGCCAGAATTAAAAACTCTAAAAGTAGAACCTTTTCCCATAGCAAGAGCTTCGATGGCATCATCTTTTTCGTCATCACTCATGGATGTGCTTTTTTTAATCAAAGCCTTAAGAGTGTCGTTTGCAATCATCTTTCTATAAATAAGCCAAGGGGACTCATTCATGTCCTTTGCTGACTTACATCTTAGTAAATCAAAGGGAGCAAATCTTTCAATCACCACTTGCCCATGAAACTCAGGCTTAGTGTCATCAGGGCACATTTCAAACTCTTGAACCATTTGCCCGAATTCATTTACAAGCCCTGGCTCTGTTGTAAGCTTCCCATCAGGAGTTTTATAAAGGGGCTTTTCCTCCCCATCAATGAGCTCTACTTTTTGCTTAAAACCTTTTAAGCCACCCTTAAGTGGATTGTAATAAATCTTAGAGCACACTTCACCGAGTTCAAAAAAGTTATCAATACTTTGTTCTCTAAAAGCCTCCCACTTATTGGCCTCCTTAGAGTGATTCCAAATTTGCCTAACAATCTCAGCAGATTTCTGGTGCCTAATTTCGCCTTCAACAGTGGGGTATGGCAAAACTCCTGGGACCATGGACGCAACAATGTCTTTTGCATCGTTGATTGCTTTTTGCGTGTGATTTTTTACCAAACGAATTCTTTTAGACTGCTTAACATTAGCATCCCTTAAGCTGCGTTCAAGACCACGGCCAACGGTTCTCCTATAATGTTGCCCGGACATAATCAAAATGTTTGATTTCATTTCTGCTAGAACGTCTCGGTCACAAGTCTCACCCTCGTGATAGGAGTTCTCTAGTTTATCAAGATTTAAGTCTTTGTTCTCTTCAGTGTTCATAATCATTCTCACTCTCATCAGTTCCATCTGATGCTATGGTGTTATCTCTTTCATGCGCCATTTGCCGAGCTTGCCACTCCACGGGGTTTGTTAAGTGAAGCATCTCTTCATCAAAATCAGTTTCCGGCTCTTCAATTTCGTTTTCTGGATTATTAGTCTCAACGACTATATTTTTTTTCTGAGTGGCATCGATAAACGCTTGGATCTCTTTATCGTCGATTTGGGTGTGTTGAGATGTGGCAATAGAACTGCTGAAAACAACATGAACACCTTCGTCATTAATTTTCAAATCAGTGACTTCGCACTCCTTGCATTTCTCGACAAGCTTGCCGAGTTTTCCTAAATCAATTTCCATTAATATCCCCCAAGGAGTTCGTTATACTCTTCAATGTCATCTTCAAAGCTCCACTCATCATCAGCATCACTATCTTTTCTAGGATTAGCGTGGCGGCTGGATTTCCTAACCTCTGGCTTTTCATCCACAGGGAAAATCATTTCACTTGTTACATGATCAAAATTCCACGCCACACTCGATAGGCTATAGCGAAGGGAATCAATGCCATCATCTTCAGCGCGAGTTTTCTTAGCACTCAGCTTCAAGTTTTCTAACTCGTAAACCAAATGCTCAGTGTGCTCACCTTCTTCAATATGATACATATTGTTTCGAAATAACGTATTCATTAAATCAAAACCAAAGTCCCTTGCTTTATCAGCTTGCCTGAAGGGAACACTCCCAGCTTGAGCTCTTAAGAAAAACTCTTTTGAATGCCAATCGTAAAAATTTCCGGTCATGTTAATGCCACTTGTCATATCAATGTATTTATTTAATATGTCTGTAGTGGTGGTGTTCTCATGCTTGTTGCCTTTCCAGAAATTATGGAGTTTTCCATATTTAAAGTCAGGCCTTACAGCCGTTATTGAAATTGCTGCTGGATGACCATCTCTGCCACCTGTACCGATATCCACCCCGCCATAAAATAGCCAGGTCCTATCGACTTTTGTTTTTGCTCTAACATTTAGATTTCTATTAAAGCTTGGGAAGGCTAAGCCCTCATCACTTACAAACTTGCCGTGAATTCTTCGATTAACTTCTCTTTCACTTGAGCACTTTGCCTTTCTTCTGGAAATTTCTTCATCAGTAAAAGGAGAAGGAGTCCCATCAGCATAATACTTACAATCATATTCAAGAGATATTTGTCTTTTAAAAGCATCGGGAAACAATTCACCTTTTTTACCCCTTAGCTCCATTGTATCGTACCATTCTTTTTGACCAATGGTGGCAGTAAAGGCAACAGACATCATTCCGTTTCGAACATTTAGTCTTTGGGATAATTCGTCATACAATTTAAAGGGGATCTCTTCATCAATACCAACTGCGTCCACAGTTGATGATTGAAAGTCTGATCTCCAGGTTTTGAAGTAAATCCTCACGCCACTATTAAACTCGTAACCCACAAAGTTATGTCTATGGGTGATTGGCTTCCATCCATAGCGCTCATGATTTTTCATCATTCCACGGGGCATGAATTCCGGCTCCCACTTTGATTTTGTTTCTTCCAGGACAGTGGGCCAATCGGGGTAAATATACCAAAAGGTTCTGGGCTTTGCTCTTGGGAAAAACTCATCCCATTTCTTAGGCTCTGTTGCGAGATCAATGAAGTGTCTGATTTGGCTACTTGATTTTGATCCCTGATTCCCTGCCACCAGAATTTTCATTCTGTTCGTTGATTTCCAGTAATCCAAAGTCCACTGATAGGGCTTAAAAGAAAACAAGTGAGGGAGACAATACTCAAGTTGTTTTCTTTTACTTAGGCGTGTTGCTTCCTCGAAAAGCTCGGTTTTTTTACTTGTCACCGAAAAACCCCAAGGATTTTGCGCTTCAGATAAATGAGGGGGCCAAAGAATTTAAATAACTTATTAACAAGGGCTCTTTTCTTTTTTGCTTTCTCAAGAGCTTTTTCCACAGGAGCATAATGTGTTTTTAAATAATCTTTACAAGCGATTCCAGCCGGGAGTGCTTTAACAATACATTTCTTAAAATCATCCTTGCCACGCGAACATTTAAGAATGGCTTCTTCCTCACTTCTAGCAGAAACAATCACATGGCGGGGATCACCCTTAATTTTAAGGAAAACAACCCATCTTTTTCTTCTCAAGGCTTCTTCCCCCCAACATCAATGACTTCACCATCACTTTCTAATTTAGAGTTGTTATCAATACCATTTTCACCCTTTAAATCATCGACCATGGCTTGAAGTTCGGCTTCATCCATTTTTTCCATGGGTTTTCCACCAAAAGAGGGGGCATCAGAGGAGTTGTGGTTAATGTTTTGATTGACCTGCATGGTGCGATTAACGGGCATTCCCATAAGTCGATTTCTCATGGAATCCGAGATCTTTTGTTGCACGGCTAGAAGCTTTGAATCAACTTCCTCACCGATCATCTCGCCTTCCTTATTATAGACAGGCTTTAGATGTGGCATTTTAAGAATTGCGATTTCCTGAGCAAAGGCCAAATTTAGAATTCGATGTTGCTGGACCTGATAATCCACAGGGGGGGTCATGATGTATAAAAGATTGAAGCTATTTCCAATGTATTCGCGCAGGAAATTGGCCTTGTAGCAAATGCCACCATAAACATTGCCCATATTGAATTTGGTGATGGTTTTTTGCGCTCGATTGTACTCAAGCCACCAGGCTGTACGAAGAAGCTCTAGATTTTCATCATCTTGTTTATTTTTGGTGACTCTTTTCTTCAAATCCTCAACAGACAATTCATAAGCCTCCCCAGGAATGGCGAGAATGGCTTTTGCTGTGTTACCGGGAACAATATTTATGAGTGATCTTGGATTATCAGTATCGAGGGCCTGATCGAAGTCCATAGCGTGAGATAATTGTTGTGGTACCAATTGTTGAGACATTATCCATAATATATGGTGAATTCGCCCTATTAGTAAACACTAATGAAATAAAATGGGACTAGGGGCTAAAAAAAAGCATCTTTTGAGGAGATATTTCAAGCAAGTGCCCCTAATCCCGTGAGAACGCAATATGTCTAATACATCTATCGAGAAAAGTGGCTATTAACTTAAGGAAAAAGAAGGCGAGAGTACCCACTTATGTCAAAAGAAGTGGAATAAAAAGTGTCATGAAGTAAACCAATAGAATTCAATTAAGGGGCACTCCCACCAAGTACCGATATTAGTTCAAGCTAATCCCTATTGTCACTAAACAAAAAAAAAGGCCTTAAGCCTTGTGGAACATCAGATGTATCGGACCCCATCGTAGATTCAAGACTTAAAGACCTTAAGAAGCATGAACCTACACCACAAATAACCCCATGAGCAATCACTAATGAGCCCCCTATAGCCACGGTGCGACAAAAACAACCCCATCCACCCAACTTGATCCTCACTCGGCCATAACCATCCCATGCGCTCTGCAAAGTCAGCCTGGGCCTCAAACATCCAATGACACTTGTCCTAGAGAAGTCGTATCGTCCACAAATCTCAAGTACCTTATACTAAGCAATGGGGAGGATTTTTTTTTAAATTTTAAAAAGAGGAAAGCACCCTTTTAACTCATCACTCCTGTTATCTAGCGTGACGACCACTAAATAGAAAAGTAGGCAGTAGGAATTTTTTAGGGAGTAGAAATATATAGTGGTCTGTAAAAAAAAAGGTGTCAAGTAAAAAATGTTAGTATTTGCTCATATCTAAAAAAAAGCATACTGAGTGCAAGAAACTAGGCTTTCTGACTCAGTGTGGTCAATGAGAGATTGGTTCAAAGCATTACGGCTAACAGGAGTAATGAGTTGAAGTGGTGCTTTCCAATTTTTTAAAAGTAAAATTGTTTTTGCTAATAGCTGGCATTTCCACTTGACCAAATCAGCAGAGTCTTTTAATAGATCAACCTCCCCAATCAAGTAGCTAAAGGAGCTTAATTATGGAGATAAAAGGACTGACACCACAAGAGATGCCATACATGACACCAAATGAGCATTTCGTGTGCCACAGCTGCAAATCTAACAAATTCGAATTCCCGCAAGATCAAAATGAAATATCTTCTAAATGCCTAGAATGCGGCAAGCCAAACTATTTCTTCAATAACGTGGGCTCACTTCACCTGGCCGCAATCATCAACATCCTCTCCCAGCACGCTTGGAAAAAATACTTCATGAGAACCAAATACGTTAAAAAAGACTATGTGCACAAATCTGAGCTCGATGACTATATGCTCGTTGAAGATCACATGAGAGGACTTGCAGCACTGACAAAAGACTTAAGCCCACAGGACCCAAATAAAGAACCACGGTTTTAATTGACCAAGGTCTGCTTTGGGTATTACTAATCACTAATGGACTCAGATAAAAATAAAGTCACCTTCGATATCAAAGAAACCGACACCGGACTCGATCCAACACCTTCACTTCGAGAGCTCGCTCGTGCCATCAAAGTGGGGAGAA
>Ga0208770_1001562_pt1 | contig 11245 bp, 10 predicted proteins | sample AntAceMetag02UK9_FD_184771 | JGI IMG/M metagenome (GOLD analysis project Ga0208770, IMG submission 184771) | Saline lake microbial communities from Ace Lake, Antarctica - Antarctic Ace Lake Metagenome 02UK9 (SPAdes) (version 2) | ecosystem: Environmental > Aquatic > Non-marine Saline and...
CCACATTGTAGTCTTGAGTTTATTGACTGATTGGGAATATTTCCCAATGCGGAGGATAAGGCCGAGTGGTATCCTTTCCAGTCGATTTTTTTAATATCACAGGTTTTAATATGAGAAGTTTTATAAATTTGATGTTGTATTTCGTGAGCCTACTCTTCGTCTTTTCGAATGCACATGCCGAGAATCGAATTAACGAGCTTGAGACTGACAGTATTGAAATTATTTCCACCACCCCTGTTCCTGGAGTGGGCACCAGGATTACGAAGGTCCCCAGTAATGTGCAGGCGGTCAATAGTAAGGCGATTAGCCAACAAAATACGACGAATGCTGCAGAGTTTCTTGAGAGGAATTTGAATTCCGTAGCGGTCAATCATGCTCAAGGTAATCCGTTTATGCCTGACGTGATGTTTAGAGGGCAATTGGCGTCCCCGCTTCTGGGTAACCCGCAAGGACTTGCAGTGTTCATGGATGGGACCAAGGTCAATGAGTCTTTTGGAGACACGCTTAGATGGGACATGATTCCTCAGAATGCGATTTCTACGATCAACTTGATCCCTGGTTCTAACCCCGCTTACGGATTGAATTCGCTTGGCGGTGTGTTGTCGTTAACGACAAAGTCTGGATTTCAGAATCCTGGGTCAGAATTGAGTCTATCTGGAGGGTCTTGGGGGCGACAAAATTTACAGTTTGAGCATGGATCAAGTAATGGATCGAATGATTTGTTCGTTGCCGGATCTTTTTTCGATGAAGATGGTTGGAGGGATGAGTCTAGCAGTGAAGTGAGGCAATTTTTTGTAAAGGTGGGCTCAGAGAGTGAAGACGCCGATATTGATCTCAGCTTTACGTGGGCGGATACAAAACTCAGTGGTACTCAAGCACTGCCGGTCTCATTCTTAAATAACCCAGAGCAGGGTTATACGTTCCCTGATACCAATGAGAATGAATTGGCATTTTTGAATCTTGATTGGAAAAGATATCTGAGTGACGATCAGCTGCTAGCTGGAGCAGCTTATATTCGTCATTCGAAAAATGAAAACATCAACAGCAACGTGAATGATGAGTTTGACGGCCCATCTAATAACGGTGTAACTTGTGACGGAAGTACAGATGAGACGGAATGTCCAGGTGCTAACGAGGGATCAACGACGAACACAAATGGATATGGGACGTCGATACAGTTGACTAATTTCACGGAACGCCATGTGTGGAGCCTGGGAGGGACGGCTGATTTAGGATTCAGTGACTTTAAAAATGACGAGGAAGGCGCAACTTTCAGTACGGGAACTGTTCGGACAACGACATCTAATGGAGAAGGCTTTGAAAATGAAGTAAACGTTGAGGGTGATAACTACTATTACGGTATTTATGTGTCAGACCAATTCGATTTTACCGATAAGGTCTCAATATCGACGTCAGGCCGTTATAACTATGCCAAGGTAAAAATTAAGGACATGAGCGGGGTGCGACCCAAATTAAATGGAGATCATACCTATAAGCGATTTAATCCTGCTTTAGGTGTGAATTACAATCCTACCGCACACTACACGACGTATATGTCGTATTCAGAGGGGATGCGTGCACCAACACCAGTTGAGTTAACTTGTGCTGACCCGGATGCACCTTGTAAGTTACCAAACGCTTTCTTGGCGGACCCTCCTTTGGATGCAGTGATTGCTAAAACAGTTGAATGGGGTGCTCGAGGGTCACGTGACGATTTAAAATGGAGCTTCGCTCTCTACAATACAGATCTAAAAAATGATATTCAGTTCATTAACGCTGCTGGTTCAACTGTCGGAAACGCAGGTTTTTTTGACAACGTCGGAGACACGCGACGGCGCGGCCTAGAGGCAGGTGTGGGATGGGGAAATGGGAACGTTCGTTTAAGAACTGACTACAGTTATACCGAAGCGACTTTTGAGAGCACATTCGATATTAATAGTCCAAATAACTCATCCAACACAACTGTAGGTGGGAATCAGATCATTACGGTCAACCCAGGTAATAAAATGCCAAATATTCCAGAGCACACCTTTAAGGTCCGGGCAGAGTATGCGCCGTTGGGTGCATGGGTAACCGGAATAACGGCTAATTATTTCAGTGAGATCTACGCACGTGGTGACGAGAACAATCAAGATGTGAATGGGACTATTCCGGGATACACGGTTGTTAATCTTGATTCGACTTATCAAGCATCAAAGTCTCTACAAATTTTCTTTAAAGTTACGAATTTATTCGATGAATCATATGAAAATATGGGTATTCTTGGGCAAAACTTCTTTGTCGATGGGACGTTCAATAACACCACTAACCGCGCGGAGCAGTTTAGGGGGCTTGGAGCTCCGTTAGGGGCCTTTTTAGGGATCAAATATAGTTTTGATGGGTGATTGCTTGGATTTTAGTTGATCGTTCATAATTCAGATTAAGGCTCGATTGTTCTAGCAATCGGGGCTTTTTTGTCTGTAAACTGAATTTTTAGAAGACAGGATGGAGCCTTAAAAGCAATGCTCTCACAACAAAAAAGAAGATGACGGTGCCACGTGTGCGCTCACCAATGGTGTGGATAGACATGCTGGTAATTTCTGGAGTGACCGTATTGTTTTTCTTTTGCGCGTCGTATCTCGAGTTAAGTGAAGAGCTGGCGCGTTTAACTGAGTCGATGGAGACTTGGCAGTTGGATGAGCTTCCATTAGTACTTTTGGTCATTTTCATTATGATGGTTGGAGTGCTGATTCGTCGGACGCACCAATTACGTAAACAAACGGATCTTCAAATGGCGGTTCAGAATGAATTGGCTAGCGCATTAGAGAAAAATCGTCGACTCACCAGGAAGAATATTGAAATTCAGGAGGCAGAACGTCGTGCGATTGCTCGTGAGTTGCACGATGAATTCGGACAAAGTATGAACGCGATTATGATCGATGGGGTCGCAATTAGGAATTCTGTTCGAGAGGGTAGTGACCTTTATGAACAAGCTAAATCGATCGTAGATGTTTCTGGAAAGTTATTTTCTGGTGTTAGAGATTTACTGAAGCAATTGAGGCCGGTTGCGTTGGATGAGCTAGGCGTGGTTGCCGCTTTAGAATATATGATTGATGAGTGGCGGCGTCGTTTTGAGAATATTTCTTGGGGCTCAACAATTGATATCGAGGGTATGAGTCTTGATGAGACGGTCAACATAACTATTTATCGCTTTGTTCAGGAGGCATTAACTAATATCGTCAGGCACAGCGATGCTACCGAGGTGAAAGTCATTGTGATCGGCTCCCAATCTGACGGAAGCATAACCATTGAGGTTCGTGATAACGGATCGAATAAGGAAAATGCCGAAAGTGCCGATGGTGTAGGACTGGTTGGTTTAAGAGAAAGAGTCGAAAGTTTAGGTGGTGTATTCGAAAGAGGGGTTAGTATGCCGAGCGGTTTTTTTGTTACTGCACATTTCCCTATCGATTGGCGAACTTTGGAATTAGATTGATTGCGTAATGCAAGAAATTAATGTAATCCTGATTGATGATCATGCTGTTGTTCGAGAAGGCTATCGTAGATTGCTTGAGAGAGACTCGTACATCAAAGTTGTGGCTGAAGGAGAGACTGGGAACGAGGGGTATCGTCTCATTTGTGATCATCTGCCTGACGTCGTGGTGATGGACATCACGCTACCTGGTATGAGTGGTATCGAAGTGACGCGACGAGTGCTAATTCGAGTTCCGGAACAAAAAATTTTGATTTTTAGTATGCATGAAGAAATAATATTCGTAAATCGTGCCTTTCAAGCGGGAGCTAAAGGGTACGTTACCAAGTCAGCGGCCCCAGAAGTCTTGATTGATGCTGTACGTCAGGTCGCGATGGGTAAATTGTATTTAAGTAGTGAAATGGCTCAGTTGATTGCCGCCCAGACAATACCCGGTGGTGAACAAAATATTGACTTACTTTCAGATCGAGAATTTGAAATTTTCCGTTTATTGGTGCAGGGGCAATCCTTACATGAGATATCGGAGGCGCTTCATATCGCTTATAAAACGGTAGCGAATTACCAATCGAATATTAGACAAAAGTTGGGCGCTACGACTGCAGCGCAAATCGTGCGTATTGCTCTCGATCATGGAATTATCTCTTCAGCGGATAAGGCTTAGGTTGAGGAGATATTATTTCAGAAAGAATTCCTAACCTTACGGCCGTTAATTTGCTCAGATGATACCAAACCGGCTCATGTATCTTCAATCTGGTTATGTAACAAGACTCCTTCTTTATATAAGGCCGCTTTATGGTTAAAACGGCTTTATTTTTGTGCCAAAGCAGCTCATCTCTCGATTGATAGCTAGTCTTGCTCAGCCTCCAAATCTAATTTATAGATTGACACTTAAAAACTGAGCATAATGAGTCAGTCGACATTGATAATTATGAGGGGGCTAAGTGCGCGATTCAAATAAGATATCTAAAAAGAAAAAGATTGCCAGTAAGGCTAGTGGTGAGGGCATGGATCCAACTCGATTGCGTTCTAGGCAATGGTTTAATAATCCAGACAACCCCGATATGACGGCGCTCTACATCGAGCGTTATATGAATTGGGGTATCAGCCGTCAAGAGTTGCAGTCTGGAAAGCCCATTATTGGTATTGCTCAATCTGGATCAGATTTATCTCCTTGTAATCGTCATCACTTAGAGCTAGCAAAAAGAGTAAGAGAAGGAATACGAGAGGCAGGGGGGATTGCCTTTGAATTTCCGGTGCATCCAATTCAGGAGACGGGTAAACGACCAAGTGCCACATTAGATCGTAACTTGTGTTACCTCGGCTTGGTCGAATTGCTCTATGGGTATTTTATTGATGGAGTCGTCCTAACCACAGGGTGCGACAAGACCACACCTGCGCAATTGATGGCCGCCGCAACAGTAGATATTCCTGCGATCGTATTGTCGGGAGGCCCGATGCTTAACGGGTGGTTTAGAGGCAAGCGAACTGGATCTGGAACTATCGTGTGGGAGGCTAGAAAATTGCTCGCGGCGGGAGAGATTAATCATGAGCAATACATAGATATAATCGCATCATCGGCGCCATCAGCTGGACATTGTAATACGATGGGTACAGCGTCCACCATGAATGCGCTAGCAGAAGCAATTGGCATGTCGCTTCCCGGTGGGGCGGCCATACCAGCTCCGCATCGTGAGCGGGCTGAAAATGCTTACTTGACGGGCAAGCGGATCGTTGAGATGGTTTGGGAGGACCTCCGCCCATCAAAAATCATGACAAAGTCAGCCTTTGAAAACATGATCGTTGTTAATTCGGCAATTGGTGGATCAACTAATGCACCAATCCACTTTAACGCCATTGCGAAGCACCTTGGTGTAAAAATAAACAATGATGATTGGGAGCGTGTCGGTTATAACGTGCCTCTTATAGTCAATATGCAACCAGCCGGTGAGTACCTGGGTGAAGATTTTCACCACGCGGGAGGCGTTCCGGCTGTCGTGAGTCGTCTGGCCAAAGCTGGATTAATAAATAAAACAGCAGTAACAGTGAACGGAAAAACACTTTATCAAAACTGTCACAAAACCAAGGTTTTAGACGAAAGTGTTATTTGGCCTATGAAAAAGCCAATGAAGGGTCAAGCCGGATTTCTGCATATGAAAGGTAATCTTTTTGACAGTGCAATCATGAAAACCAGCGTTATTTCTGATGCGTTCAAAGAAAAGTATCTGTCCAATCCTAAGGATCTCAACGCATTTGAGGGAAGAGCTATCGTGTTTGAGGGGCCAGAGGATTACCACAACCGAATTGATGACTCAAAATTAAAAATCGATGATACATGTATACTTTTTGTACGGGGCGTTGGTCCAGTTGGATACCCAGGAGCAGCTGAAGTTGTCAATATGCAACCACCTGCACGGCTGATTAAAGCTGGTGTTCAGGAGCTTCCGTGTATTGGCGATGGTAGGCAGTCGGGAACTTCGGGGTCTCCATCGATTTTGAATGCTTCTCCAGAAGCTGCAACTGGAGGCAATCTTGCTATCCTTAAAACTAATGACATTGTTCGTGTCGACCTCAATAAGCGATCCGTGGATCTTAAGGTTTCTAAGGCCGAGATTTTACGTCGACAAAGAAAATTAAAAGAGGCTGGTGGACATCCGATTCCAGATAGTCAAACGCCTTGGCAAGAAATTCAAAGAGATCTTGTGGATGAATTGTCGGAAGGGATGGTGCTCAAGCCGGCCATTAAATATCAAAAGATTGATCAAAAGAAAGGGATCCCTAGAGACAATCATTGAGTGTATTGTCGGTCGACATCAGAGCACTCTTTTCAATTATGAACAGTACTTCTAAGTTCAATAGGATTTTTTATGACTGATCTAGATGAAATTATTGAGGCGCTTAAAGATATCCCAACTGCGACCTTAGCCAATGCTCTTGATGACGTAGGAAAATTTATTAACAGCTCCGTATCAATACGTCCCGTTGATCCGAGTATGCGAGTGGTCGGGAGGGCCTTAACGGTTGAGGTTGAGGTCGGCGAGGCAGGTACTTTTTCATCACATGAATTTCGGGTTGGTGCAATGATTGATAGGGCCGAAAAGGGTGACGTAATTGTGGTTGCCGCTAAAGGAGCTAAAGCTTCTATATGGGGCGGCATGGCATCGCTAGCTGCTTCAGTTAAAGGAATTTCTGGGCTTGTGGTTGATGGATCTGTGCGTGATGTGGACGAAATTAATGCGTGTGGATTTAATGTTTTCAGTCGATATGTGATACCGACAACTGGTCGCACACGACTTCATGTCAAATCAATAGGCGGTCCCATTTCATTGGACGGGATCGCTGTCGACAGTGGCGATATCATTATTGGCGACTCAACCGGATTAGTTGTGATTCCGCATGCCAAGGCGTTTACTGTACTCGAGAAGGCGAGGCTATATCAAAAGGATGATCTTCAAGCAACAGCGGAAATTCGACGCGGCATAAGTTTCACCGAAGTGATGAAGCATTTTAAACGCATTTGAACTGTTTCATCATTTATACGAGTGGTGCAACAATCACGCCTTTCACTTGATACTTATTGATTAAGTTATCGATCACACCAGTTGCTTTAGCTCGTTCGATAAAGTCATGTAGGTATTTGGCACTGGTTGAATAGGTAGGCAGTGTTCCTGCTGATTGCTTGACGGATGTAATTTGACCATCGAGAACTCGACTCCCAGGTATTTTTTTGCAGTCAGATGCAAGTCTTGGTTTCAGACCGCCTAAGACTTCGAGCTCATCGCTTACGAATTGCTCAAATGATTCGTCTATGGATTGGGTGCGAATGATCGTCGCGTTTTTGATCGTAGCCGTCAAATATAAATCGTAAGCGCTGCGGCCCATGACTGAAATACGGTTTCCTACCTGGTCGATATCAGACAGACTGTTAATAGGCGAGTTTTCACGCACCAAGAAAGTTACTGGTATTTCTAGGTAAGGGGCGGAAAAAGCAATGTCTTTAGCCCGTTGAGGCTCATTGCCAACGAACGCAATATCCCAGGCCCCTTCTAGTCCTGCATCTGCTAATTTTCCTGGTGTCTCAAAGACTATGAACTTAGGAGTCGCATCAATTTCCTCTGCAAACATTCGTCCTAAATCAGGCGCGATACCAAAGGGTACGCCTTCGATGTCGATACTTGAAACTAACAAAAAATTAGATGCGTTAATTCCGACTCTGAGAATGTTATTTTTTGTGAGCTCATCTTTAACATTATTAATGATTGGATTCGTCATAACGTACCTTTTGTTATTTGGTTATAGTCCTAAGATACCCCTCCGCTAGGACACCCTAATTTTAACAATATTACTGGGGTAATAATTGACTCTAAAAGGTATAAAAATGACTGCTCTGAGTTTAACCATTTCAGTACCCAATAATTTTAGGTCAGAGGGTGTTTTACGGTATTACGGAAGGGATCAAGCAGGAGTGTCGGAGAAGGTATCGGGGGCGGGGTTTGAAAAAGCTTTTTGGGTTGATGGAGTTCCGGCGTATTTTGCGATCAATTTTCATGATGATAAAGTTAGTGTTGAGGCAGATGTCGATGCGCAATTAAAGAAATCCCGCTTGCAGTTCATTGTCAATTCTCTTGTGTCTCGGGTGTTGGGATTGATTCAGCCTGTAGCTGACTTCGAATCGATAGCGCTTGAAGATGACATATTAAGGCGAATGGTCATTGAGACCAGAGGGTTGCGGGTGCCTCAGGCCGTCTCTCCCTGGGAGGCGTTGATTTCTTCTGTCATCGGCCAGCAGGTCAGCGTTGCGGCGGCGACTTCGATGAGATCACGTTTCATAAAAGGAATGGGTACGATTCATTCGTCTGGATTGTTTTGCTTTCCTCAACCTAAATTTATTGCGAAATACAATGTGCATGAGCTGCGAAATTTTGGAATTTCATCAGCTAAAGCGAATACGATCCATTCCTTAGCCGTAGCAATTGCGTCTGGTGAGCTGTCGTTGGAGGAGACTCCCATTGTGGATTCTGATTTTGAGCCAATTTCACGCGCTCTGCTGTCGTTTAAAGGTGTTGGCCCATGGACAGTGAGCAATACTTTACTCAGAGGGTATTCGTTTTTGGATGGTTCTCTACATGGCGATATGGTTGTGCGTAAAAAAATACAACAATTGCTGGGAAAAAAAACGCTGTCGGTATCCGAGGCAGAGCAGTGGTTGATCCAATATAAACCTTGGAGAGGACTCCTGGCGGCACACCTTTGGGCCATGAGGTGATGGTCTTACCAGTTTGCATGGAAATCAATAAGAGGTGATCATTAGCCTTTGTGAATTTGAAGGTAGCATAGAATTAATGAATAAAAAAACTTATCAATTTAGTGTTAATGGTCAAAATAGGAATATGCAACGATGGCCGATTTTGACGCGGATACTCGTGACAGTTTTTGGTCTCGTTGGATTGGTCTTGGCTTTTATGTTTTCGATCGTTTTGCTAGCCATTGCGGCAGTCTTAATTCTCGTTTTAATCATTTGTTTTTGGTGGAAGACGCGTCACTTAAGCAAGAGATTTAGAGATGTGGAGCATGAGAGTAGGGTAATTGATGGTGAAAGTCGACGCGATGATTAATAGGGTTTTTGATGACGCTATTTGATGTTGATTTGCTAGAAGATAGTCTTTCGTTTGCTGTCCAAAACGAAATTGAATGGACGCGTGATAACACGAAACCATGGGGTATCCATCAAGAGGATTCATCACCATGGAATAGACTTTTCGGACCTGTTTTTCCACGAGGAGGCGTGTCAGGTGTAGCCTTGCTCGATGGTCAAGTCGTTGCATCTTGGGGTGAGCATCAACGAGCAGACTTAACCTTCAGTGTGGCTAAAACTTACTTAGCTCTGCTGTGTGGGATCGCTTTTGATTCTGGTCTCATTCGAGATTTGGACGAATCTGTTAGTACATCTTTGCTCAATTTTGGGTTTGATTCACCTCAGAATAAATCTATCAGCTGGAGGCATTTTTTACAGCAAACGAGTGAGTGGGAGGGTGTTTGTTGTGGGATTCCAGATCAAGTTGATCATTACCGTTATTTAGCGTTTCAGGATCGTCGTTATAAGACCAATTTCAGGAAAGGAACGAAGCGACCTTTGAGTCAGCCGGGGACTTATTGGGAATACAATGATGTAAGAATCAATCAGTTATCGTTTGCTTTATTGCATCTGTTTCGACAGCCACTTAACGAGGTGTTCGAGGAGAAAATTCTTAAACCAATTGGGTCGTCGTGTGATTGGTCTTGGTCGCCGTATGCCGATGCGTGGGTTGAGATCGATGGAGCACTAATGCCAATTCTTCCTGGTGGAAGTCATTGGGGAGGTGGTGTAAGAATTTCTAGCCAAGATCAAGCGCTCATAGGTCAATTAATGTTACAAAAAGGTCGTTGGGGTAACGATACGTTGATCAGTGAAGAGTGGATTGATTCAATGATTACCCCGTCACATCTTGCGCCTTACTATGGTCTTTTGACCTGGTTAAATACCAGCAAAATTTTATTTCCTGAACTTCCTGAATCGAGTGTTTTTGCGATCGGTGCAGGAGGTTCATACACTTGGATCGATAGGGAATTGAATGCTATCGCGGTCGTAAGGTGGATTAATCCGAATTGTGCTCAGACATTTATGGTCCGTTTGAGGCAAGCCCTCGTTGCCCTTAAAAATGGAACGTAGCGTTTTGGTCAGACTTGGGTTGAAGACGTTTAAGTACGATGTATTTGAAAGGGGCTAAACGATTGATTGACTGGCATGATTTCTACGCGATTGATGTTCACGTGAGGTGGCAGTGTGGCAATCCAGAAAAGTGTCTGGGCAATATCGTCTCCCGTCATAGGATTTGCCCCCTCATATAGTTTATCCGATGCTGATTGATCCCCTTTAGTGCGCACGAGGGTGAATTCTGTTTCTGACATTCCTGGTTCCACACACGTTACTCGCACGCCTGTTCCATGCAAGTCTGATCTTAATCCAAGAGAGAATTGCACAACGAATGCTTTCGTTCCGCCGTAGACGTTGCCGCCGGGGTATGGGTAGCTTGCAGCCACTGAACTGATATTGATCACAGCTCCTCGTTGTTCAATCAGTGTTGGCAGCACTTTGTGCGTGAGTGACATGAGCCCGCGAATATTGGTGTCCACCATGGTGTTCCATTGCTCTAAATCTGATTGTTGTGCCGGGGATGTGCCTAGGGCAAGGCCTGCATTGTTGATCAATAGGCCTATATTTTTAAATTCTGTCGGTAACGAATCGATTGCCGCATTGATTTGCTGACTGTCTTGAATGTCAAAGGCGAGGTAATGGAGTGGGTCACCGTATTGCTCCTTTAATGCTGCGAGACGCTCCTCTCGTCGGCCTGCGGCAATCACTTTCCAACCATTTTCAATAAATTTTTTGACTGAAGACTTTCCAAATCCGGCGGTTGCGCCTGTGATGAGTGCGATTTTTTCCATTTATGTTCCCCTCATCACTGCTGTTGTTTATAAGAGCGCCTCTTCTAGTAATTCTGCCCAATGCAAAACCCTAGTTTTGGTACCACTTTGGAGCTGTGTAAGACATCCAATATTAGCAGTTACGATTAAATCAGGTTCCTCTTTTTCGATAGCTTCAATTTTGTTGTCTAAAAGACGTTCCGATAAGTCAGCTTGGAGTAAGGAGTAGGTTCCAGCCGAGCCGCAGCATAAATGCGAATCTTCGATAACCGTCAACGTATAGCCAGCGGTTTTGAGTAAGGATTCCACAATCCC
>Ga0208770_1001568_pt1 | contig 11212 bp, 9 predicted proteins | sample AntAceMetag02UK9_FD_184771 | JGI IMG/M metagenome (GOLD analysis project Ga0208770, IMG submission 184771) | Saline lake microbial communities from Ace Lake, Antarctica - Antarctic Ace Lake Metagenome 02UK9 (SPAdes) (version 2) | ecosystem: Environmental > Aquatic > Non-marine Saline and Alkaline...
CACCTTCAACTAAGTCTGCTATTTCTTCTCCGAATTCCTCTTTAATATTATCGTAAGTGGCATAAGTATCTTCTATAGTATCATGTAGTAACCCAGTAACAATGGTAGCGCTATCTAACTCAAGTTCAGTAAGTATACTAGCAACAGCTATTGGATGATTGGAATAAGGATCACCAGAAGCACGTCTCTGGTTCTCGTGAGCCTTGACAGCATAATTGTATGCTTTATTTAATTTTTCAGAATTTAAAAACTTATTATATATTTTAACTTTATTTATTAATTCTTCAGAATTAAGCATATTTAATTATAGCACTAATTTATATTAGTTTAATAGATCTTAGGTCTTTAATTGATAAAGCGTTAACTAAATTAACGATATTAACCTTAGATTTAGAATGTTTCCACTTCTTATCTATTTCAAATAATGGCAACAAAACAAAATTCCTGATGCTCATTCTTGGATGAGGAATGATTAGTCTTTTATTATCTAAATTTAGTACTTTATTATCATAATCTATTATATCAATATCGCATGTTCTTGGAGCATTTCTTATTGCTCTACATCTACCCAATTTTAATTCAATTAAGTTACATACATTTAATAATTCTAGTGGTGCAAAATTCGTTTCCACTTTAACTACAATATTTATAAAACTAGGCATTAAAGGATTTGGCCACGATTTAGATAAATAAAATGAAGATGTTTTAAGTATTTTAATTTTATTTTTTTCTAACTCAAATTTAGTAAGATTAATATTGCTAATTTTATTTCCTAAATTTGATCCTATGGCTAGATATGAATGTTTAGCTTGATTTTCTAATGTGTCTGGCTTTTTCACGATTCCAATCTCTATTCTTTTTAGTGGCTCTTTTATCAAATTGTTTTTTACCTTTGGCAACAGCTATCTCAATTTTAGCCTTCCCTTTTTTAAAATACATTTTTGTTGGAACGAGGGTGAGTCCATCTCTTTGCATTTTACCAATTAATTTATTAATTTCTTTTTTATTTAATAATAGCTTTCTTTCATCCATCGGATTATGGTTTGAATAACTTGCCTGCTTGAATGGTGAAATATGCGAATTGATCAATACTATCTCTCCACCTTTTTCTACAGCGTAAGAGTCTGCTATGTTTACTTTGCCTTCTCTAATTGATTTTATTTCTGACCCTTTAAGAACTATCCCCGCTTCAATCAAATCTTCAAAAAAATAATTAAAACTTGCTTTTCTATTTAAGCAAATAATTTTTAAACCAGAGTTGGTTTTTTTGGTCATTAGAGTAATTTTGCTAATACCAAAGCTTTTTTAATAGTTTCCTTAGTTGGATCAGTAACCTTAACCAAAGGTAATCTAACATCGTCCTCGCATAAACCTAAAAGTTTTGCTGCGTATTTAACTGGGCTTGGGTTGCTCTCAATAAACATGGAGTTATGAACGGGTTGTAAAACTTTATCTAGTCTAATTGCTTCTAATTTACTTTCTTTACTATCTTCTTTAGAGAATTTTTGAAAATCTGAACATAGTTTTGGGGCAATATTTGCTGTAACACTTATGGATCCAACACCACCTCTATTATTAAATTCCAAAGCATTATCATCATTGCCAGTAAGCTGAATAAAATCAGTTCCCATTTTTTCTTTCTGCTGGTTAACTCTATTTAAATCACCCGTTGCATCCTTAACACCCACAATATTCTTTAATTCAAAAAGTCTAGCCATTGTATCAACAGACATATCAATTACAGATCTTCCGGGGATATTATAAATCAAAATTGGTATCCCGCATTTGTCATTAATTGCTTTATAATGTTGGTACAATCCTTCTTGCGTGGGCTTGTTATAATAAGGTGTTACTATTAAAGCAGCGTCAGCTCCTGCTTTTTCCGCATGTGTAGTAAGTGAGATTGCTTCTGCCGTTGAATTGGAGCCAGTTCCTGCAATAACTATGGATTTACCATTGCTTTCTTTAATGCATAAATCGATTACTTTTTGATGTTCCTCGTGACTTAACGTTGGTGATTCTCCGGTTGTACCAGCAGGAACCAGGCCGTTGGTACCACTCTTAATTTGGAAATGAATAAGCTTAATATAAGCTTCCACATCAAGCTCATTATTTTTAAACGGGGTTATTAAAGCAACATTTGATCCTTTGAACATAAATACTTATAACATAGTTTAAAGATTCATTTAGTAAATTTATGCTTAAAAATATATTATTTTTTATAAAATCATTTTTATTGATATTGTTGATAATTGTTAATTCCTACGCTGATGAAGTTACAATATTGCCTTTAAAAAAACCTATTTTAGGAGAAAAAATTCATAATGAAAAAGTAACTCAAAGTATATTAAAACCAAAATCTAAGCCAACAAAAATTATTGAGGTAGTTAACAACCAAACTGCAAAAATTACAGATAAAACAATTAATTATTCAATTCCAAGAAGTAAACCTTTGCTCGTAAAAAAAACTACTACGGTGGTTAAAGATAATTCAAAATATTATAGTCAAAAAGATTATGATATTGCAAAAAAATCTATTGCAGCTATGGAAAAAAGCCAATGGTCAACTGCATTATCCACTTCTAAAAAAGCAAAAGATAAATCAATATATAACTTTATTCAATGGAGACATTTATTAACAACGGGTAATCAGGCTAGCTTTTACGATTACATGAGCTTTATACAAAATAATGAAGATTACCCAAGAATAAGTAGAGTAAAATATTTAGCTGAACAAAAACTTTCGACAGAGAAAATTTCTCCTAAAAAAATCATTGATTGGTTTGGTCCAAACAAACCACTGAGTGGCTATGGTATGGTTATACTAGGAGAAAGCCTTATTCAAAATGGGAATATTGAAAAAGGAACAGCTTTAATCAAAGAGGGATGGGTTACTGCTGAGTTTTCTAGATCTGATATGAAAATGTTAAGCAAAAAATATAAAAAATATTTGAATGCTAATGATTACATAAATAGAGCGGACTATTTAGCTTGGGAAAACAAATATTTTGATTTAAAAAGAATCCTCCCTTACCTACCTAAAGATTATCAACTTCTGTATACAGCAAGACAAATTTTAATGAGTAAATCTTATGGTGTTGATCAGGCCATTAAAAATGTTCCAGAAAAATTTAAAAATGATGCTGGGCTTAATCATGATCGCCTTAAATGGAGAAGAAAAAGAGGTAGAGTTGATGATTCACTTGAAATATTATTTTCTGTAAAAAATGATAAAGATTATTTAGTAAGACCTGATAAATGGTGGGTCGAAAGAGCAATAATGACTAGGGCTCTTATTTATGAAAACAAATATGAGAATGCTTATAAGGTTGCAAGTCAACACTCCCTAGATAAAGGTCCTGAATTTGCAGAAGCAGAGTGGTTAAGTGGTTGGATTGCACTAAGTTTTTTAAACGACCCTATTTTGGCGACAGATCACTTCAATAATTTTTATCAGAATGTTAGCTATCCCATAAGTCTGTCGAGGGGGGCATATTGGCTTGGTAGAGCTTATGAAAAAATTGGTGATAAGCGTCAATCAGAAAATTGGTATCTTGAAGCTACAAAATATTTAACTACTTATTATGGCCAATTAGCTTTCTTAAAAATTAACCCCAATAAAAAATTTGAACTAGAAGAGCAAGCAACGGTTACAGAAGAATATAGAAAATATTTTAATAAAAAAGAGCTTGTGAAAATTACACATCTATTGGATGAGCTTAATAAAGATAAGTATACGAAGAACATATTAAGACATCTAGCTAACGATAACATTAATAGTGGTAGTGAGATTTTAGCTGCAGAACTGGCTACAAATATTTCAAGATATGATTTTGCAATACAAGTTTCAAAGTTAGCTTCATATGAAAAAAGATTTCATAATACATTTAACTATCCTATTATAAGTGCGCCTCAATACATTAATGGTAGAAAAATTCCAGAGACTGCATTTATACTTTCTCTTATAAGACAAGAAAGTGAATTTGATATGAGGGCTAATAGCCATGTTGGAGCACAAGGTTTAATGCAAATAATGCCTTACACGGCAAAACTAGTTGCTAAACAAGCTAAACTACCCTACTCGAAATCACGATTAACTTCAGATCCAGAATACAATATAAATTTAGGCTCTCATTATATTGCAGGTTTAATTTTAGAATATGACGGTGCATATCCTTTTGCAACAGCGGCTTATAATGCTGGACCCAAAAGAGTTAAACACTGGAAAAAAATAAATAAAGATCCTCAAAAAAAACAAATTGATTTTGTTGATTGGGTTGAATTAATTCCATTTAAAGAAACAAGGAACTATGTTCAGCGTGTTATGGAGAACTATAACGTCTATAGATACATTTTAGAAAAAAAACCAATAGAAATGAAAGATTTTTTTAAAGATCAACCTCTATTCTAATGGCGGAAGAGGAGGGATTCGAACCCTCGGTACAAGTTTCCCCGCACGGTCATTTAGCAAACGACTGGTTTCAGCCTCTCACCCACTCTTCCACTTGATACGGATATAGCCGATTGTATTGAATATTCAATATTTATAAAGTAATTATTGTTTAATTATATGAAAAACAAATATTCAATATTTTCTTTAGCCAAAAATGCTTTTTCATATCATGAAAATTGGCAAAAAGCCTGGAAAGATCCTATACCTAAAAAAGAATATGACGCAATAATTGTTGGTGGTGGTGGTCATGGTTTGGCTACAGCATATTATTTAGCAAAAAAACATAATATGAAAAATATTGCAGTTGTCGAAAAAGGTTGGATTGGTGGCGGTAATACAGGAAGAAATACAACAATTATAAGATCAAATTATTTATGGGATGCTAGTGCTGGACTTTATGATCATGCATTAAAATTATGGGAAGGTCTTTCTCAAGAAATTAATTATAACGTAATGTTTAGTCAGAGAGGCGTGATGAACCTTGCTCATAATCTTCAAGATATTAGAGATTTAAAAAGAAGAACACATGCTAATCGACTAAATGGAATTGATGCTGTTTATTTAAGTACAGAAGAAGTTAAAAAATTTTGCCCAATAATTAATACCTCGCCTGACATTCGTTATCCTGTTTTAGGTGGAACCTTACAAAGAAGAGCTGGAACAGCAAGACATGATGCTGTTGCATGGGGCTATGCGCGTGGTGCTGATCAAATGGGTGTTGATATAATCCAAAATTGCGAAGTTAAAGGAATTAAAAGAAATGGTGATGAGGTTGAGGGTATAGAAACAACTAAAGGATTTATAAGAACTAAAAAAATTGGTGTAGTTGCAGCTGGACATTCAAGTGTGTTAGCGAATATGGCTGGTTTACGTTTACCTTTAGAGAGTAAACCGCTTCAAGCCCTAGTGTCTGAACCTGTTAAGCCAATCATTGATACTGTTGTAATGTCAAATGCGGTACACGCCTACATTAGTCAATCAGATAAAGGTGAGCTTGTTATTGGTGCGGGCACAGATGATTATATCTCTTACTCACAAAAAGGAAGTCATGATATTGTCGAGGGAACTTTAAATGCAATTTTAGAACTTTATCCGATTTTTAGCAGAATGAGAATGCTTAGACAATGGGGTGGTATTGTGGATATTTGCCCTGATGCAAGTCCTATTATCAGTAAAACGACAGTAAAAGGTTTATACTTTAACTGTGGTTGGGGTACAGGTGGATTTAAAGCAACGCCCGGTTCTGGTGATCTATTTGCTCATACAATTGCACATGACGAACCTCATAAATTAAATGCTGCATTTAACTTAAATAGATTTATTAGTGGAGATCTTGTTGATGAACATGGTGCAGCGGCGGTAGCTCATTAATGTTTTTAATTACTTGTCCTTTTTGTGGTGAACGTGAACAAAGTGAATTTAAAGCTGGTGGTGAAGCACACATTGAAAGACCTAAGCAACCTGCGGAATTAAGCGATAATGAATGGGCTGAATACTTATTCATGAGAAAAAATATTAAAGGCATTCAATTTGAAAGATGGAACCATGCACATGGGTGTAGAAAATGGTTCAATATGGTACGTGATACTTCTAATGATGAAATAAAAGTAGTTTATAAAATGGGTGAAAAGCCACCCACTATCTAAATATATGTTAAAAAATTTAAGAGTAAAAACCAGTAAATTTATTGATAAAACCAAAAAAATTGAATTTAAATTTAATGGCAAAACCTATTATGGTTTTAAAGGAGATACATTAGCCTCAGCCCTTCTCTCTAATGATGTTCATTTAGTTGGAAGAAGTTTTAAATACCACAGACCAAGAGGAATAATGACCGCTGGATCTGAAGAGCCAAGTGGGATAGTTCAAATTAATGACAATACAGCTTTTACTGAGCCAAATGTTAGAGCCACTGAAATAGAGATCTATGATGGGTTAGAAGCAAAAAGTCAAAACTGTTGGCCAAGTGTTAATTTCGACATTGGTGGAATAAATAATTTTATGTCCCCTCTTTTACCAGCAGGCTTTTATTACAAAACTTTTATGTGGCCAGCTAATTTTTGGGAAAAATATGAGTATATTATAAGGCATTCCGCAGGTCTTGGAAAATCACCTACTAAACCTGATCCAGACATTTATGAGCACAAATATATTCACTGCGATGTCCTTGTAATTGGTGCGGGTATAGCTGGAATTATGGCTGCTAAAACTGCAGCTAAAAATAATTTAAAAACTTTATTACTTGATGAAAAAAATGAAATTGGTGGCTCCACAATCTACCAAAATTCAAATCATATAAAAATTAATGATCAAAATTCATACCAGTGGTTAGAAAATGAAATAAGTGAATTAAAAAAATTAGACAATTTAGAAATTAAAACAAGAACAAGTGTAGCCGCATACCATGGATATAATTATTTATTAGCAAGAGAAAATCTAACAGATCACCTTCCACAAGACGAAAAAAAAAATAAAGTAAGACAAAGATTATTAAAAATTAGAGCTAAAAAAGTTATTGTTGCAACAGGCTCTCTAGAAAGACCATTGGTGTTTAATAATAATGATCGGCCTGGGATTATGCTTTCATCAGCTGTTAAAAAATATGCTGATTACTTCGGTGTTGCTACGGGTCAAAAAAATATCTTCTTTACAAATAACGATACCGCTTATGAAAGTGCTATTTCTTTAAGTAAAAAAGGAATTAATGTAGAGGCAATTATTGATATTAGAGAACAATCTAATTCAGAGTTTACCAAAGAAGCTGAAAATCTTGGGATTAAAATTTATAGATCTCACACAATTGTAGATACAGAAGGTTATAAAAGAATAAATAAAGTTACTATTATGCAGTTGTCTAAAGATGGGCAGTCTTTTAGCAGTTCTAAAAAAACCACACTAAATTGTGACTGTCTGGCTATTGCTGGAGGATGGACGCCAGCTGTTCATTTATTTACTCAATCAGGAGGCAAATTAAAATTTAGAGATGAAGATCAAGTTTTTATACCTAATAAATATCCCTCAGATCAAATAAGTATTGGTTCATGTAATGGTGATTTTGAAATTGGCGATGTAATAACACATTCTTCAAAAGCTATAAAAGAATTTTTAAATATAAGTAAAAGCGATTATGACAATTTAAATATAAAATGCCCAAAAGATAAGGAGTTTAGAAATATTTGGTTGCTTCCCTCGGATAAAATTCTTGGAAAAACGAAACCATTTGTTGATTATCAAAATGACGCAACTGCAAAAGATATTAAGCTCGCACTTAGAGAGGGCTTTAGATCTATCGAACACGTAAAACGTTATACAACAACAGGTATGGGGACAGATCAAGGTAAATTAGGCAATATGCATGCGTTAGGAATTATTGCTGAAACGGCTGGTGTTAAAATGGGAGAGCTTGGAACAACAACATTTAGACCTCCTTATACACCTTTAACATTTGGAACTATTGTTGGAAGAAACGTTGGAGAATACTTTGATACATTTAGAAGAACTCCTATGAATGATTGGCATATTGAACATAAAGCAGAATTTGAAAATGTGGGTCAATGGAAGAGAGCTTGGTATTATCCACAAAATAATGAAACTATGCATCAAGCCGTTCAAAGAGAAAGTAAAGCAGCTAGAGATAGTGCTGGAATATTAGACGCTTCAACTCTTGGTAAGATTGATATTCAAGGAACTGATGCTTCTGAATTTTTAAACAGAGTTTATACGAATGCTTGGTCAAAACTTGCTATTGGTAAATGTAGATATGGTTTAATGCTTAATGAAGACGGTATGGTTTATGATGATGGTGTAACAACACGTTTAGATGAAAATCATTACATTATGACAACAACTACTGGAGGTGCCGCAAATGTTCTTGGTAAACTTGAGGATTATCTTCAAACTGAATGGCCTGAATTAGATGTTTACTTAACATCAGTTACTGATCATTATGCTACTGCAAGTATTTGTGGTCCAAATAGTAAAAAAATATTAAACAAAATAATTCCTGATTTAGATTTATCAGATGAAAGCTTTCCTCACATGTCATTTAAAAATGCTAAAATTGGTAACGTAAAATGTAGAATAATGAGAATTAGTTTCACCGGTGAACATAGTTATGAGATTAATATCCAAGCAAACTTTGGCAAGTCTCTTTGGGAAAAGTGTATTGAAACTGGAAAAGAATTTAATATTACTCCATATGGAACTGAAACTATGCACTTATTAAGAGCTGAAAAAGGATTTATTATTGTGGGTCAAGATACGGATGCCACAATGACACCTATTGACTTACAGATGGATTGGATTGTTAGTAAAAAAAAATATGACTTTATCGGTAAACGATCACTGTATAGATCAGATACAATGCGTGAAGACCGTAAACAATTAGTTGGGTTGTTAACAGATAATCCAACTGAAGTTTTAGAGGAAGGAGCACAAATTATTGCTAATACCAATCAAAAACCAGTTGAAATGCTTGGTCACGTTACATCAAGTTACTACAGTCCAAATTTAAATAAATCCATTGCATTAGCTGTTGTTAGAGGTGGAAAAAATATGATGGGTCAGAAATTATGTATTCCAATGGAAGATAAAAATATTAACGTGACAATTGTTGATCCTGTATTTTTTGACAAAGAAAATGTGAGGTTAAATGCTTAATTATAATACAACTATTAAAGAGAATAAATCTTACTCAAATTTAGAGATGAAAGAAATTAAGCCTATTATGAAATTAATCATAAGAGGTAAAACAAAAGAGTTTAATTCAGCTATTGATAAAAATTTGGATATACTTTTACCAACAGAAGCTAATACGTCTACATCTGGAGAAACTTTAACTGCATACTGGTTAAGTCCCGATGAATGGATGCTAGTTTCCAATAATACAACAAATGAAGACACAAATAATTATAAAGTTGAGGATAATTTAATTCATAATATCTCGAAAACTAACTTGGGTGCAATAACCGATGTTAGCGATCAATTTGTAATGATTAATATAAAGGGTAGTAAAATATTCGATCTTTTTGCAACTGGCTCACCGTTTAATTTCAATAAATTTAAAGATAAAAAAGGCTCTGTTGCTCAAACAATATTATTTCATATAGACGTTATTATTCATCATATACAAATAAATGAGGTTAATTTACTGGTAAGACGGTCTTTTTCTCAGCATTTGTATTCTTGGTTGACTGATAGTGCGTCAAGGTTATAGCCTTATATTTATCAAAATTATTGTTATATAAAAGATATGAAAAAAATACTTTTATTGGTGCTATTAGCACTCTTACCCTTCTCCGTTAACGCGGAATCTAAACTTAATCAGATATTATCTTCTGGTGAGTTAAAAGTTGGAACTACAGGTGACTGGGATCCAATGAGCATGAAAGATCCAGCCACAAACAAATACGTTGGTTTTGATATTGATGTTATGGAAGAGTTAGCAAAAGATATGGGTGTTAAAGTAACTTTTGTTCCAACTGAATGGAAAACTATTGTTTCAGGAATTACTTCTGGAAGGTATGATGTTTCAACAAGTGTAACTAAAACTGCTAAAAGAGCATTAGTAGCAGGATTTACAAATTCTTATTATAAGTATGGAACTGTTCCATTGGTGTTAAAAAAGAACCTTAAAAAATTTCCAACATGGGAATCTTTAAATAGTGAAAAAGTTACTATCGCTACAACTCTTGGAACATCACAAGAAGAAAAAGCAAAAGAGTTTTTTCCCAAATCTAAACTAAAATCAATTGAATCTCCAGCTAGAGATTTTCAAGAAGTTTTATCTGGAAGAGCAGATGGTCATATTACAAGCTCAACTGAAGCTAATAAATTAGTTATTACTTACCCTCAATTAGCAATCGTAAAAGATGGTGGTAAAAATCCAGCTGTATTAGCTATGATGGTAGATCAAAATGATCAAGTTTGGATTAACTATGTTAATCAATGGATTGAAGTAAAAAAAGCTTCAGGCTTCTTTGATAACTTACTTAAAAAGTACAATCTAAAAAGCTTATAATACATTAGATATTTAGATTTAAATCTCTATAGTTTTAAAAGTGAAAAAACTACTTCTTTTATTTTTATTGCTAACGCTTACATCGTGTACTGATCATGAATGGGGTTGGTACATACTCTCACCTAATAAAGTAAATGGTTTAACTAACTTAAAATTTCTTTTAAGTGGTATGGGCGTTACAATCTATATCTCAGTAATATCTATTATCATCTCAATGATTATAGGGTTTATTATTGCCATACCTTCTTTGGCAAAAAATAAATATCTCACATATATAAACATTGGCTACGTTGAGATTGTAAGAGCGATACCTTTATTAGTTCTAATTCTTTGGGTTTATTATGGGTTACCTATTATGACCGGTCTAAGTTTTAGTCCTTTTGTATCTGGAATTATTGCCCTTGCTATTAGTGAAAGTGCCTTTCAGGCAGAAATATTTAGAGCAGGTATTAATTCCATTAAGAAAGCACAATGGGAAGCTGGTAGTTCTTTAGGTTTAAGTTTTTTTAAAAGATTAAGATTAGTCATACTGCCGCAAGCTATTAAAAATATTCTACCCGCACTAGGTAATCAATTTGTCTATGTTTTAAAAATGTCTTCGTTAGTGTCAATAATTGGAATTGCAGATCTTACACGTAAAGCCAATGAACTTGTGGTATCCACTTATAGACCTCTTGAAATTTACACATTTTTAATCCTAGAATATTTAATTTTAATACTACTTGTGTCTTACTTTGTAA
>Ga0208770_1001570_pt1 | contig 11205 bp, 16 predicted proteins | sample AntAceMetag02UK9_FD_184771 | JGI IMG/M metagenome (GOLD analysis project Ga0208770, IMG submission 184771) | Saline lake microbial communities from Ace Lake, Antarctica - Antarctic Ace Lake Metagenome 02UK9 (SPAdes) (version 2) | ecosystem: Environmental > Aquatic > Non-marine Saline and...
AGTATTTATATTTGTTGCAGTTTTATTTAAGCTGTTGTTTTAGCTGTACCGCTAGTTTTGACTCGTATGCCAAGCCTTCCGTCTTCATGAATTTTGCGTATTTGTCCTGTAGGTCCTTGACGTGGCTCAGATCCTTGCCTGTGTCCAGTCTCAACTTGGCGTCTGACAGGTCTTTTTTGATCAATTGTGCCAGATCGTCGTCGTTTTGATCCTGCGCCATCTCCAGTGCCGAGTTCATGGCCTGTATTGCTGGTACTGAATTGTCTATCGCATTGTTGATTGTGTTGACTCCTGCCAAGCCTGCCACAATAACTCCCGCCATTGCTAGGTTTTTCGCCCAATCCTTGATGCCTTCTTCCAGTTCTGCTTCTGTCGTGGCAGTTTTCTTGCCGGTCATCACGTTCTTGACCCTGTCCAGGTAGTGTGAGCTCATGTTACCGTAGCCGTGTCTCCACGCCATCTGTCTTAAGGTCTTCTCGTCCGCACCCTTGAATCTGTCTGCCAGTTCCTCGTCACTCATGTTGGCGTACTTCTGTTTGCTCTTGATGACGCTTGCCGGCATTCCGCCTTCGTCTGTGTTCTTCCTGTTCTCTTTGGCGATGTCTTTCTCGACCTCGTTCACTCTCTTCTTTAGGATCCTCATCATGCCGGGTTTGGTGTCGACGTCTGCGATCTCTGTTTCCCTTGCGAGTATCCCATCCAGGCTCTTCTGTATCACGCCTGCGTGTTTCTGCATCAACGCACCGTCAAGTTCCTCCCTGTATGGATTCAGTTTCTGGTAGTCCTCGTAGTGGTAAACTGCCTGTAAGTAGTCTGCCGCTAAATTTAATTTTGTCTGTACCCAACCCTCTAGGTCGTCACCTTTCTTGATCATGTCGATCAATTCTATCGCCATCTTTGCAGTTGCATACAACTGTGATTTGCTCATGTGTCCCTCGCCTGCGTCTTCTTTCACGCCTTGCATGGTGCCTGTGCCTTTTGGCATTTTACTAATTTCTGACATGCCATCGTCATCGTAGGCGCCCGCCTTTGAACCCGCCGTGTAACCGTGTACACTTTTCACGTAGTTTGATGCCAGGTCGATCTTCTTGGCCACCCAAGATTCCATCTCCGCATCGTTGTCTAACATGTTGTGGATTTTGATTGCGTGTGTGCCAATTTTAAGCAGTTGGTTCTGTGCCATGCCTGCCTCGTAGGTGTCCGCCTTGGGCTCAGGCTTCTTCATCAGGTCCTTGATGTCTTCGAATTTCATGTTATACGAAACTAACGTGTGTCAGTTCTGGATTTGCTTTCTTGATCCTTAGTGCTTCCTGTCGGTACATGTGTACTTCCTCGTCCTGGTCATGCAGTCTGTCAGTGGCCGTTATGAAGTCATCTATCGGCATAGGTCCTGAGTTCTCGAAGTCCGTTTCAAGACCCAGTTTGCCCAGTAGCTGTCTCGCCGCCATGTTGCTTCTGTGTGGTGTCTGCACTTCGAAACCTTTGGGGTAAGTCCATCTGACTGAACCATCTTCCGGATCCTTCTCTTTCATGTATGCCATGAAGTCTGCGCCTTCTCTGATGAATTCTTGTGCTCTCATGTCAATATTTATGCTTGGCAGGCCTTGCAGTTACACTGTTTGCACACCTCGATATCGTGCGTTTTTGAACCCTCTGACGGGTATCCCGTCTCTGTCCTGTACAGACCCTGTGTGCAATGGCTGTCGTTGCCACAGTTGTCGCATTTGACTGCATCTGTTAGGATCAACGCATCTTCCATTAGTACATGTTCCTTGACACGGCTGGTCCACCAAACAGGCTGGTGCCCGTCATGTCCAGTGCGTTGTCTGTGGGTTTCTGTGCCTTGGCCTTTGGCACGTTGGGTGCTTTGGTCCCCGAACGTCCCGGTGTGCCCGTGTATGATTTCTTGAATCTGTCTTTGCCTATGGCAATGTGCGGAGACACGACCGAGGCTATGTTGCCCGAACTGGTGGCACCTGCCGTGGCCTGTTCTTTAATCTTTTGTGTGATTACTTCATTGATCTTCATTGTAGATATTTATAACTTCTTGTAGCTGTTTTAACCAAATAATGTAAGGGTCAAAATCTACTACACCTTTTACCTGTTTAGAACACTCTTGTATTATCATGTTTTTGTGTTTTTTAATCAGATTTAATTTTACTAAAAAATTACCACCGCATCGATGCTGTTGTTCGATATCTGTTATTGCAGAATCACCCACGATCTGTAATGGAAATCTGTTCACAGCAGGATACTTAAATGTGCAGTTTGGCTCCTCCCACCAAACACCCGGTAATTTTCCTGGTTCCCGATCATGCTCTCCCGGGACAGGAGCAGGGTCCTTCGATATACTTTTTCTTCTGTGTTTTTCTATATGGAAAAACTTTTTCCTTGTGGTATTCCTACACTCCATAAAAAAATTTGTTGATTTATTAAATATTGATTGTTTGATCAGCCCTGCATGTTGTAGGCTGATCCATGACGACTTAGTCATAAATCCGTTTGTGTAATTGTTGTCGTTGATGTCAAACTCGAGGGAGATGTTTTTATTGCTGTCTTTTATATCTAGCTGATATATCCAAATTTTTTTGGGTATGAAATACTGATAATATTTTTCTATCCATTCCCTCCTTGCTCGTCCGAGGCCCTGGTCACCACCCTTTCCAGATCTTTTTAACCTATTGAGATGATAGCTGTTAGTGTCATTGACATACTTTTCCTCAAAATCTTTGACTGGATTTATATCCTTGTCCAGGACAACTTCGTCCACCATCACATCGTCTAGGTATATCCTGAATGAACAAGGTTTTTTGAAATGTTTGTAAAGCAACGATAGGAAAAAAACATACTTCATATAGAAGTAATTATTATTTCTTTTTACGTCCGGACTTCATGTTGGCACACCAGTGATACATCTTTGCTTTCTCACCCGATGCCTTCTTTGCTCTTGCTCTCAGACTCGTGACAGAACCGTTACAACTTGCACCTGATTTCTTTACCCTACCTGGTCTGCTCTTGCCCTTCCGTTTACCATCTGCGAAGTTCTCACTGAAGTCTGCCCATTCCAATTTCAACTTCTTGACGTTCATGTACTCGCCGCCTTTGGGTACATCCTTCGTAGCGTTCTGTTTGGTCACTATACCAACACCTGCGGCATCCTCTTTCTCTATCTCGTTGGCCCTGTTGTTACCTGAATTTTTAAAACCAAACCTGTTGTTGGGTCCTGTGCCCGGTTTGTGTATCAGTCCCATCGTGTCCGCAGTGTGCGGCATTATTATGAATTCTTTTATCTTCATTTTTTGTTCACCCTGTACGGATAAGCCATGCTCGAATGGTATCCCATTCTTGATCTGCCCTTGGCCTGCCTCTCGTATCGCTTCAGGAACCTGTTAACGTCTGGGTGTACATACTTGGTGGCTAGGATTTCTTTGATCTTCATATGGGTATTTATTGTGTTTAATCACACACAGAGCACTGTACAGTGCTGGTAAAACTTATTTCTTGGGCATTGGGTTCTCACCCGTCAGCCTAGGTTGTGCAAACCACAACTTGAACCATTCCTGTGTTCCTGGCTTGATGTCGTGCTTTCTCTGGTATTCTGCCTTGGCTGTGGCCACTTGGGATATGTTTTCTCCCATAGACTGATCTTGTGGCAGTTTGTCCACACCAGCTAACTTCTTGATTCTTTCTAATTCGTCCATTACACTAGTCCGCTCCACCCCTCGTCTGGTTCTTCCATCCTGAGTGTGCATTTTGGTTCTTTTTTCTTTTTCTTAATTTTTTTCTTCGAAGGCTTCGATTGCTTTTGTAGTTCCAGGATTTCTTTCTCCCATAACAATTTCTTTCTCACCTAGAAGCTCCAGTCTGTTTCCTGTTGTTTGGTGGGCTTGTGTGCTTTCACTTTTTCCACCTTGCCACCCTTGGCCAGGAATTTCTTCATCTTCTCGTCTAGTTCTCTCTGTAACTCCGCAGGTGTCTTTGGTATGTCACCTGTTGCGTATGGTCTATTGATCCCGCTGAACTTTGCCATAGTCTTCTAGTCCTTTCTGTACTTTTGTTAATGAATCTCTATTTGCTTGGTATAGTATTCCATATCCGCCAGCGGCCTGCCACTTCTGTATGTTGATGGGTCTGTCGTCTATTAGAATGTTGGGTGTTCCTGATGCCTTGTCCTTGGCATAGGTCTCTTTCCTACCAGTGACCACTATGCTATCAGGGGTTTCAATGTTGTTCTGTATCCATAATCTTTTGTATTTTGCTGAATTCTCATGGTCACCTCTCAACGGTGATGTGTTTATGCTGAAGTTTCCACCGGTGAATTTCTTCACTGTGTCTATCAATGCGTCTGCTGTTGGGAATTTTGGTAGCACCGCGAAGAAGTCTGTGCCCGTGATCCTGTCTATGACTTCTTTCTTTAGATCTTTTGTCTTGTCGTTCGTGAGTTGTTTCCAGTGTTCAACACCATAGAGGAATTCAACACCGCCAAAGAAGTCTGCCAGTACTCCGTCCATGTCAAGATATACGATTGGCTTTGCATCTTCCATGTTCTCATTATACAACTTCTTGTTGTTCTCGTCAACCGTCTTACCAAACCGATCGTGTAGTTTATCATAGAGTGCTTTACCACGGTCGCCACCCATTATGATCTTGCTGAATTCGTGCCAATTGCCATCCATTGCGAGTTCTCTGGCCTTTGATGCTGACACACCTGCTATGTCGTCTGCGTCTGGATCTCTCTGCCCCGCACTTACTACTTGAACTTCATCAAATTTATAAGGAATGTTACCGGCTTTATCTGGATTGCCATTGTATTGATTTAAAAATTTTTGGAATTCCATTACCCTATCATCACCAGCGACCATTATCACTCTTGTTCTACCTTGTGATTGTATTTTTTGTAATGCTTGAACGATTGTTTTTACAGCAGGATCACCTATTTCTAAACTAGGATCTGTGATTTGACTTCTAATGTATGCTTGTTTTTCTTGAAATGTTAATGGATCTTTTTTGTTGTTTTGTGTATGTGTTAAAAAAATGAATCCCTTGCCGTTGACCTGTTTGGCCATTGACTGTACTTTCTGGATCAGTTTCTGGTGTCCTATTGTGGGTGGATTGAATCGACCAAAGGCAAAGACTGCTGTTGCTCGATCGTCTTCCTTAAGAAACAGTTCCCGGAGATGCATCGTATTCGCCCTGTTTGATATTTTCTAGTTCTCTGTCTGATATCACCTGTGCAACCTGCTGTCTGGTCTCTTTTGGAAACATGTCTTTGACGTCATCCTGTTGTGAACCGAATTCTTTCACGTATTCTTTTGCGGCATCGTCCACTAGGTACATCCAAAGTGTCTGTGCCTTCTCGTGGTCATACACGTTCTTGGCCAGTTTCCTCTTGATGTTTGATATGATGGGCATGAAACGTCTACGATACAGATCCTCATTGTTCATGATGTACGTATCCAGCTCGTTGACTGCGTCTGAGTCTATGTTCTCTTTGATGAATTGTGATGCTCTCATACAAGCATATTTATTAGTAAAGGTTCTCTAGAAGCCACATGTAGAACGGCGATTCAAACTTGAAAGCCCATTTTCCGTTATGACCCATGCTAGTGACGTTCTTGAATGATTCTTGCAGTTCCACGCCTGCTTCTCGTTGCTGTGAGGCCCATGGTTCTGGGTATTTGGGAGTGTAAACACCCTCATACACCAATCCACCCATGTCGATCTCATCTATCTCTATGCTCTTAATGTGTAGCAGTTGATCCTTCAGTAGATCACCTTTGTCGTTGATAACTGTTTGATTTGCAAGTTTGCCTGATCTCTTGATGATCAGTTCAATTTTCTCACCTTCCGTGAATTCTTGTTCGAACTCTATCACGTCAGGCTTGTCTTCCGTGCCCGTGATATCGCCTTTGAAATGACTCTTATCTCCGATCAGTATCTCCGCATGCGGTGGTCGGTCCCACATGGTTGCATGTAGTCCTAACTTAAATTTTAGTTTTTCGGTTGCCATTCAAATTCTAATCCTGCTGTGTGTCCTGTGTACGGTATATTTACGTCGTCCCTGAACATCTCGATGAATAACTGGGTGCCTGGGACTTGTACCTTCATGTACTTGTCCGTACGTTCTAACACATCCGCTTCCTTGGACCTGTCGTTGTTTGTGCATGTGATTGTTATTGTTTCCATTTGTACATCCTTTCAAAATGTTCTCTTATTTTAGCATCATCTCCGCCCTGTGTCTTGAATTCTTTTATGAAATGTTCTATCAATGTTGCCGCCAGTCTCCTGTACTCGGGCAACGTCTGTTCCTCGAGTTTGTTTACAAATTCCTGTGGTGGATTTTGCACTATCGTGTTTGCCGGCATACTGCCCAACCAGGTTCCTGCCTTGCACATATCATTCTGTATCTCGTGTGTTTCCGCAGTGGGATTGAATGTTGGCATCATTCTACGTGATTCATCCACCAGTGTAGACATCAGGGTTCCGAAGTAGTCTTCTTTGTGTATTTCTTTTTGCATTATTTTTTAATTGGTACAAACTTGTCTGTCTCTAGGTCGTATACTAGTCCGTGCTTCGTTAAGTTGTCTATCTCTTTACCTTGGTTGGCATACAAGGCCTTCATGTCTTTCTTAGTGCCATCCTCGTTGTAACACTTGGGGTTTTTCATCCATAAAAACTTGCAACTGCCCGCAAACTTCTTCACGAAGTTCAATCCTATCTCAACACCGTTGTTGTTGGCAACGCCAGACTTGTCCATCCTGTATTCTGCTGTGAAATTGAAACTAGCATCTAGTTCTTCCTCCCCTGACTTATTGTAGTAGAATCCTATGTTCTTCTCCTTCGTGCCCTGTGCTAGATCACTTTTTATGTCTGTGTAGTTTATCGTTCCGTCTAGATTGACGCTTTCGGCTACTTCCAAATCCATCGAACCCGATGTTATGTGACTTGGAAGTGAGAACGACCAACCGAAAGTTGTGTGCTTATCTTTGTGTATTTCATAAGCCAACCTGTAAGATTCTGTTTCTATGCCAGAGAAGTTTTTGATCAAACTGTTCTCTGCCGTGTTAATATCTGTTTTACCTCTAGTGTAGTCTAAACTCAACACATTATTGCCCAATGCATACTCTACACCTAGGTTTCCAAAGTTTGTGTTGTTGTTATCACCAACCGCTAGCACACCATCTGAACTGTTGCCCAACCATGTTTCTTGTTCACTCATCTGGCCTATGCTTGTTTTTAGTTTGAAGTTTTTGTGTAACATGAAGTTTTTACCAATGTTTGCGGAGTAGTCACCAGCACCATTGTCACCTGTGTACAATCCAAAGTTCATGTTGTTGATCAAGTTGTACTGTCCACCCTGTGTGAATGATCCGTACATCTGTTGTGTGGGCAAGTAAGTGTTGTTGTTTGCCATCAGCATGTCAACATCTGAATACTTTCTATTGTCCTTGACTGTCATGCCACTGCCCAAGTTCATGTAGTAGTCTCTGTCATAGTCATCGATGACCATGATCTTTAAGTTTGCTAAACTTGAGAACGCACTTGTGTTCCCTGTTGCGAAATATGTGTTGTTCAACGAAGTAACTGTGCCATCCACCCTGCCTGTTGTTGGGATACCTATTGCACCTTGTGGTTGTGTTGCTTCATCTAGATCCAACATACCCTGTCCGTGTATGTTGACATTGTATCCATTAATATTTGTATCTGCTGTGTTCAACACCAGTTTGACCAGGTTTTCACCTTTCATGTGTGGCCACATCTGGTGTAGTATTCCCATGGCACCCGTCACTTGCGGGGCCGCCATACTTGATCCACCCATTGTTAAGTACCCATCGTCCGGCACACTGGAATAAACTGCGTTACCTGGTGCCAGTATGTAGAAGTCTGATGTTTTGTATGTGTCATTACAGGCATTGTTCACGATGGTCAAACACACGTGACCTGCCTTACTGCCCACCACCTGTCCGTCTGCTTTCGTTCCACCCCAGTTGCCCACGATGATCATCTTTCCACCCAACACTAAATCTCCATCAGCATCAACTTCTGTTGCCCAGATGCCTGGATCCAGTGCGTGGTCATAGTTCATTGAGCCGTTTATGTATAGGCCATTACCTGCGGAGTTGACCAACACTATGTCATTGTCTGTTCCAACTTGCCAATGCTGTGCACCTCCTCCACTGTTCTGCATTATGGCTGTGATCTTTGGTGCGGAGTATGTGCCGTCACTCAATTGTGTAACAGTACCATAATGATAGTTTACATTAGTCTTGTTGAAACTCATGTTCACCGCGATGATGTTCATGCCCTCGCCACCCTGTGCAGTGGTGCTTTTCAATTTCGTGATATCTTGTAGGGCCGTCTTGGCATAGGCTATGTGTGCTCCACCGTGACCATAGTAGTCAATGTTTGCACCAACCAGTTCTGCGTCAAAGGCCACACCATGGAATTCTGTACCATCCTTCTTACCTGCAACTATACCTGCCACGTGTGTGCCGTGTGATACACTGCCACCACCGTTTGCGACCGTGCCTAGTTCGTTACCGTTCGAATCTGTCGTACCGTCCTCGTATCTAACATAGTCGTTGTACCATTTGTATTTGCCATCTAGTGCTTCGTGATCTGTTTGTTGATAAGAATCAATCACACCTAGTACTGCACCCTTACCTGTCCATCCTCTTGCATAGGCCTTGTCAGCATTGATCATTGACTTACTGGTGTCTTTGTTAAATTCTGTTGTTAAAAAGTCACTTGCAGTTGTGCTCAGGCCCGTTGTCTTGGTACCTAGCTCTTCGTCGTTATCAGTGTATGCATTGTTTCTTACTGTGCTTGATGCCTGTGAAACGAACACATCTGTGATGCCCGGTGTGTTAAAACCATTGACCGGTGTACCTTCTTCTCTTACAGTTCTTGTTTCTGCTGATACTTGTATAATAGCCCAGTCTGTGTAAACTTTTGGTTGTGCTGTCTCGATGGTTTCTGTCGTGCCATCTCTGTATGTCACGGTTTTTCTGTTGGTAGTGATGGTCCAAGTTCTCTTTTGTTTTGTTCTTACGTCCGTGTAGGTCACGTTGTTAGATGGAGTAGTCACGATGGGTCTGGTCACTGTTGTCTTTCTCCAGTTGTCCACTATCACGTTGATCTGATTCCTTGTACCTGTTGCAGTAGTTCTGTTCTTTGTGTAGTTAACTGTTGCAGTAGATTCAGATCCTGCTACAACTTCTGGGGTGTTCGCAACCGTGTTGGTCACAGATGTTGTAGTAAGGACACCATTTGTACCATAAGCTGAATTCCATTCAGTCACTGCATCAGTCACTGCGTCTGCAAGTATTTCTGTGTTAGTAATAGGATTGGATCCTTCTTGTTCTTGCACCACATTCGCAACTGTGGGAGATAAATCTGTTTTTACTTCTGCTGTCGAACAAGTTTCATTCACTCTTGTTGTAGTTGTACCAGTGGCCGTAAGTTTCACAACCTCTGTCCAAGTACATGATTCTGTTCTGACTACCCTAGTCTGAGGAGTTGTGACAACTATTGTTCTTCTTTCTGTACCACCGCCACCTTCTATTGGTGCCCAAGTTGCCGCTTCTCCTGAAAAGTCATTGGCCGGAGTGCCAGATTCTACTTGATTGTATGTCTCTGTGGATGAATTTCTCGCAGTGGATGATTTAACTTTCTTAGTTTCAGCATAAGCAACTGCTGTGGTAGTTTTCTCTTGATCAATTACTGCTTGAGCTCTGTCTTCTTTAATAACATTGTTCATTTGATCTAGAGTAATTGCTTGACCACTTGCGACCTGTTGTATGATAGGCTTAACATGATCTCTAAGATATATCATGGCCGCATATGCTTGTTTATAGTCGTCACCGTTATAGATTCCAAATTTTTCTGAATCACCTTTACTTGCTATTAAGTTTTCAGTCTCTGCCCAAAGGCTTTCTGCTGTCGCGAGTTGTGATAGTAATGAGTTGGCTGTTGCTTTGTCTTCCGCATCAGGACCTGTTAGTACTGACATCAGACTGGCCATGTTTGTGCTACTGTTGGTTGCTTGGAAAGATGATAGCACACTAGACCAACGAGATACTATGGAACTTGCGCCTGATAGACTTGATAGGTCACTGTCAACGAAATTGCTAACGGCACCGGGTGCTCCGCCACCACCACCACCACCACAGGCCGTAAGTATCAGCGATGCTGACGTGGCCAGAAATGCTTTTCTCAGTTTGTTGGGTATTCTCATAATATTGCCCCCATAACAGTTGCACCTATCAAAAATGACAGGACATATCTTGTGTATAATGAGAAGGGTCTGGATATGTTGTATCCGTTCTCCCTAAGGCAAATCACGTGGGCGTCTATTGACTCCGCTGTGATGTTAACATCTACGGTCTGTATCTGTTCTAAGTCTTTGTCGTTCATAGTATAATTGTACTATAGAACTAGGATATGTCAAGTGGAGTTGGTCTCGCTAGAACCTACTGTTTATGCGACTTCTTATGAATTTAACAGGATGGAATTAGTGGTTCCAGCGGTCAGTAGCTGTGTCTTGCTTCTTACCCACACATAGTTGCCTGTGAAGTTGAAGCTTGATGTTAGGGTGCTTGTATCTGAGGTGAATGTGGTGTTGGCGATGTCAAACCAATCATCTTCCGTGGGTGTGGTCGCCAGGGTGCCCTGCATCTTGATCGTTGCGTTGGCGTTGAAGTCACTCGCGACCTGGTAGGCCACCGTGTGTACCCCATCCGGCTGTGAGTAGTATCCGTCACCCTTGGACTTGTCCGAAACGAAACCAACATGGTCCAGTGTTATTGTTGATGATCCGTCCGCGTTCTCTGAAGTCACAACTTCTGCGACCGTGAGTTCTGTGGTTGACACCACTGTGCTCACAGTGAATGTTGAGTTGTTGCTGGCTGATCCTGACACAGTTATCAGATCACCAACTGCGAGTTTCCCAGCACCTGTCAAGACCGTGCTGGTCGCTGATATGGTGTACACCCCAGCAGTTGCAGAGAGACTGATGTCAGTCCCAGAGATGCTGGTTATGTGCGATCTAGCTGATATTAGTGTTGTGCTTGTCTGTGCCATCGTTGTTATTTATTCGGTATTCTTCCTTTTGAATCTGGCAGTCTTTGGTCCTAGCCCGTACACAGCGGCCAGTTCGTTTGGCTCCTGTCCGTCCACTGTCAGTATGTTGACGTACTTGATCTT
>Ga0208770_1001574_pt1 | contig 11183 bp, 17 predicted proteins | sample AntAceMetag02UK9_FD_184771 | JGI IMG/M metagenome (GOLD analysis project Ga0208770, IMG submission 184771) | Saline lake microbial communities from Ace Lake, Antarctica - Antarctic Ace Lake Metagenome 02UK9 (SPAdes) (version 2) | ecosystem: Environmental > Aquatic > Non-marine Saline and...
CGTTAATGAAGGATTACCAGGAATAAGAACTGATGGCAATTATTACGCTTATGTCCGTGATCCAGAAGGTAACAAAATTTGTGCTAGATATAATTCTAAATAAATGAAAAAACTTTTAGGGATCGTGTGGTTCTGGGTTTGTTGTTAAGTAGAAAATTGCGACGCATATGCGACCAAAAATAATCTAAACACCAATCAGCATTATAAATTCAGCAAAGAAGAAGAGAGTGTAGGAGCGTTCTGTTACCCAGTTTCCTAGGCCGTACTTCATAATCCTTATTTTTTTAACTCGTAGAATATTTTACCCATAACACCAATGTTATATTTGTCCTTTGCTTAGTTAATATTAATAAGGCTACTTTTTTTAAGCCCTAACTAACAGTATTAATTACTTGACTTTATTTTTGTAATGTAGTTTAAGACTTATGCGCTGATTTAATTCTAATTGCAGAGCGCTTTATAAATCCTGCTAAAGTGAGAAGTCTTTTGACCACCGCTTTAGTCGGTGGTTTTTTTTTATCTTTTATAAAATGAAACCAGGCATTTAACTAAATTGTGCGCCTGACATATGTCGAAGCACTAAAACAGGAGAAGATATGACTAATAATCTAAAAGAAACAATAAGTAATCTACAGAAGGATTTTACAGCTAACCCGAAAAATGCTGTGGTCCAATATGAAAGCAACTCAATCCTTAAAGAAGGACTTCAATCTGTGGTAACTCTTAGAGAGCATAAATTAATAGTGGATGAACCAAAAAGTTTTGGCGGAAAAGATGAGGGACCCAGTCCAGTAGAGTTGATATTGGCAGCTTTAGCAACATGTCAGGAAATAACGTATAAAGCATTTGCTACAGCAGCTGGTATTAATATTGAGAGTGTTAGTGTTGATTTAAAAGGTGAACTAGATCTTCAGGGTTTTCTAGCTTTAAATAAAAACACAAGACCTGGCTTTCAACATATCTCAGGTACTGTTGATATTAAATCGTCATCACCTCAAGCTGAAATAGATAAATTGATTGATACGGTAAATACACATTGTCCAGTATTAGATATTTTAACAAAGGGAGTTCCTATTAAATTATTTCAAAAAGTTTCTTCGAACACTTTTGTTAATACAGATCAAACTGAACAAAGAGCAAGTGTTGCTTAACTAATCTAATTTAAGCCCTATGAAAAATAGGGCTTAAGCTTTAATATTATTTTATTACAAATTTAATGAAGTAGAGGGTTGTGTAGAAGTGTTTGTTTTTACTTTTTAAAAAATCTTCCAGCCACATTTTTTAATTTATCAATTGTTTTTTGGGTTCTTTTCTCAGAAGATGTAATAATTGCCACATCTAAACAATTATTGGTTGGGTCTTTAGAATCAATATGACTTTCAAAATTATTAATAATATTTTTAATCATACCTTTAGCTTTCTCAGCATTACTTAATAAAACTTTAATAACCTTTTGAACATCAACATTTTCATGATCCGGATGCCAACAATCAAAATCTGTAATCATTGATACTGATGCATATCTAATTTCTGCCTCTCTAGCGAGTTTTGCTTCTGGCATATTGGTCATACCAATGACATCTGCATTCCAAGATCTGTATAAATTAGACTCTGCTAGAGTTGAAAATTGAGGACCTTCCATAACTACATAAGTACCACCTCTTTGATACTCTATATTTCCTTTTTTAATTGCTTCTTCACAAGCATTCATCAATCCATTTGATGTGGGATGTGCCATTGAAACATGGGCAACAATTTCATCATCAAAAAAAGTTTTATTTCTAGCAAAAGTTCTATCTATAAATTGATCAATAATAACAAATTTCCCAGGATGAAGATCTTCTTTTAAAGAACCAACTGCTGAAATAGAAATTATGTCGGTTACACCAAGTTGTTTTAATGCATCAATGTTTGCTCTAAAGTTAATCTTTGATGGAGATATAAAGTGACCTTTGCCATGTCTGGGTAGAAAATATGTCTCTTTATTGTTGTAAATTGTTTTTAATATTTGATCCGATGGTTTGCCCCACGGTGTATTTAAATCTAAAAATTCTCTATTAGTGAATTCTTCAACATCATAGAGACCACTTCCACCAATTATTGCCAATTTATTATTTGTCATATTAAAAAATTCTTTAAATACTTATATATCAATAGCAAATAAAAGATCCTTATGTTTATGTTTTACGGTATTTTGGTTTATATAATAAATATCATTTTTTGGATCATCAAATAAGTAGCTACTTGTCCCATCATCCATGTGGAGCAAATAAGGATTCTATAATCCCTATTTTGTAACATAGTTGATTGAGCAAAAGACAGAAGCTTTACAGAAATTATTTTTTAGAAACTATATTTTTTTAATGCTTGAGATAAATATTTATTACAATCATATTTTGATTTAACAAACTTATGTTGATACAATGTGGCTTCTTGATTTTATAGGTTAATTGATAAATATATAGAGAGATGAATTCACAAGAAACACATTATATAGCAAAAAATCTAAGCGATCGTATTGCCCTAGGTTTTACAAAGCTTTTAAGGTTTATAGCAGATACTTTCTTTAAAAAAAAATATGGCCATAGAGCAGTTGTTTTAGAAACGGTTGCAGCTGTACCAGGGATGGTTGCTGGAATGTTAATTCATTTAAAATCTTTAAGAAAAATGCAAGATGATAAGGGTTGGATTAAAATTCTTTTAGAAGAAGCTGAAAATGAGAGAATGCACCTTATGACCTTTATTGAGATTGCAAAACCCACTTTAATTGAAAGAATTATTATTATTGCTGCACAATTTATTTTTATATTTATCTACTCAATCATTTACCTATTTTCACAAAGAACAGCCCATAGAATAGTGGGTTATTTTGAAGAAGAGGCGGTTATTAGTTATACTGAATATTTACAAGAATTAGAATCTGGTAGAATTAAAGACCAACCAGCCCCTAAAATTGCAATTGATTATTGGAACTTACCACTTCACTCAACTTTAAAAGATGTTGTAAGAGTAGTAAGGGAGGATGAAGCTGGTCACAGAGATGTTAACCATAGTTTTGCTAACTTACTAAATGAAAAAAAATTTAAGTAAATTTTATTAATTAGGTTCTATAATCTTTATTTTGCAACAAAGTTGATTGAGCGAAAAATTAGAATGAATAAGTAATATTTTTATTGAAATTAATTACTTATATTAAAGCTCTTTATTTGCAGTTAATATTTTTTCTATTTTTATAAGTGTTCGCCAGCCATTTAAATTAACAATATCATTGTTATATTTATCTTTAATTAAATCGAAGGATTGATTAAATCTTGGGAGTTCAACAAATTCACAAGAATTGTTTTCTGCAATATCCATAGCTTTTTCAGTTAGTAAAAGAAAAATTTTTTTTTCTAAGACAGGACTTGATACAATTAAGTTTTCAACTATTAGACATTTTGTAAACTCTTCTTTTTTATTTTTGCATAAATTTTTAGCTGAAATATCTTGCATTGAGTAAATCAATAAACCTAGGTTGTATAAAGCATTATTTTTAACAACTAGTATTCCGTTGGATTTTTTTTTTAAGACTAGACTAATATAACCCTTTAATTTATCAAAATTCCAATTGGGGAACTCTTCAGCCATTAAAGGTAAAAGTAGATTTAAATCACTGTGCTCGTATTTTGAAATAACTAAGCCGGGGATATGTTTGTTGTAATTTTGACTTAACATAAATCAGTATTAAACTTAATTGAAGAAGAATTAATTGATCTAAATCAAAAATAAATATAAAATAAGGTATATATTTCATTATGCAATCAGCTCAAATAGTTAGAGAATTAACAGATAAAAATAGATGTTCCGAATGTCAAATTAGATCATATTCTTTTTGTAGATGTCTTAAAGATGAGCAATTAAAAGAATTTTCTGAAATTTCAACTAATAGAAAATTTAAAAATAAAATAAATATTTTTTTACAACAAGATGAAGCAAAAAATTTATATAATATCACTGAGGGAAATGTAAAAATTTATCAATTATTGGACGATGGTAGAATTCAAATTGTTGGATTTCTTTACCCTGGAGATTTTTTTGGGTCTTTTAAAAAAGGTAAATATAATTATTGTGCAGAGGCAATTGGTGATGTTGGCGCTTGTGTTTTTGAACAAAAAAAGTTAGATAATTATATTGAGAAAAATGCGTCATTAGCAAAAGAGCTTTTAAATCAAACATCACATGAATTAACCTTAGCACAAGACAGAATTAGTGTACTTGGAAAATTTGATGCTACTGAAAGACTTTCAAAATTTATAGTAAATATTTCTGAACAAAGAAAAAGAATAGGTTGGCAAAATAATCCAATAAGTCTTCCAATGACGAGACAAGATATTGCTGATTATTTAGGTTTGACTATTGAAACTGTAAGTAGAGAAATCTCAAAATTAAAAACCTCTAATATAATAAAAATAATATCTTCTAAACAAATATTTATTAACGATTTTGAAAAATTAAATCATCCTTCATAATAAAAATTCAAATTTTATTGACATTAACGGTAACGATTTAACCAGGGTTATTATATCACGTTTTACTATGCTTTTATTAGCTAGGCATAAATGGGTAATTATACAAACTCTAAAAAAGTTTTATTGCAGAAAATTTGATTTAAATCAATTGTCTTAGAATTAATTTACTTTATTAAGGGGTATGTCTATTAAAAATTCAATTTACAAAGTTCCCGGTATTTCTTTCAACGTTGAAAAATTAATTGAATCATATAAAGAAATTATAAAAAATAAAAAATTTGATAATGGAGAGGGCACTGTATCCCACATAGACAGCATTGCATTGAATCGAATTCCTGGAGACAAAGATAGTACTAAGGGAAAATACTCTTGGGGAATGTATTGGACAAAACCAGATAGCACTGGAAAAGAAGTTTCAAGATCAAATTTTATCAAAGAAGATAAATTTACAGAATTTTTACCAGAATTTGAAAATACTTATTTCAAGTATGTTTATGATTTGATCTCAAAGAGATTTGCATTAGGAAGAACGCGAATACTTAAAAAAAGACCTAGATCTACCTTAAGTTGGCATAAAGATCCGGAACCTAGATTACATATCCCTATAATTACGAACCCGGGGTGTAGATTTGTGATTGAAGATAGATCTTTTCATCTACCAGCTGATGGAAATGTTTGGGTCGTAAATGCTAAAAAATATCATAATTTTTTTAATGGCGGGGAAGAGGATAGAATTCATTTAGTTGCCACCCTCCCTTATTCAAAAACCTTTACAGATAAGAAATATGCTTACGAACAATTATAGCTCTAAACTAATTAAAATGGAAAGACCAGATTTTTTTACTCTAAAAAATGGTGAGAAGGCAAAACTTCCTTTTACAGACCAAGAATATCAAAGACGATTAATTAATTTAAGAACTACAATGAGTAAAAATAATCTTGATATGATTATTTTAACTTCAATGCACAACATTGCTTACTATACAGGTTTTATTTATTGTTCTTTTGGAAGACCTTATGGTTGCGTTGTAACTGCTAATAAAATTTCAACAATCTCAGCAAATATAGATGCAAGCCAACCATGGAGGAGATCTCATTCTGATAATGTAATTTTTACTGACTGGAAAAGAGATAATTTTTTAAAGGCAATAACTTCAATTATAGGAAGAGATGAACCTCCTAGAAATATTGGAATTGAAAATGACCATGTAACCTTAGATGTTAAAGAAAAACTTAGCTCTATTTTTACTTTTTCAGTTTTTAGCGATGTATCAAAAGATTTAATGCAACTTAGAATGATTAAATCAGCTGAAGAAATAGAAATTATTAAAAATGGTGCAAGAATTGCCGATCTTGGTGGTGAAGAAGTTGTAAAGAATATTAAAGTTGGAGAAAGTGAGCTTGAAATTGCAATAGCAGGGAGAGATAGAATGGAGCGTGAAATTGCAAAAACTTACCCTGATGCAGAATATATGGATACTTGGGTTTGGTTTCAATCAGGACTAAATACAGATGGTGCACATAATCCCAAAACAAATAGAAAATTAAAATCAGGAGATATTCTTTCTTTAAATACTTTTCCTATGATTTCTGGATATTATACAGCTCTAGAGAGAACCCTTTTTGTGGATAAAATTGATGATGCTTCTCTAAAAGCGTGGGAGGCAAATGTTAAGGTTCACAAAAGAGGATTAGAGTTAATTAAACCAGGTGTAAAATGTTCAGCCATTTGTCATGAGTTAAACGAACTTTTTGCTGAACTTGGTTACCTTCATTATCGAACATTTGGTTACGGTCATTCATTTGGTGTTTTATCTCATTTCTATGGAAGGGAAGCTGGATTAGAATTGCGTGAAGACATAGACACTGTCTTAGAAGAAAATATGGTTGTTTCTATGGAACCAATGATCATGATACCAGAAGAAAAACCAGGAGCGGGAGGGTATAGAGAGCACGATATCTTAGTTATAGGAAAAGATAATGCTGAAAATATTACTAAGTTCCCTTTTGGCCCAGAACATAATATTATCAAATCATAAGATTGCCTTAGATAAATTTGATCTAACCAACATAGAGAAACAATTATCTAATAAACCAACGTCAATACATCAAAGACTCTGCATTCAAAATCAAGTATTATGAAGGTATGAAGAAGGTGATATATATATCAGGTTCTGGGTTAAATTATGTTAGGTAATAAGATTGATTTCAAAAATGCTAAAATTCCATCTAAAAAATACTTAAATGGCAACTATGTGGTTGTTGAACCTTTAAATATTAAAAAACATTCAAAAGATTTATTTGAAAGTTTTATACTTGATAAGCAAAATATAATTTGGAAATATTTATCATATGGCCCTTTTAAAACTCATTTAAGTTTTAAAAAATGGTTAAAGTCTGATTGCTTAAAGAAGGATCCTTTTTTCTACGCCGTATATTCCAAGAGATATAAGCGGTATTGTGGAATGGCAAGTTATTTAGATATTCATCCAGAACATGGATCAATTGAAGTTGGTCACATAAACTATTCACCACTACTACAAAACACTGTAGAAGGAACTGAATGCATGCACTTAATGATGAAAAATGTTTTTGAAAAATTAGGAAACAGAAGATATACGTGGAGGTGCAATAATTTAAACGAAGGCTCAAAAAAAGCTGCGATAAGATTAGGGTTTAAATTTGAAGGAATATTTAGACAAATGTATATACACAAAGGACGGAATAGGGATACAGCTTGGTTTTCAATAATTGATAATGAATGGAAAAAATTAGAAAAAGGTTATTTGAAATTTTTACAAAGCTCAAATTTTGATAAAAATTTTAAACAAATTAAAAAATTAAAATTAAGATAATGAAAAAACTTTTAGGGATCGTGGTTCTGGGTTTGTTGTTATGAAGTTATTTATTGATTGGCATAAAAAATATATAGAATGGTGGAAGAGAAAATTAAAAATTTCTAATTATGAAATTGTTTGGATATCTTTTATTAAGGGATTGATTATTGGTTTATTGATTTATCATTTTTTTATCAATTAAATAAAAACGTCTAGCTACCCCCCACAAAGCAACAGGCAACGGGAATTCACACTTAAAATCCACCTAATACATCTAGGACTTTGTATCTAATATAAGGTAGCATTAACTATGAAGAAACTTTTTGCATTCGTAATGGTTGGATCAAACGATCTTAATAAATCTGCTAAATTCTACGATGCAGTTGCTATTTATCTTGGAATTATAAAAGTAAAAACTACAGACAAATTTATTTCTTATGCCCAAAATAATAGCCCTGAAGAAATAGAGTTTTATGTAACAAAACCCCATAATAAAGAAGCAGCTACTTATGGTAATGGCACAATGATTTCATTTATGGTTGATTCAACTAAAGCAGTTGATAGCTTCCATGCCAGTGCACTAGAAAATGGTGGCGTTAATGAAGGATTACCAAGAATAAGAACTGATGGAAATTATTATGCTTATGTACGTGATCCAGAAGGTAACAAAATTTGTGCTAGATATAATTCTAAATAAATGAAAAAACTTTTAGGGATCATGGTTCTGGGTTTGTTGTTGAGTGGGAACACTTATGCAGAGAAAGAACATGCACATAAAAAACATGGTATGAGCGATGATTTATTTAAAGAAATGGATCTAGATAATAATAAATTTATTAGTCTAATTGAGTTTAATGAAACTTACGCAAAGCACAGCGATGATAATCATAGCAGTGATGATGAACATGGTTCTAAAAAGGAATTATTTAAAGAAATGGATTTAGATAAGGATAACTCCATTAGTTTAGTAGAATTTAAAGAAATCTATAAAAAACATAGCTTAGAGCATGAGCGAGAAAATAATTAAGCTATATAAGAGTATAAATAACTAATAAATTTTATAAATGGCTAAAGTTGCAAAAGATAAATGGGATAAGGTTATTGAATATTTAACACATTCAGACAGTGATCTTGAAAAAGTATTAAGCTTATTAAAGGGGTGTGACCAAGGGAATGCATCTGATTATGATGTTAATAGAGCATCTTACTCGTTAAATATCATTGCGATAGTTACACAAAAGCAACTTGATCCAGAAAATAAAGATAAAACACTTACCCATATAATTAGACAGTGGGTTAAATCAAAAGACTTCATTCAATTTTATAATTTGATGAGAAAACAAGAAAATATTACTTGGGATAAAAGTAAACTTGAAGATTACACCAAACAATTAAAGGACCTTTGGTACAGTAAATCTCAATCTAAAAACAAAGAATATTTTAAAAAAATAGACGGATTTAATAAAACAGCTGGGGCAAATCTTTTAGAAAAAGACAGTAAAGAAGAGTTAAGACCGAAAGCTAAAATAATAGAGAAAACCTTTGATAAAATAAAGCAGAATGAACGACGGTCGCGTACAAACGTTGCTTAACACAAACTAGATATAATGATGGATCGGATATTACCCTTTGTTTATATGCTAGGGATAATCTTATTAGTACTCCCAGCTTGAAATAATGCTTCATCACCTACTTTGATTTTGTCATTTTTATCATACCAAAGCTTTTTTTCACACTGAACACCACTAAGAATTAATGTTTTTGTTAAAATATAATTTTTACTCACTTTTGTGATCAACGGATTCTCTTCTAAATTTCATATTCAACAAATTTTTCTATATTAAAATTAAGAGTTTGATAAAATCTACAAAACATCCAATAGTTCTAAAAAGTAAGAAGGAACTTCTTCTTTTCCAGATTTGTACTTTTTCATATCTTCAGAATTTAATGGACTTTTTTTACCTTTTTTATCTAAAACAGAAAATTTTCCATTATCATCAACAAGAGTGAAACCTCTTTTTTTACATTCTTCAATTAATTCTTCATAAGTCATATTTTTTATTGCCTTTCATAACCTTCTCAAGCATCTTTGAGATCATCTTCAGATTTATTTTTATCATGCCATAAAATCGCAATTTAGTCAAAACAATGGGTGAAAAAGAAGAAAATCTTTGAATTATCATAATTATTATCTTAATCTTTTATTGTATGAAAAAACAAGATGTTTGGAATGAAGAAATTAATCCAGACTTTATATCTGATCAATTAGATAATTTAAATTCACATGTTTGGGATAGAGGCTATTATAAAGAAACTGATGATGGAATTTGGTATGAAGTTTATGTTAATGACCAAATAAAAAAATATTATCCTAAAATAGACATTAAAAATAACGAAGAAAATAAAGAAACATTTGGAAAATTTAGTGATATTTTTTTTGATCATTATGAAAGCGACAATCAAATAACATTTTTTGTTCCTATTGATGAAGAACAATACACCTTTGATGAACTAACTGACATTTTAATCTAAAAATTTAATGAGTAATTTTCTAATTTAAGAATCTAAATGCCTGATCAAAAATATCCTAATAACAATCTGTATTATCGTGAAAGATCTGAAAAAAAAACTTTACCTGTTTCACATATAATTAGACCTTACTGGAAACTAAATTTTGTTAAAAATAAAAAAGGTGAGAAAACGCAAGCAGCTTATGAATTATCAGAAAAATTTTTTGGATATGCTTTAAGAGAATTCATTAAAGACTGTAAAATAATAAGTAATAAAAAAGAAACACGGCAATTTATAAGAAATTTTTATGAAAACAGAAAACTAGATTTCCATTACATGATTGAGCCAGATTTTGTCGTTTTGCCTAAAGAAAAAGGCTTTTTTAAAGATAGATATAATAAAGATGTTGAAGCCCTAATCTTCGAATTTGATGGTGACAAAAGCACTATTACTCATCAACAGTTATTAACTCTGATAACAATAAAATGAAGCAACTTGAAAATTTTAATTTAAGAAGAATAAGAATTCCTTACTATTTTCAACTAACCAAAGATATAGCAAAATTTATTTTTGATGACCTAATATTTCATTATACTGGGCAAAAATATTATAATGATGATGCTCACATAAAATCTGTTGAACAAATCTATAGACATCCAAAAACTGGGGAAACACTTAAAGATTTAGAAAAAGAGAGTCCATTTTTATATTCACCTGGTCTACATACATCTGAATATGTTCCAGGATCTCTTCATAATTTAGGACTAAAAAAAATTTGTGATGATTTTGATTTTGTAAGTGAAAGAGATACATCAATTAAATTTCCTGAAAGTACTAAACATCAATTTTTTAAAAGTCTACAATTGTACATTAATGATTGTAATCTCGGAAAAGGAGGAAAAATTGGTGAAGAATTAGTATTACCACTTAATGACTCGAAAGAAGCTCAAAGATTTATGAAAGAATATGAAAAATATTCAGAAAATCTAAACAAAAATTATCTAGATCAAGTTTTTTTCACAAGAGAACGTTATGATTTATAATAAATTATCGTTTTGTTTAAACCTTCTTTTTGTTCCTAAAATATTAATAATATTTAATTGACTTTGATTTATCATTTTTTGAATATTATCAGCTAATAATGCACTTGGCTAATTCCATCACCTAGACACCTGATTTGAGGTTTGGTAGGGTTAATCTTTGAATTTAAAATAAATTATAAGTTTTATTAACTAATTATTATTAATATATGAATTTTAACTCTTTAGTTTGGTATTCATCTTTAGCAATAGGTGAAGAAAAAAATAAATTTGTAGCAGATTTTTTA
>Ga0208770_1001578_pt1 | contig 11147 bp, 6 predicted proteins | sample AntAceMetag02UK9_FD_184771 | JGI IMG/M metagenome (GOLD analysis project Ga0208770, IMG submission 184771) | Saline lake microbial communities from Ace Lake, Antarctica - Antarctic Ace Lake Metagenome 02UK9 (SPAdes) (version 2) | ecosystem: Environmental > Aquatic > Non-marine Saline and Alkaline...
TAATCCCGGCTCAGCATCAAGGAATGGCACAATTTCCTTTGCTGACCCTGGGGCGAGCAATACGTAACGGACCCCGAAACCACCCAGTGCCGCAATTTCCTCCCCGCCGCGACCCGAAGCCATCGCGGCGACAAATGGATCGATCGCACGCCAGACCTCGGCGTCAGGTGGCGTATCGCCATCTCCCAGACGCAATCCATCGCCATTGATCAACGTGTACTCGATGCTACCTGCGGGTAACTGCGTGAGCATGAGCGTTCGCGGGGCTTGTGGGCCAAAAGCATCTGCTGCGACAAAGGCCGGCACGGCAGAAGGTGATGTGCGCCCAAGCACGCTGGTGCTCGCCGGAATTAGCCAGATCAAAGAAAGAATTGGCGCAGCGAGCGCTGCTAACACTGCGATCACAGCAACCGGTTGCCCCAAGCTAAAACTTTGCCCGGTGAACCGAGTTCGTAGCCCTTGGGCGCCCAACGCCGCAGCCGCAATCAACATCAAGCCGATGAACAATGTTGCCGGTCCCGGCCAAGTGCGCATTTGAGTGGTTGATCCAGGAGGTGTAAAAAGAAAAGCAACTTGGATGAAAGCAAACAGCAATGCAACCCAAGCGGCGACAATCAAAAGGACGGTAACGAAACGTCGATCCGTCCGCAGTAGGGCAAGGACGGATGCGAGCACAATTCCAATCGTGATAACGATCGGCGACATTCCAGGGCCACCGGGGTGCAGAAGAAAAATGTCAATCATTGAAATATTGGGATCGGTGAGTGAGGCAGAATTCACGCCTGGTTCAAAAAAGAACTGCACTGGATTAAGTACCAGAGTGAAACTCCATGGCACGAGGGCTGCAAATGAGGCACCAAATGCGATCGAGGTTTTAATCACTGTTTCTCTGGAGCGACCGATAAAGACGACGGATAAAATCGCGCAGATCAACAAAATGAGCCACAAGGCTGGTGAGAAGGCAAGAAGGAGCCCCAAAAGCAGTGCCGTTCCAGCCGCCCGCCTTCTCGTTGAGCCGGTTGCAAACAAGCGAACACCCGATCGCAGTGCGAATGGCAAAAGAAATGCTGCGAAGCTGGTCCCCACTCGACCCTGGGCAAGTGCACCCGTCATGGCGGGTAGTAGCGCGTAGGTTGCCGCTCCCCAAAATCGAATTGCTTTGCTCGGGATGAGATCTCGGGACGCAAAGTATGCGGCCCAACCGGCGAGTGGAATTGCGAAAAGCAAGATGACGGTGACCGCTAAGGTCGCTTTACCCAACATTAACGTTGAAAGCATCGCGATCACTGCAAGGTATGGCGGGGAATCACTCACCGAACCTGGACCGACGTTATGCCAACCTTGAAAATAGAAAGTCCAAAGATCGGATGCACCCCAGGGGCTGGGCAGTAGCGCCCCACCTTGAATTACTCCTTCACCGAGCCACAACGAACGAGAAGTAACTATCGCAACAAGAGTGAGCAGCGCAACGATCAGAACGCTCGGTTTACGGAGTAGGCGTTTGAGTAGACCCGAGGATGTCTCCTCCAAATAAGAGGCGTCCTCATCGACCGGACCAGAATCAAGTGCGCTCAACGTATTGGTTGTTGAACCACTGGTTGTGGCAAGTCCTGCCGCAGCCTCACCCAAGGCGCGAAGCTGCTCCCATGTCCCAGGTCTCAAATGTCGCACTACCGAAGCCGGCTCGGTTGACGTTGCGGCAACGAGCGCCCGGGAACGACGTAACCGTGATGGGTGCGCAATGACCGAAAAAATCGCCCCGAATTCCGCCCGGGCGGCTGCGACGTCTTTACCGAACAGATAAACAAGTGAACGAATTGCGCTACCCAAAAATAAGCGCAACCCAAGAAGTACTCCCCCGACACCACCAGATTGGGCCAATAAAACATGAACGGCGGCGGCTCGGTCAGCGCGTAGCAACTGGGAGCTGGACTCGCTACTCCTGTTAGCCGCAGCCGAGTGATCGAGGCGGCGTCCATGTGCGGAGGCTTCGCGGTGGTGTAGCCGTGCATTCGTTGCCACGATCACGCGTTCACCCATTCGGTGCGCTCGCCAGCACAAGTCCAAATCGTCACGAAAAAGTGGTAGTTCGGGGTCGAAACCGAACAGGGCGTCAAAAATATCGCGTCTTATGAGCATTCCGGCGGAACTAACCGCCAAAACATCACGGTCACCATCGTGTTGGCCCTGATCGTGTTCGCCCCGCTCAAGACCGGTGACACGACGCCCGTCTGACGTAATACCGACGCCGACTTCAAGCAAGAGCCTGCGGTCATGCCAACCCAAGATTTTGGGCCCGAGTACCCCGACACTGGGCTGACGGTCCGCGGCCAAAAGGAGTTGCTCGAGTGCGGTCGAGTCCGGTGCGCTGTCGTCGTGCAATAGCCAAACCCACTCGATTGTGTCCACCGGTCGGGAATCTGCCATGAAGTCTGGTCGCGGGACCAGTGCGAGTCCCGCATCGACACATGAGCCAAATCCCGGATTTTCCGTGAGTGATACAACCCGATCTTGACCAAGACTCTGTTTAAGGATTTCTCCGGAGGTATCAGCCGAATTGGCGTCAACACCCACAATGACCTCAGGGGGACGGCTAGCTCGAGCCAGTTGCGTCAAAACCGCCGGTAACCAGATTGCCCCGTTGTGGGAAACGAGAACCGTGGTCACAAAATGGGAGCGAGTGATGACTTCGTCAGCGGGGGCTTCCTCAAATTCGTAACCCAGATCGTGCGATAACCATGGGGAGCCCTGTTCGCCTGCCGTTTCCGGATCAACCAAGGTTTCGCTCACCAACACACCCTATGTCGCACGCCCAATTTCACGGGCGCCCCGCCGATTAGGAGACGGCGAGTTTTTTCAGACGGCGGCGCTCACGTTCGGACAGTCCGCCCCAAATTCCAAAGCGCTCATCCTGTTCCAGGGCGTATTCAAGGCAGTCGACTCGCACCTCACATGAGAGGCAAACTTTCTTTGCCTCGCGGGTGCTTCCACCTTTTTCCGGGAAAAACGCCTCCGGATCTGTCTGCGCGCACAGCGCCTGCTCCTGCCACGCGAGTTCCTCAACGTCTGAAAGGGGCACCAAACCTAAGACTGCCCCTTGAGCTTGACGTGTTTCAACCACCGTGAACTCCTCCTCGACCCGACAATATGACACCGTTTTTTTAACAACTACGCTGTATTACAGGGGTGTGATTCACAAACGTCAAGCCGACAACGGACATTTCGGTCAATTTTTCTCGTTTTATCGAAAAAAATCAATTATTTCGGTGTGTCGGCATTTTTTTGTCCCCGTGCAGGGGGACAGAGCGTGGTAAGCGCGTTGTCGAACAAATCATGCAAAGATGGCGCCGTGAAAATCACTGCACTGGCCGGCGGAATTGGCGGGGCTCGCTTTCTGCGTGGCCTCACCCAATCCGGGAAAGTTACCCGCGACGTAAATGTCACGGTGATTGCCAACACGGGAGATGACATTTGGATACATGGCGTGCGAGTCTGTCCAGATCTTGACACCGTGATGTATACCCTCGGCGGTGGCATCAGTGTTGAGCGAGGTTGGGGTCGAGAAGGAGAAACCTTCACGGCAAAAGACGAACTTGCGCTCTACGGAGTCGAACCCAGCTGGTTTGGTCTCGGGGACAAAGACTTGGCGACTCACTTAATCCGTACGACATCACTCAACGCGGGGTTTCCCCTCAGCGAAGTCACACAAGCATTATGCGATCGCTGGAAGCCGGGAGTGGCGTTAATCCCTATGACCGACCAGCGTTGTGAAACCCACGTTGTCGTTGACCATCCTGAAACGGGCGCTCGAGTTGCCATTCATTTTCAAGAATGGTGGATTCGCTACGGAGCCAAACTTCCCGCCCACGAATTTATTCAAGTCGGACTGGGCACGGCTCAGCCAGCACCGGGGGTTATTGACGCGATCAACAACGCCGACCTGATCCTGCTCCCGCCGAGTAACCCGGTCGTTTCCATCGGAACAATTCTGGCCGTCCCTGGTATCAAAGATGCAATCCGCAACACCTCAGCACCGGTCATTGGCCTGTCTCCCATTATTGACAACGCACCCGTCCGCGGAATGGCAGATGCGTGTCTACGCGCGATCAACGTTGAGACAAGCGCCGCGGCAGTGGCTCGGCATTACGGCAGCCGATCCAACGGCGGAATTTTGGACTACTGGTTAATTGACCAACGTGATTCGGATTCGTTGAGCGAAATTGAAGACCTGGGAATCACCACTCGTGCAATACCCCTACTCATGACCGACATTGATGCCGCTGGAGCCATGGCGAACTCGGCACTTGATTTAGTTCTTGGCAGTTAGGCTTTATTAACGATGCACACGAACGCTGGCGTTGCTGTTTATGGAATCTCCACTAGCCACCAATTCACATCGGGGGATGATCTAGTCGCGATTTTTCTCGACTCGCTAACAGCGAAAAAAGAGCTGCAGGACGGCGACATAATCGTGATCACCAGCAAGGTTGTCGCGAAGTGCGAAGGTCGCGTGCTCACCGGTGTGAGTGATCGCGAAGAAGCCATCAAGGGTGAATCTAAACGTGTTGTTGCAACGAAAACCCACGACCGAGGTGTGACAACAATTGTCGAAACACACACCGGATTAATTCTTGCCGCTGCGGGCATCGATGCAAGCAATACCGAACCCGGAACAATCGTGCTGCTTCCCATTGACCCCGATCACAGCGCGCGTGAGATTCGTGAGCGGATCAAAGTGGTGGCGGGGGTCAGTGTTGGAGTCGTCATCACCGACACTCTTGGCCGCGCCTGGCGACTAGGTGTCACCGATCACGCAATCGGTGCTGCCGGGATCATCGTGCTGGACGACCTCACCGGCAGACTCGACGCATTTAGTCGCACTCTTGAAATGACCGTTGTGGCAGTAGCTGATGAAATCGCCGCGGCCAGTGAATTAGTTCGACCAAAAGACGCACTTACGCCATTCGCTCTGATTCGGGGATTGGCGCACGTGGTGACCGACGAGCACGGACCCGGTGCTCGCGCAATTGTGCGCCCGACGCAGGAGGACCTTTTTTCTCTCGGTACCGCCGAGTCAATTGCCTTGGGCAAGCAACAAGCGATAACCGATCGGCGAACTGTTCGCAACTTCGCGACAGAACAGGTGCCCAACACCGTTATTGAAAAAGCGATCGAGGCCGCGATCACGGCACCAGCGCCACATCACAGCAGACCGTGGAGATTTCTTATTCTCGATTTCCATGATGGGCAGCAACAGGTCAAACGGATGGCGCTCCTTGACGCAATGGCACATACCTGGCAGCGCGATCTACAAGCCGAAGGGAAGTCCGAAGGCGAAGTCATTAAACGTATTGCTCGCGGTGACATCCTGCGCACTGCGCCGTGTGTCGTTATCCCGTTCATGGACCTTGCCTCCGGTGCACACACCTACCCGGAAACAGGCGGGCGCAATAACAGTGAGCGCGACATGTTCCTTGTCGCAGGAGGTGCCGCCGTTGAAAACTTTCTCATCAGTATCAGCGGACAGGGCTACGGATCAGCTTGGATTTCCTCAACCCTATTTTGTCCCGACACCGTTCGAGCGCAACTTTCACTACCAGAATCATTCGTGCCCTTGGGAGCAATTGCCATTGGGGTGCCAGCAACGAGTTTGAGTGAACGGCCAAGCAGAACGGCTCGAGACTTCCTTATTGACTAGTGGCTCACTTATCTGATGAGAACCGAATTGCTCGATCATCGAGTTGCGCATTTACCCAGACGCGGGCTCCATCGCGCAATTCATTGTGGGATCCGATTGTTGCAAAGTCGCCGACCACACTGTCAACGATCACGCATGAGTCACCTATCACGGCCCCCTGGCCAATAATGCTGTTAATAATCCTGACATCGGCACCGATCACGGCTGAATCAAAAATCACACTGGCATCAATGTTGGTGTTTATTCCAACAGTTGTTCCGGCGCCGATGGTGGCGCCGCCGTGGACAAGCGCTGAGTCGGAAATTTTTGCCCCGGCAAGGATGAGCGACTGTCCTGGCGCTGTCACAGCGGGTGAGGGCGCATTACCCAAAACAAGATCGACCGAGCCTGCGACAAAATCCATGGGCTGGCCGAGATCAAGCCAGTAGCCGGGATCCACGACACCCATGACTATTCGATCAGCTTCCACAAGTGCCGGAAAGATTTCGCGCTCAACGGAGACTGGTCTGCCTACCGGGATTGTTTCGATCACCGAGCGGGTGAATACGTAGGCGCCCGCATTGATTTGGTCGGTCACGATTTCGTGAGGGGTTTGTGGTTTCTCGAGAAACTGCAATACTCGACCCTCACTCGACGTTGGAACCAGACCGTAGGCTCGTGGATCTTCAACGCGGGTCAAATACAGCGTGACATCTGCCTCACTGGCTTGATGTGTGTTGATAAGTGCATCAATATCAAGACCGGTGAGTACATCCCCATTGAAAATTACGACAGGATCGTCGCTTCCACCACGCAGGAAACTCGAGGCAAACGCAATAGCGCCACCGGTACCCAACGGAACTTCCTCGGTGGCGATTACTACTTCGATCCCTAAGTCGGCATCGGCGATAAAACTTGCGAAAACCTCGGCGCGGTAACTCGTTGCCAAAACAATACGAGTGATTCCGGCATCACGTGCCCGCAGAATCTGGTGCACGGTAAATGGCACACCGGCGACGGGCAACATTGGCTTGGGGGTGTTAATTGTTAGTGGCCGTAGCCGAGTTCCTTGGCCTCCGACGAGGAGAATAGCTTCGCGCATGGCGTCAGCCTGCCATAGCGGGCACGCGGCACATGCGCATGCACGTACGCTCAGGCGCGTGCAGGCATCAGGGAATAAAGACATTTGGCAATTACTCAACACCTTCCCCGATCCACAGCAACCATTTGTAACCACAAATTTCACCCAGCCGGGTCGAATCGAACTTTCGGTTACCACTTTTATTAACGGTGCGGCTAAAGCGGCAAACGCTATCCGCGACGTGATGGACGCAGAGCCCGGCACTCGCGTCCAGGTTGATCTGGGTTGGACGTGGCAGCAGTCGATATGGCAGGCCGGTGCGTTGATCTCGGGTAACGAGTTGGTGACCGAGCGTCCCGAGGTAATGATCGTCGCATCCGGTCAATCCGGTAACACCGGTTCGGCTGAAGTTTTCGGTATCTCAACGGATGGTTGGGGTCGGCCACAGGGCTGCGACGGTGAAATTACCTCGGAGGTGCAGGGTCAACCTGATGGGTGGATGTACCCGGAGTTTTTTGGGTCCCAATTAGGACTCGTCGCGCACGTGCGTGAATGGGGTGATGAACGAGGAATGGTCACCGGGGCGCGAGTTGGCATTGATATCAGGAGTGTCGAATCATCTATATTCATTCCCTTCCTGCTGCCATTAGTATTCGGCGGCAGCGTTGTCCTCACCGATAGCCTCGATGCAAACCAGATTGCACAGGAAAAAATAACTTTCTTGCTGCAATAACTAACTACTTAGGTGACCGTCACCGAAATGACGGGACTCACTCCGGCGGCTTGACGATTATCGACGACAACAAGCCGGTACAGGTAGATAGCACCGGTGGGTGTTGCTTTTTTCACTTTGAAAGAAATCTTTCCGCCCGCTTTGGTTTTGGTTTTCCCGACTGTGCGCCATTCACCCGTTTCAGGATCACCACTGGCGAGAACTTGGCGCCAAACGGTCAAACCTTTTTTGCCAGGTCGCATCTTCGCCTTGATCACGAAAGGCTTTCCATCTTTTTTACTTATAGCAGCCGGACTGATTAAAGCAACGGTTCTCATTTTCACGCTAGGGACAACACCTATGGCTAGTTCGGCACTAGTTCCAACAATGACCTTTTTCTTGGTGGAGACCACTCGGAAAACTTGAGTCGTTAAGGGTGGCCACGGATCTTTTACCGTAAAAGTGACTTTACCTTTAGCTTTAGTTTTCTTTTTCGAAGTGGTTTTCCACTCTTCACCAACGAGTTGCTGCAACCAAACTCTTAAACCCTTTTTGGCCGGATCGACCTTGGCTTTGACTTTAAATGCCTTGCCAGCCGGTTGATCAGGTTTTGCCGCGGTGAGGAGTGCAACCGACCTTTCACTGGCGGGAACTTCAGCGACGGGCGCCGGTCCAACAGGTGCAACTGGCTGAGCGACGGGGATCCCAGCGTTACCGTCAATCGACGTTACGAAATTGGATTTGAGACCCAGCAGGCTTCGCATCTCATTACCGGTTTTGGTAACTACGCTGCCATCTGCCAGCGTTGCAGCAAGGGTCCTGACGGCGCCCGCCGTGGTCCGCTCGGTGACCGCCAGCTGCCAGACACCGGGAACACCAAATGCTTGTGCCGCTTGAGCTTGGGTGATCACTTTGGTCCACGAAGAGTCAGGATTGGATGGATCAAGTGAATAGGGATCGGGCATCGAGATCAAGTAAGGAAAGTTTTCACCACCCCACACTTCTGAGACGGCCTGTGATGCACCACCATTTGACGAGGAGTAGAACGCCTTGATTGCTTTTCCGTCTTTCAGGATCGCAAGTCCAGTATTTGGCGAAGCATGTGTTGCATTCACCGCGCCCACCCAACGGTCACCCTGAGCGCTTGACTGCTTGGTCCAGCCCGCAAAAGCTTGATCCGAGAAAGGGCCGTAGCCGTCATCGAGGTGGCAGTCGCAACTTTCGCGAATACCTGCATCTATCTTGGAAATTGCGTAAGTTCGAGCGGCGAGCACCTGCGATTGCAATACCGCCTCCGGCCAAGAGTTGGAAACTTCCGCGACGCCATAAAGATATTCGTCTCGAAGTCGTAATTTGTTGACTGCATTAAGTTTTGCTTTTCCGCTAACGGTTATCGGAATTACTTCGATGTAGCCGTAGCGGAATCGACTTCCTGGCTGAGATAAAGATCGGGCCTTGTTAGTCACGTGAACCAACGTCGCGCCCAGCGGCCGCGCTGTAGCCGATGGGCCTTGACCAATAACACTACTTGCACCGCCTGAGATCTTGACTACTTTTACTTGACCACCGACTTGTTGGAATTGGAATATGTCTGCTGGACTCCCCTGGGTGACCGTTCCGCCGACGGACACTTCGAGGGCGCCGCCGGTTGCATCGAGTGCTTCACTTTGCATGTCAACTCGAGTTTTTTGGTATTCAAGATTGACCGAGATTTCCATGTCGTCCGGCACTGGAACAACCTGGGTGCCTTGGTAGTAATACGTCACGATCGAGGTTGCGTCCATGCCAGCATTGGCCATTGCGCGCGCACCCCACTGTGACAAACCAACACCGTGCCCGAATCCCGAACCGGTCAATGCAAATGATGCTGGTGGAGCACACGGGTCCGGTGGCGAATCCGCGCTAGCTAATACTCGAGCTTGACCCACCCACGGGTAAAGGACTTCCCCATTTCCCGTTGAATTCATGGTCACTGTGTAGGTCCCCGGTGGCACCGGCTGACCTGCATCGTTATTTTTATCCCAGTCAATGCCTAGTTGTCCGGGTTCACCCTGTCCACCACTCAGACTGCGGACGACGTCACCGCATTGTGAACGGATTGACATATTCCATTGCAAGGGCGCATTTGAAACTGCTGCAATGCGGACCGGCTGGGCCTCACCCCATTCGGCGGGCGACGCAGCAGGATTGATCATGCTTGCGCCCATTTTGGCACCGGTGGCGGCGCGAATTGCCGGTAGTTGTGCTTCTAAAAATTTACCCGGACACGCGGTAGACCCGATATCACCGTGGCCACCGACAACCAGCGCATTTGCGGTTTGTCCCGGCTTGTATTTTGAGGTTCCGGCGTCCGAATCCGAGACAAGTGTTGTTTGGCCATTGGGATCTCGGTGGTTCATCGACAATTTCCAGGCAAGTAATGATGAAACCGAGTCAACTATCGCAACCATTTCAGGGTCGCTGGGTTTAAATGTTTGAAAGTTCCCGAGAGCAGAAATAGCAAATGTTTGGTCGTTAAAACCTGCCGTGTGCCCACCGACTACCGGTTTGTCCATTCCGCCACCGCGGCCTTCGTATAGTCGTCCGAACCGGTCAACCATGAAGTTGTACGCCATGTCGGAATACTTCAAACCCTTGGTGAAATACGTGTAGAGGTTCCGCATTTGCGAGGGTGCTTCTTCCGGCGTGTAGTTGCTCTTACTTGCCGTGTGGTGAATGATGGCGGCTTTAATGGTGGGTGCAAATTTAGGTCCACTTCGACGCAGGTTTTCATCGGCGCCCCACTCGGATCGCGAGATGATCGCCGGCATTGGCGCACTGATTGTGCTCGCGGCTACGGTGCTAATTGGCCCAGTATTCATTGAATCGACATCAGGTTCGGGGATTGCGGCGTCAGATTTGATCACGGGTGAGTCAAGGAGGACCATTGCTGGTTCGGCAACGTCAACTCCGTTGGGTGTGTCGATCCGAACTTCAACGCCGGTGGCCGAATTCGTGATTAATGGTTGCGTGCCATAAAGAATGTTTTCGGCCTCCGCACCATCCGGTAGGTCTATGGATATCTCAAGTGGTGTCCACGAACTCCAACCGGACTCTTCCTGTACGCGAACCAAAACGCGGGCGCCCGCTACAAATGGTTCAACCGAGGTGATACCGACCAACGTGAAGGGCTTCGTGTCTGCGCTGCGAGTCGCAAGTACCGGCTCCAGGTTAGTGAGTTGATCAACCGGCTCAGCGTGAGTATCCGCAGTCGCTGGAGCTAGAGGCAGCAATTCCACATCCGGCGCGTGATCAGGATCCGGTTCAAAGGATGCCAATAGGGCTGACTGTGATTGTGTGATGATCGATTGATCAAGCCCAAAAAGGTCGATGTGTTGCTCAATGAGGGGCGGAGCTGTGACCGCCTCTGAACCTGAGTTTGAGTTTGAGTTTGAGTTTGAGTTTGAGCCTGCGACCAGTGGGGCTTGGGTGTCCGGGCGCTTTGATGGTCCCGCTTGACCAGAGCCGAAAACTGGCAGGATCAGACTGACCGCGAGCACGGTGGTCAGGATCAGACCGCCTCGAGCTGCAGTCCTGCCAGGCCTTGCATACAACAGCGAATACAACAACCGTACAAACCCTTCACCTTGTGATCAAATTTCACTCTGGTAACACAAGCCCCAGAAATAATGTCTCAT
>Ga0208770_1001589_pt1 | contig 11109 bp, 8 predicted proteins | sample AntAceMetag02UK9_FD_184771 | JGI IMG/M metagenome (GOLD analysis project Ga0208770, IMG submission 184771) | Saline lake microbial communities from Ace Lake, Antarctica - Antarctic Ace Lake Metagenome 02UK9 (SPAdes) (version 2) | ecosystem: Environmental > Aquatic > Non-marine Saline and Alkaline...
CTGGTGTGTATCCCGCGGGATACACCCTGGCAGCACCGGCAAAGACGTCTTCGCGCTCGCGAAGCACGTCGGTCATTGCCCTTGTTGCCTCTACGGTGGTCACCAGCGCCAGTGCAGCCACCCCTTCCAGCTGGTCCACAAGGGATTTCATATCAAAGCGAGGAGTCAGATCACCCCGCGGGGTGGTCACCACCACCCACGGCCGGCTGGCCGTGGTGTCGGCAATCCACGCAACGAGATCCTTGGCACCTGCAGCCGTGGAGACCACAGTCCATGAATCAGGCACGGGGCATCTTTTGCTGGGATTTACTCACTGTCTCACCCTACGCCTGGCCTGTGACTCGACGGATGGCCGAGGGAGCTTAGGCGAGTCGATTTAGGCACTCACGCTGCTAGAAGGACGATTAAGCCGCCAAGTTATTCAGGTGATTCCTTAGTTCTCTATCGCAGACATGAAGATAGGTCCCTCGTATGCCTCTTGTCATCAATACTCGGTAAATATTGACCACGTAATCCAGCAGGTCGTCATCGGAGTAGGTAATTCCCAAGCGGGGATTGTTTTCTTTGCCTTTTTTGTCGAAATAGTTTTCGCGATGAAAGACCATTTTCCCTGTCCTGGGGTCATAACCAAGGTCTGGCCCAATGATCACCCCCGCATAGTTCAAGTCATACCCCTGCACCGTGTGGATAGAGCCAACCTCTTCGGGAGATGTATCCGAATTGATCCAGTCTGTTGCCGTCCTGTTCCAAAAAAGCTTCATCCCTTCTAGCTCAATGTCATGTGCCTCGGGGTCCTTCTTGCTGTTCCATGGCCACGCATAACCTGCCAAGAGCCTGGAGAGTCCATGCTCGGAGTTGCGCTTAAGGATTTCTTCCCGCATTTCGTGGGCGGAGGTAAAGAATCGGAAATCGTAGGTTCCAAAGTTTTTCTGTTGCACTTCTTCCCCTGAAAGAAGCTTGGCGACGTAGTCGACATAGTCGTTGCCCCCATTGATACGCATTTGGGAAGCAAGGTGGAAAAAACTTGCCTCTTCTCGCGCTACTGCGCTGAGTTCATCCAGAACTTTCTTTGGCACATCAGCGGGTTTCACACTCTGAGCTGAATCAATCAGGTATATCTGGTGCCGGCTTTGGGCTCGAATCCAGTCCAGCTGGGTGATTTCGTCCCGGTCTTCGCCAAAAAGGGCAAGATTGATGTTCGTGAACTTCGAATTCAGAGCGGCCGATGGCTGGTTTGACCTCTGTCCCAGACGATGAGCTTCATCCACGATCAACAAATCAAAAGGCTCCCTGTTTTCCCCCACCTCGAACGGGTTTAACACCATGGAGCGCGATAAACCGGGTGTTTGGGCAAATACTGATTGAACCGTCTTCCTCAGCGACTGCTGAGGAATTACCATCGCGATTCGGAAGTCTTTTAATAGTTCGCGGTAGTCAACATCAAAGAAGTTGGCAAACATCGTGTCGCGATCCAGAAGTTCATCGGGCTCACTCTTGGCAATGTCCATCAACAACTTCATGATGTATATCGCGACGATGGTTTTACCTGTTCCAGGGTCCCCCTGCACCACAAGGCTTCGTCCGCGCCCCACCTCAAGGTCCTTAAAGAAGATCTCTAGCACCTCATCAACGGCGGCAGCTTGATCATGGTTGAGGGCTTTAAACGGCGAATACTTGAATAAGTTGCTATTGACGATGTCCGGGATTGTTCTGGTCAGGAGCCCCTCATCCAAGAGCTCTGCGAAGAGTTCATCAAACTCTGCCCGATACTTATCCCTTTCAAAGTAGTCGGCATCGGTGATGCCGTAATTCCTGTTTTGGACCCGGAAGTGGCCATCAGCATGGAAGTAGCGAATTAAATGAGATTCCAGGTCGAGACAGACAGATTTATTGAATCTGTCATTGAACACAATCCGAACCTTTTTGAGCTCTGCCCGCGAAGGGGAGCTCAAGTGTTGATTCAATCGGTTAAGGGCGTTGAGCGTCTCCCCCACATAGATCTCGTTATCAGCGCTGATCGTGTACACAACAGGCCAATTGTTATGGCGCTCATCCGTCTTGGACCAGGTAGACAGCGCATCCCCATCAAAGGGGAGGCGTTCGATCCTAAAGTTGGTCATGTTTCTTGCTGCTGCCACGTGCTTTGTCGACGGGGTACTTCGCCTTTGTCGCCTCCAGCTTTCGAAGAATGATTTCCTCCGGGTTTAGCCCGTGCTTATCCGCCAGCAGAAAACAATAGGTCAAGACATCTGCGAGCTCTTCCTCTAATCGGGCCGCATCCACCTCTGCGTCCCATTGAAAAAGCTCGAGCAACTCAGCTGCCTCGATGGAAATGCTCTTAGCGAGGTTGCCCGGTGTGTGGAACTGCTCCCAATCACGTTCCGAAACAAAAGCCCGCAGTGCCTCGGTAACTGAGTCTTTTTCCATAAGTCCACCGTACCCCTCGGCCGAATGGCTTTGTAATACGACCAGTACTCGGCCCCATGCTCAATCATTGCGGACCTATCTCTGGCGAGTCCATGCCATGCTTGCCACTCGGCATTTTTAGCCCCTTTTCGAACCAAAAGGAGAGAGCTGACAGGCCTCCAGCAACGCCCGCTTTGAGTCGACTGTGGCTTTGCTGCAGGCCTGTCGACCAGCTCTAGAGCTTACCTCGCACGCCCCTCCAGATGATTGTCCACAGCGCCGAAAGGTCTACGGATGCTTCTGGGTCAGCCTGCGGGCCTGTGTCCGCTTGGACAGAAGCGTATGCAAGGTCAAGCACTCCAGTCTTCGAAAAGACAAATTCGCAAGGAACCCTAAAGACGCCCCCGGCCAGCAACATTGGCTCAAAAATTCCATGAAGATCAATTTCCGCAAACTCCGCCAACACACGCCGATCATAGGCAACCACGATCTTTCGCAAGCTGGTTTCTATGTCCTGGATACAGTAAAGCGATGCTTCGACTCTCACTGTTTCACCAGCAGAAACTTGTGCTTTCTTCTTGAAGTGGGCCCAGTTATCTGTGTACGCGCCCGAGTTCACAAGACGAAAATCCACAATGTCTGACCCGCTTGACGTTGGCGCTTCACGGCTTGCCAACCAGTGCTCGAGGGGAATGGGAACCTTGGGATTGACCTTTATTGGGTGTGGAGAAGTCGAATTTCCGTGGTTTAGAGCAATCAAAACAACAATAAAAATAATCACAGCAATAGCAAACAGTGCAAGGTACCAAAAGGCGAAAATTCCTATGACACCAGCCACAAACATCCCCATTAAGACGTAGTAGATCAGCTTGTCGCTTTTCATAGTGTGGACGGTACCACGCGCTCGTACTTGTTTATTAGCGGCCAAGAGTCAGTCCCAACAAATATGCTGGGGGTATGCGGGTCGCAAGCTTCTTTTCAGGAATCGGTGGAATGGATCTTGGTTTTGAACAAGCCGGTTTCTCAACGGTCTGGGCGAACGAAAACGAGACTTCAGCCGCCAAAATGTTCTCTGCAAACTTTCCCAACGCACACCTCGATGTCCGGTCCTTCGACAACATTGATTTTTCGGAGATCCCAGACGACGTGGACGGCTTTATCGGCGGTCCACCCTGCCAGAGCTGGAGTATTGCTGGTGCCCATCGAGGAGACAAAGACCCTCGAGGCGCGATTCTTTGGACCTACGTAAAAGCAATCGAATCGAAAAAGCCAAAATTTTTTGTCCTCGAGAATGTTCCCGGGATGACTTCGTCGCTGCATCGTCATTCGTATCGCCAGCTACTTTCGCGTCTCAGTGACGCTGGCTACAACATTTCCCATGGAGTCTTAAACGCAAAAAACTATGACACTCCTCAAGCCCGTAAGCGGCTATTTATCGTGGGGTACAGGAAAGAATTATCCATCCGATTTACAACTCCTGAAAAGGGCACGCAGCGGCTTTCGCTCCGCGAATCTCTGCTCGGTTTGGATCCGGCCAGCGCGAGACCACTTAAGTCCGTGGAACGGAACTTTGAAGAGTCGCAACCGATAACCGCAAACCACTATTTGGATCAAGATCACTTCTCTTACATTTACATGAGCCGTAATCGGGTTCCTGAGTGGGATGAGATGGCTTTCACAGTGCAAGCATCAGCTTCGCACGCGCAGATTCATCCGATCGCCCCTCCGATGAAAAAACTTGAAAAGGACGTGTATCGATTCGCTACCGGTTATGAGTCGCGGTATCGTCGGATTTCCGTGCGGGAATCTGCTCGCATCCAAACTTTCCCAGACGATTTTCTGATCAAGTACGAATCGATAACCAAGGGCTACCGGATGGTAGGAAACGCAGTGCCAGTATCGCTAGCGAAGGCAGTAGCAAGCAGAATATCGGCTGACTTTGGAATCAACCAAAACGACATCACAAAAAATCAAACGAGGGCTACAGCTTTGCTCGACTTTGACTTACCAATTGCAATCTAAGTCGATTTGTCGCTAACTAGCGCCGCTAGAACATTAAGTGTTGAACCCAACTCTTTGGCGTTGGTGAAATCTGCTTCCCATTTTGCGCTTACGACACCTGGGGTCAATTCCAGAAAAGGCACCGAAAAGCCATCGTATAGCTTCAGCGTATTTTGGGCCTGCTTCAAGTCGAACAACGTGTTTGAGCACAAATCTTCACCGCGTTGAAAAATTCGCGTGAAATGCTTTGTGATGTTTCGAGCTGTTGCTCCCATGCCTAGCCCCTCGACCACATCATCAAACAGGTCTTTGACAGAAGCCCCTGCCGAAACCTCATCAGTGAGGATGGACACAACCGCAAGCCTTAGTCCCTCTCTGGGTGGGATTTGGTTGGAGGAAAATCTATGGCGGCGTTCTGGACCGCGTGTCGTCTTCACTTCAAGACGATCATTCTCGAGGGCGAAATCATACTGATCGCGCTCCCGTTGATGCCACGAACGTGCCATCGTCTCCCTATCGGCGCTGCTCCAGATCACGAAAAGCTCCCCAAAAAGTCCGAGGACTTCCTCCGGCGAAAGGCTTCTTGCTGGAGTGAAAAGCTCAATAAAATCTTGCGTGAGCTCGGCAACCAGGATTATGTCTCGGGTTTCCACAGCAGTTTCAACCAACACGTCTAGCAGAAGTGCGGAAGCTTGGCTTAGAGATCTAAAAGAGATCGTCGCACAGGTCTTTATCTCTCGAACGTTCGAGTCCTTGAACTTGGTGACTATGTTCCGAGATTTGATAACACGTAAGTTATCTGTTCTCTTATCTTCAAAAACTGAGCCCTCCGGTAGGAGTAGGAGGTACGGGGTGTCCGACCCTCCTTCGACACCTATTGCAATGTAAGGATCTTCGGCAATGAGGACGAGCTCGGTCTGGCCCGAAATCAATTGCTCAGCCAGAGAAGAGTAACCTCCCAATATTTGGCTCGGTGTCGTATTCATCGCTGGTCCATTCCCACCAGGTACCGAGCATCAGCTCCAAGATTCACGCTTATCGTCGGAACCGGCTCGAGCAAAACTTGCCCCGAAGTTTTGTCGAAAATTCGCACTAGCTTAAGTTGTATTGTCGGCCTTCCCTCGACTTTCATTTTACGGTCCGTAGGAGACTGGTTTGACTGGTTGTTGTCGTAAAAATCTTCCCGCCGCGTTACAGCTGACCGCTCCCAGCGGCCGTCCGGACTAGTTGTTGATTTTCGCCAGACGACGTCCACTTGGGTGAATTTGCGGGCACTCTCACCGTGCGTCAATATTTTTCTCACATATTCGAATTCTTCCTCGTCACGCGGATTGTTGTTCCAATCCGCGAGGAAGCCAATCGCGGCTGATGCTGGGACAGTTAAGCGCACGTCCTGCTCGCTGGGCTTGAGTCCCGCTTCCGCCATCCATTCCTCCATCCTTCTGTTGAACAAATCGAAATTTGCAGGCGATTCATTCACTCCTAACACGTGATGAGTGAAGCACCAATGACTCCAAGCAAAAGTCCCAGTTTTGAAGCTTATTGGTGTTACCGATTTCCTAGTGGCGGTCATCTTTGGCATCGACGGATCCATTTCGTAAACCGTCGCAACATACCGGAAGTCCAGGTTGTTCTTATCGGCAGATTTCAACTTTTCGCGCATCGCGGTCTCGAACAGAGTTGTGCCCCTCAGTGATTCAAAGGAAGTTTCAGAAAAATAGCCCTTAAGCAGTTTTTGATATTGCCGGCGGTACCCGAAAAATCTCCCCCTTTGCAACAGTGTGTCGACATTCCCACCGGCTTCTCCGCCCTTTGCTCCGCCACCGGAGCTTCTCGCAAGGTATGTGACAAGCAGATTGGGGAGAGTCTGACCGCGGTCGAGTAATTGTGCGCCGACAAAAACCCAAGTTTGGTGCCGCTCAAGCTCAGATTCGGGAGGAAATTCAACTGCAGTATCGTTATTGCGGCCAATTATTAACTTGATTCCGATATCGCTAAGTACCTCTCCTGCCAGCGCCACCAAATCGCTCTGGGAGATTAGCTCCGACGCCCCCAAATCCTGGAGAGGAGGAAGCAGGTATTTGCTCAGGACAACTTCCGTCTGCGAATCCAACGTCCCCGAGCTGCTCGGAGGCGCAGAGAGTTGGTCTTTCCAAAGGTTTATAAGATTAACCAACGCTTCATAACTTGCTTGAGTTGGCTTTGTTTCCCTCGCAACGTGCACAAGCATTGAGGTTGGAAGACGAAAGCCATGATCAAGCGCGGGTGAATCCAGAAACTTTTCTCGAACAGCACGATCCTCGTGATGAAACAGTACGGAGTGGGTGATAAATGTTCCAACGGCTTTTTTGAGACTGTCTGGCAGTGCGGTCTCAGCTTCCCAATCCCTGATAACAGTTGGATAAGCCGAGTCTTTGTGGAACAGATCCTCGGAGCCGAGGTAGTCGGCTCCCGGTTCGAGCACTGTAACTTTCTGGGGTTTCAGCCTGTCATCCAGCTCCTGAACCTCATTAGCCATTGGCGTGGCCGTGTACCCGAGGTATGTGCAGACCGGCAACTTCTCGATAACTCTTGAGACCGCCCTGTGGATTGCCGTGGCGTCTTCTTCAGACTTCCGGACATTCGAGTTAGGCGTGAACGTGTCGCACTCGTCATCAATCACTGCCACCGGGAATCTTTCCATTAGTGGCCAGTCCGATATCTTGGCGAGTAATCGTTCAACAAGATTCAGGTGGGCTAGATTCCACTTCAACACGGTTATACAAATCGCTTTTTTGGGCTGAAGGACATTTGGGTTGGTTGCGGAACGCTCAAAATCTTGGAGCCGTTTGAGAATTGTGGCTTCGGTTTCTGACCAACTGGAGAGGTTGTCATCGGTTGAGAAGAAACTGAACCATTCGTTCCCTAGATCGTTGTTCAACCGGTCTTTTGTCTGCTGCAACAGTGCTGTCGTTGTGCCACCTATTACGACAAAAAGCCGGTAACCATTATCGGCGAGCAGAGCCATCACACCAGTGAAGTTTGTAGTTTTCCCCGATTGGACCCGCCCCACAACTAGTTGGCGGGTCGAGAGTTCGGCCCCGGTAGCGGCGTCAGGATTGATGCACCGGCTTGCGACACGGTGTGTTTCGGCCCGCCAATTTTTCATTGCAGCCTCTGGCTCGCTTGAATATTTGATGTAACTGAAGCCCTGTTTCTCCTGTAACGAAGCAAATCTTTGACCAGCTACCGGCGACCAATTTGCAAAAGATTCAAGATTTTCTGGGTCAATCTGGACTTGCTCAACGTCGAAAATGTCTGGCTCAATTCGAAGAGTTCGACCGTCAATCTTCATGGTCTTCTATTCTCAACATGTCAAAGTCTCTCTTTGCAACCTCCAGCAGCCAGTTATTAATGTGAGCACGAGCCCCCGCTTCCCTAAACTGTTCGTCCCGGAGCTCCGCTTCAGCTATAGCGATCGCAAAGTGAACAATCGGTAAGGAGGCGAGTGTTGACTGCCAATATCGGCTAACAAATGGGTGCCCATAATTCACCTTGATCTCAACGGGATCTCCCGGAAAAATCGACAGCCAACGTCCCCCGCGGTCAAGTACCGCGATGACTTTTGCGGTCCGACCGTCTGATAGTTCGAATGAACTATCGGCGACAATAGTGCTGCCCCCAGCTGTTTGATCGAGCTCCGTGTCCGGAACCTCGGGGCCGTTTTCTGCAGGAAGATCGTAACCCGCTCTCTTCACCACCGCCCCAGCGTCCTGGGTGGCATCTTCAAGACCACGTTTAATTCTCTTCTCATCGGCTGCAGTCAACTCCGATTTATCCGAGATCCTGAAGTTGTTTGCCATCTGATAGAGCGGGAACTCGGAGCTTTTGATTGCCTCGAGGAGAATGTCAACAAAGACCTCCTCTTCCTCAGGGCTCCAATTCACGGCATCAGTCGTAAGCGACTTTCCAAACTCCGAAACTTCGAACTCGCCGACGAGCCGGCGCGCTCTTTGGCCTTGATCGGCCCCAAAAATCCTGCCCGGCTTGTAAGCATTCCCGTCGGACGCCCCTTGCTCTACGCCGGAGACCCCTTTCCCTCTGAAGGTCAAGAAAAGCCCGGCTTTCCCTTTCTCCATTTTTGCCAGGATTCCCATCCAGCCTGCGACTCGGATTGAGCCTGGTGCGCCAGCCTTACCCCTGGAGGTCGGGATCGAAAGGACATAATTTTTTCTCCAGGTGACGTTTTCTGAATTCTCGTCGGGACCCTGGTCATTTGGCCAAAACGGCTTCATCAATAGCTCTGGATCCTCATAGGCGAGAGTTTGACCATAAACGTTTAGGGTAAGCCAAGCCTTGCCCGTCCGAGGGTGCAGAAATTCATCATCACCTCTGAGGAAGCTTCGATACATTGACGAAAGGTACGTCCGCACCTTGCCTAGCTGCATGCCCGTGGGATAACCCCGGCCGTAATTCAGGCCCTCAAGCGTGACGGTGGTGCCATGCGCGCCTGGATCTGGAGCAGGTGACTTCACCAGGTCGATATCTGTCCTGTCGGTTCTGATCATTTCGTCAAGGTCGAAGATTGCGGAAATCTCATCCGCAGCATCAACATGTTTGGACTTGATTTTGATAACTGGGGCCCACCAGAGACCTGCAGCTTTCATTCCGACTCCGTGGACCGAAAGGCCTCGCGGGTTGGGGTTGCTGACCCCTGTCTTCAGAGCCCGACCCCAGCCAGACTGAGTTTCCGGAATCCCAGCGGCGTCATCGGTGATGGTTAGAACCTCGGAGACCGAGTCCCAAGTGATGTCGACTGTCAGCCGATCAAATCGAACATCGTCGGGTTCGTCGAGTATCCGCTCCCAGAAACTCGTCACAGAGTTGTCGACAAACTCGCCAAGAGCGTGCCATGGGGTAAGCGCAATACTCCTGTATGTCCTGAGCACCTCTAATCCCGGCCTGGCCGAAATTTCGGATAGATCAAAGGGCTGTGCTGAGCCTCGCGGCGAACGCCTTAGGGAGGCAAAGAAACTACTCCGCTTCTGCTCATCGTCGAGTTTATTAGACTGCAATCGGTCAGCTCCGCTCTCCTGTTTTTTTGCCGTGTCGAAAGTTACACCTTGCCTCCACTGTTGCAGAGATTGAGGAACTCGTGGGTCGCTCCAATTTACAGATCTCTCAATGATTGAGCGCCGAACGAACTCTCCGTCGACTGCCCCGGTGTCTAAGACGGTGAACTGCGCCTTGTAATTTTCGAAGTCACCCGTTGGATGTTGGCGTCGCTCAACAGTAAGCACCTCGTTCGGATCATGATTCTTTGCTCCAGGAACGAGTACCCCAATAAACTCCACGTCACTTCCGCCAGCCAGGTCAAATTTCCTGAAGCCCAGAACCAGCGGAACAGTCTCTTGAGCCCCGGCGCTCAAAGAATCAAACCACTTGCGTAGGAGCCGGTTGCCCCCGCGTGAGGTTGAATGAATCTCGTTGCCCGGTTTCCGGTTGTCGCCGTAATAGGTGAATGTCTCGCCGTCGGAGTCCAAGCTATCAGGCCACTCGCCTTCAGCCCCGGTGCTATACAGGACAACGATTTGCGGGTCACCATCCTCGGCCCGGCGTGCTCGGAATCCGCCTGAATTCGAAATGCCCGGGAGGAGCTGGCTCAAAACTTCATTACCTTTGCCAACCGATTCGGTCGATGCCCGGTAGATTGCACCCGGAATCAGGTTCGACGATAAGAATTCCTCAGCTCGAAATGAAGTCGTCAACCGGTGTCCCTTAATTTTCACTTTCAGTGAGAAGGCGGGATTTTCTGTATCCTGGCGGAGTAAGTGAAGTTTAGTCATAGCCGTGCCCCCATGCAACCCGCGCAACCTTCAGAGTTTTTGTTGATAATTTGCTGGCGTCTGAGGCGCATTAACCGTCAGTAAGACATGCAGAGGTCCTCGTGGTTTACTCGCCGCGAATGGCAACCTCGCAGTAGCGGGTAGCCCCACAGCCTAACTTCCTCTAAACAGGTGAGATGTGGCGCGGGGGATGTTGGGGGTGTGATGGCTGGTGATGAGCACAGAATGTGCACTGCACCGTGACTCCGAAAGACTCGTCAACATGAACCTCGGTGTCGAGTTATGGAGCCCAATTCGAGAAGGCCTATGGATGGGAGGAACCTTCGAGGTTTTCACCGATGGCTCCCGCAACGCACCGGATATCTCCTTCGACACGTTTGACACCGTCATCACCCTATTTTCGGACGCCCCACCAGTAGGTGCGGGGGTGAAGGAATTCCGGTTGGGGTTTGAGGATCAAGAAACCCTTGACGTGGACCTGACTGCTTTATTTCTACTCGTTCAACTCGCCCACAACGAATGGGCCTCAGGGAACCGGGTGCTGATCCGATGTGAGGGCGGTTGGAACCGATCAGGATTGGTGACAGCGCTCGTGCTGATGAAAAGCGGAGAGCTGCCTGAGAATGCAATCGAGGAAATTCGCGCCCGACGAAGCCGTCTTGTCTTGTCTAACAAAACCTTCGAAAGGTGGCTTCTCAGCGAGGCGGCAAGTCTTCAAGATTAAATTGGCCGAGTTCATTGCGCAGGCAGAATTCATCCGCCTTTTACGATGTTTTCAGTTTCGGGAAGCTTAACGATCGAATAGACCGACCGCCACTCTAACCGCCATAGAGACCAACTTCAACAGCCGTCTGCTGCACCCTGTTTGCGGGCATCT
>Ga0208770_1001598_pt1 | contig 11067 bp, 9 predicted proteins | sample AntAceMetag02UK9_FD_184771 | JGI IMG/M metagenome (GOLD analysis project Ga0208770, IMG submission 184771) | Saline lake microbial communities from Ace Lake, Antarctica - Antarctic Ace Lake Metagenome 02UK9 (SPAdes) (version 2) | ecosystem: Environmental > Aquatic > Non-marine Saline and Alkaline...
AAGAATATTTAGAAAAAGAAGGGATAGTTTTTGATGCTATCTGTACTAAAATATATAATATTGATAGATGGAAATAAATTTTAAATAAATTAAATTTATTTCCATCTAATAAATTTTAAATAAATTAAATTTATTTCCATCTAATAAATTTTAAATAAAATTAATTTAAAATGCAAATAGTAATTCCAATGTCAGGAATTGGAAAAAGGTTCTTAGATGCTGGTTATACAGACCCTAAACCTTTGATAAAAGTTGATGGAAAACCAATTATTGAACATGTTTTAAATCTATTTCCAGATGAAAAAAATATCACTTTTATCTGTAATGATAAACATCTCCATGAAACTGATATGAGAAAAATTTTAAAAGATATTTCGCCCTCTTCGAAAATTTTCGAAGTTCCTGTAGAAGGGAGAAAAGGTCCTGTTCACGCTGTTAGTTTAGTTTTTGATAAGATAAAAGACGACGACGAGGTAATTGTAAGTTATTGTGATTACGGAACTGTTTGGGATTACAAAAAATTTTTAAAAGATACTAGAGAGAAAAATTGTCAAGGGGCTATAGCCTGTTATAAAGGTTTTCATCCTCATATGTTAGGTAGTGATAATTATGCCTTTGTCAAAGAAAAAAACAATTATATGATAGAAATAAAAGAAAAACAATCTTTTACAGATGATAAGATGAATGAATACGCTTCTAATGGAACATATTATTTCCAAAGCGGTAAAATAATGAAAAAATATTTTCGAAAATTAGTTCAGAAAAATATCCAAGTTAAAGGAGAATATTATGTTTCAATGGTCTATAATTTAATGGTCAAAGCCAATTTGAAGATTAATATTTTTGAAATCCAAAAAATGTTGCAATGGGGGACACCTTATGATTTAGAAATTTATAAAGGTTGGAGTAATTATTTTTATAAATTAAAATATAAAAAAAGAGTAGTGTTAAAAGACAATTTAGAGACCACATTAATTTTACCTATGGCTGGTAAAGGTAGTCGTTTTAAAAAAGAAGGCTATCAAATTTCTAAACCTCTTTTAGATGTAGATGGAAAACCGATGGTTGTTCAGGCTGTAAATTCTTTACCAGATACTAAAAATAAAATTTTCGTTTCACAGAAAAGTTATAATATAGAGAAAATTTTAAAAAGATATTACGATAATTTAAAAATCATCGATATAGATTATACTACAAAAGGACAGGCTTGTAGTTGTCAATTAGCATTAGAAAATTTAGATTTAGAAAAACCTATTTTAATAAGTGCCTGTGATAACGGTGTTTATTATGATGTAAGAAAATATAACGATTTAATTTTCGATGAAAGTATTGATGTTATTGTTTGGAGTTTTAGAAATCAACAGACTAGTAAAAATAATCCAAATATGTATTCTTGGTTAGATGTTGACGAAGAAAATAACGTTAAATTTGTTAGTTCTAAAAATTTTATTTACGATGACCCTTTAAAAACACATGCAATTATAGGAACATTTTTCTTTAGAAAAGCAAAATATTTCGCAGAAGGATTGAGAGCAAATTATCAAAAAGATATCAAGACTAATGACGAATTTTATGTTGATGATGTTATAAACAGAAATATCGAAAAGGGTTTAAAAGTCAAAGTTTTTGAAGTAGAAAATTATATCTGTTGGGGTACACCAAATGATTATAAAACATATAATTATTGGAAAAATTATTTTAATTAATTAAAATGACAGACATTCAAATTCCTTTTCACGGGCGTGGTAAAAACAATTACCCTGTAAGAATAGAAAAAGAATTGGTAAATCCCGAAGAAACAATACAAAAGATAATTAAAAATTTTAAAAATGTATACGAAGAATTAGATTTTTATGAATTTGGAACTTTTGAAGGACGTACTTTAAGAAGTACTGTTGATATTATAGAAAAATTAGATTTGAAAATCAACAACATAATTGGTTTTGATTCTTTAGAAGGATTACCTGAAGAAGTATTAGATAAAAAAAATCAATCTACCTGGGTAAAAGGAGAGTTTAAAGTTAATAATAAATATAATAATCCTGAAGAATATATCAAATATTTAAATTTAAAAAAAATCGAAGGATATAAAAATTTTAAATTTGTAAAAGGTTTTTATAAAGATTCGTTGAACGAAGAAATTATTAAAAAAGAAAATTTAAAACCTGCAAAATTTATTAATGTAGATTGTGATATTTATTCTTCTACTCTTGAGATATTAGAATTTATTTTCAAAAACAAACTTTATATTGAAGGAATAACTTTAATAAGATACGACGACTGGGGCGGATTTTACGAAAATTCTTCTTCATATGAAGAAGAATTTTCGATGGGCGAAGCAAGAGCTCATAAAGAAATGACAGAAAAATACAATATAAAGACTGAAAGATTGGGAACTTTTACTTGTAGAAGCAGTACTTTTGGAAAAGGAGGTTTAGAAGAAACTTGGTTTTTAATAATTTAAATATCAATAAAATGGAAGAATATCTTTATTATTCAAAAAAAGATATTCCTGTCAAATTAAATAACAGTACAGATATATATGAAAATATTTTCATATACGATAAAAATAAAACTTATATTCAAAATTCAACTTTCCTTTCTTTTATGAATTTTGATTTAAATATAGATTTTGAAGAAAAAACTATTATTAAAGAAAAATCTTTTTTATTATATTCTAATTGGGCAGAGAAAGCCTATTTACATTTTATAGAAGAATGTTTACCAAAATTAAATTATTATCTTAAACTGAGAAAAGATAGCAATATAAAATTAGTTATTCCTTCTGAAAGGTATACAAACGACCACGATTTTATTTTAAAATCTTTTGGTATTGAAAACAAAGATATTTTATTTTTAGAAGACCAAAAGTTGTATTTTTTTAAAAATTTAATTAGAAGTAAAAATTACCCTGTTTTTGAATATAGTTTAGATAAAATAGAAATATTTAATAAAATTAGAAAGTCTTTAGATATAAAAAAAAACTTAAATCCTGTTAAAAATATTTATCTTAGTAGAAGTAAACAAATCAATAAATCGACAGGTAATTATAATATAGGTAAAACTAGAGGTATTAATAACGAAAATATTTTGATAGATTTCTTAAAAAAATATAATTTCCAAATAATAGAATCTGGAAATATTTCTTTAAAAGAAAAATGTGAAAAATTAAACAATGCTAATATAATTATTACTCAGACTGGTGGAAGTTCTTATAACTTATTATTTTGTAATTCTCCTAAAAAATTAATTCTATTATCTAACAATACACCTGTAGGTTTTGAAAGTTTAAAAAGTTATTTAAAAGACTATAATCTTTATAATTCTTCTGAAACAGATATTCAACTTTTAAAATATAAAGATATTAATCCTGATATAGATAAGAGTAATAATACAAATAGCCCCTTTAATATTAATTTAGAAGATATTAAAAATAAAATAGATTAAAATGAAAATAGCGATTTTGATGTCTGGGTATTTGAGAACTGTAAAAAACAACATTGATTCTATAAAAAAAAATATTATACAACATCACAAGGTAGATTTTTATATTCATATCACTAATAATGAAAAAAACGACGATAAATATTACAACGAAGAAATTTCGTTAGATTTTATAAAAAACGAATTTAATCCTAAATTGTTAATTGTTGAGGACAATATCACTTCTTTATCTGGAAGTGATATATCTTTTAAAAAAGATAAAAACTTATATAACCAATTTTATAAATTTTATAAATTGAATGAAGAAATGAAAAATAAATCTATAAATTATGATTTGGTTTTTAAAATAAGACCAGACCTTTATTTACATGATACTATAGATTTAGAAAATATAAAAGATGATCATATTTATCTTCCAATAGAAACTAAATCTGATAGGAAAAACAATCAATTGTGTGATATTTTAGCTTATGGAAAACCTCGTATTATGAACGAATATTATAATATTTACAATCATTTAGAAAATTTAATAGAAAAAGAGGACAATAACCCTGAACATTTATTATATAAATATTTAAATAAATTAGATATTAAATATAAAAAAATAGATATCAATTATTCTGTCATACTTTCGCTCTGTAAAACTATAGCCATCACAGGAGATTCAGGTTCTGGTAAAAGCACTCTTTCAGAATTCATTAAATCATCAATAAAAAACAGTTTTATTTTAGAATGTGATAGATATCATAAATGGGAAAGAGGAAATAGTAATTGGAAAAATATAACTCATCTTAATCCAGAAGCAAATTATATAGCTAAGATGGAAAAAGATGTTTTTGATTTAAAAATAGGTAAAGATATTTATCAGGTAGATTACGACCATTCTTCAGGTAAATTTACTGATAAAAAATTGATTGAAAGTGATAAAAATATTATTGTTTGTGGCTTACATGCTAGTTATAATAATCATTATAATATTAAAATTTTTATGGATACCGAAGAAGAGTTAAAAATTAAATGGAAAATTGAAAGAGACATTGAAAAAAGAAGTTATAGTAAAGAAAAAATTTTAAAACAAATTAGTGATAGAAAAAAAGATTATATTAAATATATATTACCTCAGAAAAATCTTTCAGATATCGTTGTTAATTATAAAATAGAAAAAGAGAAATTAATCTTGAATTTAGGGGTAAAAAAAGAGACAAAATTTCAATGGTATAAATTTACAGAAGGTGATTATAATCAAATTATATTGAATTTTATTAAAAACATTTATTAAAAACATTTATTGATTTAAAAAACATTATGTTTTTTAAAGGTGTAATATTCGATTTAGACGACACTTTATACGATTATAAAGTGTGTGAAAAAAAAGCTTACAAAGAAGTTGAAGAATATTTGAAAAACAAATACAATTTCAATCTTCATCCTAAGTTGGAAGAGTTAAAAAAAATAATAAAAAATGAATTAAACTGTACATCTGCTAGTCATAATAGATTTATTTATTTTAAAAAATTGTTAGAAAATACAAATATACCTCTTTTTGAAATTATAGAAATAAATGATATCTATTGGAACGAATTTTATAAAAATATTAAACCTAGAGAATGTTTAGAAAAATTCATAAAAAATTTAAAAAGTTGGGGTAAAAAGATTATTATTTTAACTGATTTTCAAACAGAATATCAATTTAAAAAATTAAAAAAAATAGGTATTTTAGATTTAATAGACTATATCGTCACCAGCGAAGAAGTAGGTATTGAAAAACCAAGTTTTAAAATGTTTGACCAAGTTTTGAGAATGACTAATTTAAAAAAAGAAGAATTAATTACATTCGGAGATGATTTAATAAAAGATGTTATAGCTTCTAAAGATTACGGTATTCACTCTTTTCATATGAAATTTGATACTTTTAACGAATTTAACGAATTTTTTACAGATTTACATAAAGATATTGAAGATTTTGTAAAAATGTGTAATATCTTCGGAGAAAGATTTGATTTAGTTCAATTAGGAGGAGGTAATATTTCTGTTAAAAACAATAATTTGATGATTATTAAAGCTTCAGGATTTAATATGAAAAATATAGATAATTGTAAGGGTTATTCTTTAATACTTAATGATAAATTGTTAAAAGATATATCAAAAGATAACAATTTAAATAATTATACAATTTTTAAAAATGATAAACCTTCTATAGAAACTTATATGCATTCTATATTAAAAAAATATACTGTTCATTTACACCCCATTAAAATTAATAAAATATTGGTTAGAAAAAATTCTAGAGAAGAATTAAAAAAAATATATCCTGATGCTCTCGTTTTAGATTATATTCCACCTGGTTTAAAAGTAGCAGAAAAAATACTTTCAGAAGATTATCAAAATAAGAAAAGAATTTTCCTTCTTAATCACGGTATTATATTAACTTCAGATAGTCTTGAAGAAATTTATCAAATGGTAGAAGAATTTGAGATGAAAGAATTTGAGATAGATAAAAATTATAGTCTTTGTGAAAATATTTATCTTAATAGTAAGATAGATATAATTAAAAAATATTATGATAAATATTGTTTTCCAGATGCTGTAATCTATTTAAAAAACAATTATTATATCGAAAATGACAAAATCTATCTAAAAAGTAAAAATTTAGAAGAGATTTTAAAAGCCAATATTATGATATTAGAAGGTGAAGGAGAAATAGAATTTTTAGAAGAGGAACAAATAAATGAATTGTGTAGTAGAGAAGATGAAAAATACAGAAAGAATATAAAAAATTAAATATTTTTATTTAATTTTCACTAATTATTTTTTCATACATTCCTTCAAGAGTAAAATATTTTTTAATTTTATTATATTCTTCTAACATTCTATTATATTTTTCTTCATCAATATTCTTTAAAATATCGTCTAATTTTCCTATATCTTTAACATTTAAAACTATAGAAAACTTCTCATAATCAACAACATCTTTAAAAGGCAACCAATCTACATCGTTCCATAAATAAACCGGAATTGTTCCTAACTGTAAAATTTCAAAAAACCTAAAACTACTCCTTCCATAACCTCTCGGGGCTAAAGCAAATTTAGAAACGAGAGTTATATCGATAAAATTATCTTGTTTATATTTTTCAACCGCTGGCGTCCATTCATTATTTAAAACAAATTTATAATATTCTTTATGAGATAAATGGTTTATCATTTCTCTTCTAACATTAGGAAGAATATTACTAGAAGTTATAGTTCCAACGAAAGAACAAAAGACAATTTTTTGCTTAAAAGAATACTTTTCTTTACTTTCTAATTTTTTTTCTATATCTTCATAAATTAAAGGTATAGCTTTATCTCCACTGCATGCACCATAAACAATTGTGTTTTCTGGTAATTTTAAAAGGCAAGCGTCGTCGTATTGAACAACTGTAAAATATCCTTCATTAGAAGGATTTTCTCTGACCCATTTATCTAAAGATTTTTGCATTCTATATTTAAATTTATGAAACCAAGGTTCTATTTGAAAATTAGTCCATAAAGAAGGAATATATTTCCTTTTAGTTTGAGGATTTTCTCTTTTATATTTATCTAAGAAATATTCTTCTAAATATAAACCGTTTTTGAAAGGAGGATAAGTATCTTTATTTTTTACGTAAAAAGACTCGTTGTTTATCATTTTATATTCATAATCTTTTAAATCTATTATGAATATAAACATTAAATTCTCTAAAATTTTTATTGTTTTGATGATATATACTTTCATTGTGAATTGCATGGTTATAATGTAAGTTTTTAACAATATGTAATTCTAAATCAAACTTCTCAAAAAGTAAAGTATTGAAATATATGACATCAAACGGTGTAAATTTATTTTCTTCTTCAATACTTAAATCTGAATTGTCTATCAAATATTTATTGATAATATAATTTCCTGTGTTCATAATAGAATGGAAAAGTAAATCGTTTTTGATTTTAGAAGTTAAATTGTTCTTTTTAAAAATTCTATTTTGATATTTAGTATAAACAAGATTAGGTTTTCCTAAACTAGGACATAAAACGGAGAGATTATTACAATTATTTTCTTCTATATGAATTTTTGCAACTCTGAAATAATCTTCATCAGCAAAATTATCTGAATCCATTAAAGCAATCCATTCATTTTTAGCTTTTTTACAAACTTTTATTTTGTTTAAGAAAGGTCCTAAAACCGATTCGTTTTTGTATAATTTAACTTTACTTAAATCTAATCCACTCTCTCTTATTTTATCGATATCGTTTCCATTTTCATCTTGAATGATAATTTCTTCAATTAAATCGTTTTCAATATATTTTGGAAGATTTTGTGATAAAAATTTATCATATCTATTTAAAGTTGGGATACATAACGAAAACATTTTATCTAAATTAAATCTTAAAGATTTAATTTAAAAATTTATATATATTATTATAAGTTTCTTCTGCATATTTTTGGTTTTCTTTGTTATATCTAAGATAAATACTATCTTCTGAAGAAGTATGAGTATATTTACAATCTTTTACTAAAATAAAATCTAAATTGAATTGGGTAAAACATATATATAAAAATAGACAAACATCAAAACTATGGCTGTTAGAAATAATATCAAAATTATCTTTTAAATCGATATTTTCAATCAGATATTTATTAATTACAAAATTTCCTAAATTAAGTAAATGATGAATACAACCAACATTAGAATTTTTGGATGTATATTCGTTATCAATAATCTTTAATTTTTTAAATGTCTGTTTATTTATTTTATTATTATCAGTCTCTGACAAATATTTCCATTGAAATATTTCAGAAGCATAATCAGGGGATAAAATAGTAGTTTTTTTCATTTTATAAGAAGTTAAACTATTTGTCATAGTTAAAAAATAATCTTCGTCTGCAAAATTGTCAGAATCTATTAAAGCAATCCATTCATTTTTAGCTTTTTTACAAACTTTTATTTTGTTTAAGAAAGGTCCTAAAACTGATTCGTTTTTATACAACTTAATTTTACTTAAATCTAAACCGCTATTTTTAATTTTATCGATATCATTTCCGTTTTCATCTTGAATGATAATTTCTTCAATTAAATCGTTTTCAATATATTTTGGAAGATTTTTTGAAAGATAACTATCATATCTATTCATAGTTGGAATACACAAACTATATTTAATCCTTTTATCTTTATCTATTATATCATACAATATTGTATTTTCGAGAGGTTTTCTAAAACTCACACTGTCATGTTTAAACCCTCTCATAGTTCTGTTCCAATTTGGAAAATAACATTTTTTTAATTTTTCAGAAAAAAGACATGCACTCCAACATATAGTACTGGTAGAAGAAACAACTATTTGAGCATTTTTTATAATATGAAAATCTTGAACAACATTATTACTTTCTAAATTTATTTCTTCTCCAAAAATTTTTTTATAATAATCACTTATTTCTTTTATATATTCTTTTTCAAAATCTGTAGTAATTTTATTACAAACTATAGCAACATTCTTAGTATTTATTTTGTCATTTTCTTTAACCATATCTAAAACTTTACATATAAATTTACAATCTATATAATTATTTAATTTAACAAAATCTTCCAATCTAATATGTAAGACTAAATCGTAATATTTATCAAAATTTTCTGGTGTATCGATTAAATCTTTTACAAAATATTTTTCACTTTCATAATGATAACCTTTTCCACCATCGGTGATTAAATAATGTTCTGGATGATTATTTATATATTCTTTAATTTTTTTCTTATTTTCTTCAGTGATTTCATGTTGAAAAAAACTGTTTAATGTAAAAAAATTATTTTTAGATTTTAACAAATCTAAATTGTTTTCGTATATTTGTATTCCTTTTTTTTCATAACTGTTGAGATATTCAAAATTATCTTTTTCTAGACAAATAGAAATAGCTTTGATATATCTAAAAATACAATTTCCTAATCTCCCGACATCGGAAATATTAATATAATTTTTATTAACTAATATTCTTTTCCTAGGCATTTTTAAATATTTAATATTATTAATAATATTTACAATTTTCTAATTGACTTTCAAACTTAAATCTGTCTTGATAAAAAATACCAAAATGTTTAGAATGACAAGGACTAATTAAATCTTTTCTAGCTACAAAAAGAGGATTTTCTAAAGTATATTTTTCCAATAAAACGTCCATAAGTACAGTCTCGTCGTTATCGTCAAATATTTTTTTTAATATTTGAGCACCTTTTTTATTGATAGCTAAACTATGTAGTCCTCTAACACCTCCAGAAATTTTATACATTTCGTCACCATTGATTTTTTTATCTGTTTTTATCATTTTACCTTCATTATAACAATAACCTAAATAGATTATATCACTCTCAGATTTGAGAGAGCCGACGCTTCTTTTGGAAGCGATATCTTCTTCTAATTTTTCATATTGGACAATATAATCCAAATCAATGTCTAAAAGAGTATTGACATCGTCTTCGAAAACATAACAGTATCCTTTTTCTTCTTTAATTATTTTCTCGTAAATAGCATACATACTTTTTCTATGAGAAATGGTTGGAAATTCGTCTCTAATAACTTTGAATAATATAACATTAAAACCTATATTTTCTAATATATTTTTAACAAAGATTGCTCTTTCAGAATTTTTATCTAAGGTTAAAACATAAGCATTTCTAGTTATTTCTTTCTTCCATTCTCGAAGAATTAAACAATTAGTATTATAATTTTTGAGTGTCCCAACGAACCATTTTTTTGGATAAAAAACTTTTTTACCAGGTGTCTGGTTAAGATAAGCCCCCCACCAACTGAAAGTAGAATTTGCAATAATACAATATTTCATCTTAGTCATACTGAGCATTTGTTTATAATCTAATATTTTTGTATCAATCGGTGTAAATGTAAAATTTTTAAATTTTTCTCTTATAATATTTATTTTTTCTTCTATTTCTTTTCTGTCTTCTTCTTCAAAATAATAGATAAATTTTAATTTTTTATCATTATCTTTTTCTATATCTTTTAAAGAATTCTCATAATATTCTAAATCACAAATAGGATGACATTCAGTATTCTTATAATCTCCTATTCTAAAATGTAAAAAACCATCGTATTCTCCGATTTCTTCTCTACATTTCATTATATCTAACATTTCTAATATTTTTTCTTTATATTTATCAAAATATTTATAACTCTGAAAATAACCATTCAATATTATATTATTCTCTTTTGGAATAGGATTATAAGAAAATCCATTTTCGTTAAAATTTTTAAAATTATGTAAGTTTTTATTATTAACTTTTAAATTTTTATATAAAGGTGTATCGAAATAAGTTTTTCTAACTCTTTCTACATCTACAATACCATATTCAATATTGTTTTCCAAAGAATAAGCAATTGTTGTAAAAATTATAAATAATTGGTTGCCTAAGCCTCCTCTGATTTTTCCTATCACCAAATTATTTTTAGGAATAATTCTTTTCCTAGGCATTTTTTAATAATTGTTTGTATTTATATAGATTTAAAATCCAAAAGATTTTAAATCCGGCGTTTTGATTAAAACGATATATTTAAAATCCAAAAGATTTTAAATCCGGCGTTTTGATTAAAACGATATATTTA
>Ga0208770_1001599_pt1 | contig 11066 bp, 11 predicted proteins | sample AntAceMetag02UK9_FD_184771 | JGI IMG/M metagenome (GOLD analysis project Ga0208770, IMG submission 184771) | Saline lake microbial communities from Ace Lake, Antarctica - Antarctic Ace Lake Metagenome 02UK9 (SPAdes) (version 2) | ecosystem: Environmental > Aquatic > Non-marine Saline and...
GTTTGGTTGTATTCGCAACAGGGGCGAAAGATGTCATTTGTACACAACCAGCCGAACGCGCTGTATATCTGGAGGCTGCGGGGACAAGTACCATTGTTCCAGGGATTACGATTTCGGGATTGACCGCATCGACAGCACTCGCGCTTGACGCTAGCAAGGACATAGTTAGCGTCGCCAACACCGGCACAGGCAGCAACGTCCTAAACACAAGCCCAACGCTAGTAACCCCAGCTCTCGGCACGCCGTCTGCGCTTGTTGGTACGAATATTACGGGTACGGCGGCGGGTTTAACTGCGGGTAACACGACTACCAACGCAAACCTCACAGGTGCGGTAACTTCTACAGGTAACGCCACAAGCCTAGGATCATTCACGTCTGCACAACTGGCTACGGCGCTTACCGACGAAACCGGATCAGGTGCAAACGTATTTGCTACAAGCCCAACGCTAGTAACCCCAGCCCTAGGAACCCCGAGCAGCGGTATCGTCACAAACCTGACAGGTACGGCCTCGATCAACATTAACGGCACAGTAGGCGCTTCTACACCATCCACAGGTGCATTTACCACGCTGTCGGCATCAGGTGCAACTACTTTATCAACTTTGAGGGTAGCCAGCATACTAGATGCCAGCGGTGGTGCTACTACGACCATCAACGGCTTCACGCCTACTGTGTCTAACATGGCAGGTAGAAATAGGCTCATAAATGGCGATTTCAGGATTGACCAGAGGAACGCTGGGGCTGCTGTTACTGTGACGGGGTATATGGATACGCTAGATAGATGGTTAGTAGCTAACACCACAGCAACAGGTACGATAACTAATCAGCAATCTACTCTGGGTAATTCAAAGAGTCATAAGATTACTGCTACCGCAGCCGTTACTGATTTGACAGCGGCTAAGACGGTTTTTGGGGCATATCAGGCTATTGAATCCCAAAACTGCTTCGACCTAAACTCAAAGACAGTTACCCTCTCGTTTAAGATAGAAACTAACTGGAGTGGTAATTTGGCTGTGGCTTTACGGAATTATAACTTTACACGAGGTATTGTAGTAGAAGTTCCTGTAGTGGCTGGTGTAAACACTAAGTCAGTCACGTTCACTTTAGAGGCGGCAACTATCTTAGCAAATGATAATAGCAGGGGACTTCAAATACATATTGGATCAAACAATGAAGGTAATAATCAAACAGCAACAGCAGGTGTTTGGGCGGTAGGGGATATATTTACTCTAACCACAACAACCCAATGGGCTAAGACCACAGGCAACTTTATCAACGTAACCGAAGTACAACTCGAAGAAGGCTCAGTAGCAACCCCTTTTGAGCATCGGATGTATGGGCAGGAGTTGGCGTTGTGTCAGAGGTATTATCAATTAACTAATGCTGCTTCTGGTGTAGCTAATTCTACATTAACTCAAATTGGAGTAGTAATTAGCTGGCAAGTACAAATGCGCTCGGCTCCAACTATAGGACTAACAGGTGTATATTCTATGACCGATGCATATACGGCAGACTTTGTACAAAGTTCTGCAACATTGGGAACCACTTTTGGCTCTGGGACAAATGCTTCATATACGATATTAAGTTCATTTTCTGGCCTTACAAATGGCAGGGCTTATCTCACTAGATTTGGAAACACCAACGCCATTACATTATCAGCGGAGCTATAAACCATGTACAAACTAAACACATCCGGAATCACCCGCCTTGCAGACCTTGCAAGCATCCCTGATGATCCATCTAACACAGACTACGCCGACTACCTAATCTGGCTATCAGAAGGCAACACGCCAGAGCCTGCCGACATTCCACCAGAGCCAACCTACCAAGAGTTACGTGCCATTGAGTACAGCCTCAAAAGCACTGGTGAGCAGTTTGGTATGCAGTTTGATGATGCTACTCAAGGCACGACTACTTGGGTGGACTGGCAAGATGCTATCAAAGCGAGGATACCAAAATGATTGACCTAAACAAACTAATTCCTGCCTTCGCAATGATGCCCACTTCACAACCTGCTATCTGTGGGCGCTGTGGGGGCCGTGGTGTAGTTCCTGATATGGAGATCAAGAAGGTGAAGCCTTGTCCAGACTGTAAGGGTACAGGTAAGGAGAAATGATCTATCTTACCCTCTTAGGTTATTACATTGCATCTAGCGCCCTTGGCTTCTACATTCTCTGGGTGTTCTACCTTGCAGTGATGAACTTAAAGAGGGTTAAGGATGCTGGCCTACTAAGCAAAACGGCAATGGCTCTGGGCTACCCCGTGCTGATCGTTGGTTACCTGCTGGATTGCTTTGTCAACGTGTTTGTAATGACCTTGCTTCTCCTTGAGCTCCCCAGAGAAACCACAGTGACATCACGGCTCAAGCGACATAACAAAGGCACTGGGTGGCGTAAGGCAATAGCTGCTTGGGCAGAACCTCTCCTTGACCCTTACGACCCGTCGGGCGATCACATTTAAAACAGACACTCTATGTTCGGAACCGCAGCCTTCGCACAATCGCCCTTTGCCACCATGGGGGGTAACGCCTTCCAAAGTGTGGTGGGAGAGACTGCGGCAGCGTCCGACTCACTAGCCTCCCTGCCCACGTATGCGGCGCAGTTTATCGACACCGTAAGCAGCCAGGACGCTAGCGGTACCCAGTTTGTTGTGTACGCGGATGTGATCGAAGCGGTTTCTGGTGCGGATACTACCTTTGCGCTGTACGAGATAAACGCGTTCGTTTTTGACGCGGCCTTCGGCCTCGACGTGCTCACTTCAGCGGCGACGTATTCGACCCGGGTTAGCGAAACGACGAGTATCCGAGACACCGACATCTCGTCTTTGCCGACGTACGCAGCCCGAATTGCGGAGAGTACCAGCGTTGCTGATAGCCTACTCGGACAGCCCCTTTGGGTTTTGATCGACGACAGCCAGACGCCGGGGTGGACAGACCTTTTGATACCTACGATAATTGATGACATCGCGGTGTTTGGCGGGACTAGCTTCGGGACCGTGTCTTTTGCAGGAGCTTTACGCCAGAACTACAACCCCAACCCCGTACTGTGGAACCCGATCAACGATACGCAAGATGCCGAGTGGACCAACATCGCGGCAGTTTAAGGACACTCAATGCCAAGCACATACTCACCAGACCTACGCATCGAACTCATCGGCCTCGGCGAACAAGCTGGTAGCTGGGGCGCGACCACGAACACCAACCTCGGCACGCTGATCGAAGATGCCATCTCGGGGTATGTCTCGGTGTCTGTTACGTCTGCCAACCAAGCTCTTACCGCTTTAAATGGTGCAGCCGACCAAGCACGAAACGCAGTTTTAGCGTTGACAACCACTACCGGGGCAAACTTCGCGGTCTACGCTCCCCCGACTGAGAAGACGTACACTGTCTATAACGCTAGCGCCTATACCGCAACGATTTACAACTCCACAGTACTAGGCAACACCACTGCTGCGGGTGCCGGGGTTGTAATCCCAACGGGTAAAACAGTAACGGTTTGGACTAATGGGACTGCTTTTGCTTTCCAGAACAACCACATTTCCTCGCTAACACTGGCAACAGATTTAGCCGTAGCAGATGGCGGTACTGGCGCATCCGATGCGGGTACAGCAAGAACAAACCTCGGCGTAACCGCCACTGGTGCAGATACTGCATACGCTTTCCGCGCAAACAACCTGTCTGATTTGGCTAGCGCCCCCAGTGCTCGCACGTCGCTTGGCCTCGGCAGTATTGCTACACAGAACTCCAATGCAGTATCTGTTACTGGCGGAAGCGTTACAGGCATCACAGATATAACCGTAGCCGACGGCGGTACAGGGGCATCAGACGCCGCTACAGCGCGGACAAACCTTGGCGTGGCTATTGGCTCTGACGTGCAGGCTTACGACGCGGACTTAACAGCGCTTGGCGGACTGGCTAAAACTAACGGTAACTTTATTGTTGGTAACGGCACAACATGGGTTGCGGAAAGCGGCGCAACTGCTCGCACGTCGCTTGGCCTCGGCAGTATTGCTACACAGAACTCCAATGCAGTATCTGTTACTGGCGGAAGCGTTACAGGCATCACAGATATAACCGTAGCCGACGGCGGTACAGGGGCATCAGACGCCGCTACAGCGCGGACAAACCTTGGTTTAGTTATTGGCACTAATGTGGCTCCTGTTAGCTCACCTACGTTTACTGGCACACCTACAGCTCCAACAGCGTCGGCAGGTACAGCATCTACGCAATTAGCAACTACAGCTTTTGTTATTAACGCTATTTATCCTGTAGGCTCTATTTATACTAACGTTTCCGTAGCTACCAATCCAGCAACATTGTTTGGCTTTGGCACTTGGGAGTCTTTTGGTGCTGGTCGTGTATTAGTTGGCACTGGTGGCGGGTTTGCTGCTGGCTCCACAGGAGGCTCTGCTGATGCAATAATTGTTAGCCATACTCACGGCGTTTCAGACCCCGGACACGCCCACGCTACAGCAACATTTGCCACTAACACTGCGGGAGCCGGGCTTAACTTAACAGGCGAGCCAGTTAATGCGGCTACTTCTGGTACGGCCTCAGCGACTACAGGAATCTCAATTGCCTCTACAGGCTCCAGTGGCACTAATGCTAACCTCCAACCATATGTAACCGTTTATATGTGGAAACGTACAGCGTAAGTAATGCTGGCCGAACTAGCCATCGCTAACGCTGCGTTTGCAGTTATTAAAGAAACCGTTGCTAATGGTGGAGACATTATGGCAGCGGGGCAGCACTTGTTCAGCTTCTTTGACAACAAAGCCGCGATAACCAAGAAAGCAAACGCCAGTGGGTCTGATTCTGAGGCGTTCTTCGCGTTGGAGACGATTAAGCAAAACGAAAAAGCGCTGCAAGAACTCATGGTCTATTCTGGTCGGGCTGGCTTGTGGGACGATTGGCTGCAGTTCCAAGCTGATGCAAAGCGTAAACGAGATGCAGCGGTCAAGGCTGAAGCACTAGCTAGATACAAACGTAAACAAACGATTTGGGCGTGGGTTAACGGTATTTTGATTACAGTTTCTGTTTTGTCTGGCGTGATTGTTATCGCCATATTGGTGTGGGCCATATATACAAGGGGCGGAAATGGATGATCTTATTTCGATGGTTAAGGGCTTCGCGCCCGGTATTGCTACTGTACTTGGTGGTCCTCTGGCTGGCATGGCAGTTAGTGCGCTTTCTAAACAACTTGGCGTCAAAGACGAAGTAGACGCGGTGATGAAAGCCATCGCTGCCGATCCCGAAGCTGAGGCCAAAATAAAGCAGCTCGAACATGACAAATTTAAGGCTATCCTTGCAGATAAAAACAGCGCTCGTGAGCGCGAGATGGCTATCGCTTCAAGTACAAATGCGCCTCTCCTTAATAAAATTGTCACGCCAGCGTTGGCGCTAGGCGTTGTTAGCCTGTCGTTCCTGCTGTTCGCGGTGCTAATCTTTGTGGAGGTAAAGCCCGAGGCTAAAGACATCCTGATCTACATTCTCGGCGTCTTGTCTGCTGCGGTGACACAAATCCTGTCGTATTACTTTGGGTCAAGCGTGGGCAGTAAAGATAAGGGCGATCAGTTAAGGTCCATTGTGAAATAGTTTAGGAGTACGTCATGTCGTTTTGGCTGCCGGTTGTTTTTATTTGTCTCAGTGGCGGCAATTGCGGGTTTGCCAACGGCAGCTTAACAGCGACAGCCAGTCAGTGCGAGAAGACGAATTACGCCGTCAGACAAAAGCTGGCCACAGACCTAGATGTTGCAAGTTTTAAACTTGTCTGCATACAAATAAAGAAGAACGAATTTATATGAAACTAACAGCCAATTTCTCCCTTGTGGAGATGACCAAAAGCGAAACCGCCCTGCGCCATGACATCGATAACACCCCTGATGCCGAGCAGCTAGAGAACCTGACCATCCTGTGTGAGTGCGTGTTACAGCCTGTGCGTGACCATTTCGCCAAAGGCGTTAAGGTGAACTCCGGGTTCCGTCACCCCGACGTAAACGCTAAAGTGGGTGGCTCCAAGACTTCGGACCACTGTAGGGGTATGGCTGCAGACATAGAGATTCCCGGTGTGGCCAACGCTGAGCTTGCCCAGTGGATCGTGGATAACCTAATTTTCCGTCAAGTTATTTTGGAGTTCTACACTCCCGGCGTCCCCGATTCAGGTTGGGTGCATGTCAGCTACAACCTCGGTGACAACAAGAAGCAGGTGCTTACAACTACTAAAAAAGACGGTAAAACTGTATACTTACCCGGACTCGTTGCTTAAGAGACCTATATGCCACTACAAGCGCTTAAATTTCGCCCCGGGGTCAGCCGAGACAATACTACCCTAGCCAATGAGGGCGGCTGGTATGAGTGCGACAAAGTGCGTTTCCGTTCTGGCTTCCCCGAGAAAATTGGCGGTTGGGCTGTTGACACTGGGGCAAACACTTCAGCACTGCCGCCGCCGAGTGGGTCGTTCTGGGGCGTCTGCCGCTCCATGTGGAACTGGGTCTCCCTAAAAGGGCGCAACTACTTATCACTTGGCACAGAACTAAAGCTCTATATACAAGACTCCACGAACGGTGATGTTGTCGATATTACGCCGCTACGCACTACATCTACTATTGCGTCAAACGCGTTTACCACTACGGACACCTCAACTACAGTTGTAGTAAACGACACCGCGCACGGCGCACAGACCGGCGACTTTATTGTAATCTCCGGCGTGAGTGGGGCGGTCAATGGAATTCCTGCTGCGGACCTAAATACCGAGTTTCGCGTCGAGTACATAGACCCAAACACGCTCTCCATTGAAGTGGCTACCCCCGCTACGTCTAGCGGAACCACTGGGGCGTGCGATATTGCCTACCAAATAAATACAGGCTCCGCTATTTTTACAACAGCCGCTGGATGGGGTGCGGGCGGTTGGAGCGGGGTAACTACCGGGTTCGCTAGTACTGGGTGGGGAGAGTCCGCAGCTACTGGGGTGGGAGTTGATTTACGTCTATGGAGCCAAATTAACTATGGAGAGTACCTCCTCGCCAATGATCGGGGCGGCGCTCTTTATCTGTGGGTTCCCGCCGTGTCCGCGAGCGCCGTGTTTCGGGCGCAGGAATTGTCGAGCACCAACACAAATACGCAAGACAGCATAGCCTACTGGACCACGGATTCTAGCTGCCCAAGCGCGTGCAACATTGTTCACGTATCAGACTCGTCACGCTTTGTTATTGCCTTCGGGTGTAACGATTATGGTGAGACGGAAATTAACCCCCTGCTGGTGCGTTGGTCAGACCAAGAAGACTACTCTACGTGGGCTCCAGCCATCACTAACCAAGCGGGTAGTTTTACGCTGTCTTCTGGCTCCGAGATTGTGGCTATTAAGCCTCAGCGTCAAGAAATACTGGTGTTTACAGATGCAGCGCTGTATTCCATGCAGTACCTTGGCCCCCCATACGTGTGGGGTTTCCAGCAGATGGGTACGAACATCTCCATCGTGGGTCAAAACGCTGTGGCTACGGCTGCTAACGTTACCTACTGGATGGGCGCAGATAAATTTTATGCGTACGATGGCCGTGTACAAACGCTCCCCTGCTCCCTGCGCCAGCACGTATTTGCCAACATTAACATCGATCAAATTGAGCAGACTATTGCCGGTACAAACGAGGGCTTCAGTGAAGTCTGGTGGTTCTATTGTTCAGGTACATCTACTACGGTTAACTCCTACGTGGTCTATAACTACGCGGAAAACATCTGGTATTACGGCACGCTGGCACGGACTGCATGGCTAGACTCGCCGCTTCGCTACTACCCACTGGCTGCTGGATATAACGAGCAGTTTTTCTACCACGAGAACGGCGTTGACGACGGCTCTACAAATCCACCTAGTGCTATTGAGTCCTTTATCCAATCTGCGGACTTTGATATTGGCGAGGGGCACAACTACGGGTTTGTCTGGCGTATGATTCCCGACGTGAGCTTTACAGGGTCAACAGGCGCAGCCCCACAGGTTACGTTGACTACTCGCCCGCGTCAGAACCCCGGCGCACCCTATGGCGCGGCTGCTACTCCAACGGTTAGCAGTGCTAATAACTACACCAACACACGTGATCACGTTGTGCAGGAATTTACTGAGGTTGTGTATACCCGCATTAGGGGTCGCCAGATGGCGTTTAAGATCAGCTCCTCAGAGGTAGGAACGGCTTGGCAGTTGGGCGCTACTCGAATCGACATGCGTTCCGATGGGCGTCGCTAGGGTAAACCCGTATGGCAACTAATCCACGCGCTAACTCGCAAACGCAACTCAATGCGGTACCTCCTCGGTTACCTACGGCACCAAATGCCTATGATCGTCAGTTTATGGAGCAGCTCAATAACGTTCTACGTCTGTACTTTAATCAGATACAGAACTTCAACTCTGCACTAGCTGACGGGGGCCCGCCCTTTAACTACATTGACTTCAGCACTACGAACGGGGCGCTTAGTCACCAGACAGGCCGGTTGGACTGGAACTCGACTGACGCAACGCTTGAACTCGATATGGAGTACGGCGTCATACAGCAAATCGGGCAAGAGACCTATGCCCGCGTCGGCAACACAACAGGCGTTACAATCCCCAACGGAACCGTAGTGGGCTTTGCGGGGGCTGTAGCAAATGCGCTTTTAGTCGCCCCGTACTTGGCGGACGGCAGCTCCCCATCCCAATATATTCTGGGGGTTATGACGCATGACTTGCCTGATAGCGGGCAAAAGGGGTACTGCACGGTCTGGGGTTTTGTGCGTGATCTGGACACAAGCGCATTCAGCGTCGGCGATATTCTGTATGCCAGCCCAAGTGTGGCGGGTGCGCTTACCAACGTGAAGCCTACTGCTCCAGATAGCGTCATTTCGATGGCTGCGTGCATTGTGTCGGATGCAACAGCGGGTGTTATTTTTGTACGCCCCGTCATCACCCAGATGCAGTACTACGGCAAGTTCTCCAAGACGACAAGCCAGACGCCTGCTGCCATTAACACAGCATATCCCATCACGTTCACCACAACCGATATTAGCAACGGGGTGGTCATCGGGACGCCCACATCTAGGATCGTGGTCCCTGAATCGGGGCTGTACCAGTTCAATTGCTCGTGCCAGATATCCAGCGGCAATGCGTCCAAAAAAGACATGCGGGTATGGTTTAGGAAGAACGGCACTAATTTGGCCAATTCAGCTCGGATTGTGACATCAGACATTAGTGGTGGGTATGTGACCCTGACCCTGCTTCAACCTGTATCGTTAGCCGCAGATGATTACGTTGAGCTGGTTTTTGCAGCAGATAGCACTGATATATCTTTGGCCGCGGTGGCCTCCACTGCCTACGCCCCTGCCGCTCCAGCGGTGCTATTAGAAGTCACGCAAGTCCAACAGTAGCCTTATAAAGACTGACATGATAAACTCGATTAACTCCACATACATGAGGCAGATATGAGCCCGCAAAATTTAGCCTACCAAGTACAGTCTAGGGGCCGCGACGACGACACCATGCTGGTGCACATGACCCCCGGCGAAGTGCAAGGCTTGCAGGCACTAGCTAAGGCGCATGGCGGCTCCCTAACAATTAACCCCGAGACGGGTCTGGTCGAAGCAGGCTTCCTAAAGTCCATTCTCCCCACGATTGCTGGTGTTGGGCTGTCTATGATGGGCGTTCCGCCCCCGCTAGCTGCGGGTATTGTGGGCCTTGGTACTACTGCGCTGAACGGTGGTGATCTGGGTAAAGGTTTAATGGCGGGTATCGGCGCGTATGGCGGAGCAGGTCTAGGTCAGAGTCTGGGATTGGGCGCCGCAGCTTCGGTTTCAGGGGCTCCAGCGGTTAACGCTTCCGTACAAGCCGCGAATACAGGGTTGGCTACGCAAGGGGCTTCGGGTCTTGGGACTTCCGCCGCACAAAGCGCGTCAACAAACAACTTTCTGACTCAATCGGGTATGACTGGGTTACCACAGGCCAGTTTGGCTCCGCAGGCTCTAGGCGCTATTCCTCAAACCGTTACGCCTATGGCTACATCGGCAATGGATAAGTTGGCAACCCCGGGTTTTTACGGCGACAACGCTTTAAATATTGGTGCTGCTATTTCGCCAATGCTGTTCCAAGAGCCTAAGAGTCAGTCTGCTCCTGTAGACAACGAGCAGTACCAGTACGATTACAGCCCCGGCAAGGTATCTAAAGAAGACTTAGCTGCGCAACGTTTGGCCAATCCGGGCGGCGAGCTGCGGTACTTTAACCCTGCTTATAGCAACGAGCGAAAAGTTCGGGTTGCTCAGGGCGGCATCTTGGGCTTAGCCGAAGGCGGTATGCCAGAAGAGTACACGTTCGATCCCGTAACTCAGAGATACACTAAGAAGCCCGGTGTTGCGCCCACAGCCCCTATAGCAGCAGTTACGCCTATCGGCATCGACGCGTCTGGTGGGTATGAGTCAACCATGTCCGCTCCGAATTCTAATTATTCGGGTCCCGGCCTTATGAGTATGGCCCTTGGCAATTTTGGGCAGTCTCCAGCTCCTGTTGATAGCAGCCAACAAACGTTCACCCCAGCAGCGGCGGCACAAGCGGAACAAGCCGCAAATATCGCCTCAATTGGGGGTAGTGGAGGTGCCAGTGGGGTTGATACCAGTGGGGGCGGCGGAAGTGGTATGGGTGCTCCGGGCGCAGGTACGGCAGCAGGCGCTGCATCGGGTAACAGTGAAGGTTCCGGCGGCGCGGCAGATGGTAGTGACACCGCAGGGGGCTACAACCGAGGCGGACTTATGGGTTTAGCTGCTGGCGGTATGGCTAAGGGAGGTTTTGTTGTCCCCGCCGACGTTGTTAGCGCCTTGGGTAACGGTAGTACTGATGCGGGTTTACGCTCGCTAAAAGCTAAGTTTGGCGCGGTTAAGCATATCAAGGGTAAAGGCGACGGCCTGAGCGACTCAATTAATACTAGCATTGACGGTAAACAGCCCGCCCGTGTTGCTGATGGGGAGGCGTATATCGACCCTAAGACCGTTGCTATTATCGGCAAGGGCGACCCCAAGAAAGGCGCTCAAAAGTTATACGCTATGATGGATAAAATCCGCG
>Ga0208770_1001606_pt1 | contig 11014 bp, 9 predicted proteins | sample AntAceMetag02UK9_FD_184771 | JGI IMG/M metagenome (GOLD analysis project Ga0208770, IMG submission 184771) | Saline lake microbial communities from Ace Lake, Antarctica - Antarctic Ace Lake Metagenome 02UK9 (SPAdes) (version 2) | ecosystem: Environmental > Aquatic > Non-marine Saline and Alkaline...
ACTGCAGAAGCTGAAAGACGGCGTTCGACTCGAGGATGGTCTTGCAAAGCCGGATAGCGCCAAAATCCTTGATCAGAATGAGACTTCAACTCTCATGGAGCTTGTTATGCATTCCGGCAAGAATCGAATTGTACGACGCATGATGGAGGCGCTGGGACACCCAGTATTAGACCTGACCCGAAAGAGCTTTGGGCCATTAAGGCTCGGCAACACAAAGATCGGACAGTTTCGTGAGCTTAGTAAGCTTGAAGTTGGCTCACTGATGAAAGTCGGTCAAGACGGCGAGAAGTCTAGGAGGCGCTAATGGCAGTTCGTGCAATTAGAGGCGCTATTCAAATTGACGCAGATGATCGAAGTAATCTGCTGCAGGCAACAGCTGAACTTGTCACAAAGGTCATGCACGCCAATTCGTTAGAAAACGGCGATCTGATCTCAGTTTGGTTCACCGCTACCCCAGACGTGACCAGCGAGTTTCCAGCGGTAGCGGTAAGAGAGCTTGGTTTAGGCGATGTCCCTCTTATGTGCAGTGTAGAGATGGACGTGGTTGGAGCCATGCCAAGAATAATTCGCCTAATGATGCACGTTGAAACCAAAACGGCGCGTTCTGAGATCCAGCATGTCTACCTACGTGGAGCACAAGCCCTCAGAACAGACCTAGCGCAGTGAGCCCAAAGATAAAAATTGTTGGGGTTGGTCTGATCGGCACCAGCCTTGGGTTAGCGCTGGCAAGAAGAGATACGACTGCTTCTCTAAGCGATCACTCCAAGGCAAACCTAAGGCTTGCCATTGAGTACGGCGCAGGTATTGAATCCACCGATGAACCGGATCTAGTGATTGTCTGTGTGCCACCAGACCTAACCGCCAAAGTCGTAGCTGAGCAACTTTCCAAGCACAAAAATGCTGTGGTCACGGATGTTGCAAGCGTGAAGGTTTCAATTGCGGACGAAGTGAAATTACTTGCAGGCTCAGATTCTTCGCGTTATGTGGGCTCTCACCCGATGGCTGGTAGAGAAACCGGAGGCCCGAAGGGAGCCAGGGCAGATCTATTCTTTGCAAGGCCATGGGTGATAACTCCCAGTGAGACCAATGACGATTCGCAATTGGCGTTGGTTACTGAGTTTGCACTTCAGCTCGATGCGCTTCCGGTGGTAATTTCAGCTCAAGAACATGACCGGTCTGTGGCGCTGGTGTCCCACCTACCTCAGTTAGTGTCATCGGCGCTCGCTGCCAGACTTGCAAGCGGTTCGACCGCAGACTTAAACCTCGCCGGTCAAGGCCTTCGCGACACGACAAGGATTGCGGCAAGCGACCCAGATTTGTGGTTACAGATTTTGAGCCAAAATTCGGCTGCGATAGGACCGCTACTGCTGGAATTTAGTAAAGACATAAATACTCTCGTGGAGTCAATTCAAGATGCCGGCAAAGCGGGTGCTCTCGCGGCTATTCATTCTGTCTTGAGCGCTGGCAACAAGGGGGTTTCGTCAATCCCCGGTAAGCACGGCGGCAAATACCTCGAGTACAAAATCGTGACCGCACTGATCGATGATTCACCCGGTGCACTTGCGTCACTTCTGACTTTCGTGGGTGAAATTGGCGTGAACCTAGAAGACATCAATCTTGAGCACTCTCCAGGAGCTCCAATCGGCCTGGTTGAAATGCAGGTCTTGCCCGCTGTCCACGAAAAGCTGATGGGCCAACTTGTCGACAATGGTTGGCGGTTGGCCTAATGGCTGAGGTGGTAATTGCCGTCGATGGTCCCGCGGGTTCGGGCAAGTCAAGCGTCTCTAAGGCCGCTGCTCGAGAGCTGGGGTTTGGCTATTTGGATACTGGGGCCGGCTATCGAGCCTTTGCCATCCACAGGTCACACTTCCCAGAGTTGGAATTAGGACTACTGGTTGAGAGCTTTGACTATTCGATCTCGACTGACCCAGACAACGAGCAGATAACCCTCTCAAGCAAGGACGTAACGCAGGAGATTAGAACCGCTTCTGTGTCTGGTGCGGTGAGCGATGTTGCGAGAGAGCAACTGGTTAGAAACCTGCAGCTTGAAGATGCCAGAAAGAGGATTGCGGACTGTCCAAATCCCGGGATTATCGTCGAAGGGCGCGATATAACTTCGGTGGTGGCCCCCGATGCGATATTAAAAGTTCTGCTAACTGCAAGCCCAAGCGTTAGGCTAGAGCGCCGAGGCTTAGAAGGAACTGAGCCTGCTGGCAATATCCTCAAACGCGATTTATCTGACGGTCAAATTGTTGACTTTATAACCCCAGGTGAGGGTGTCAGATTGCTGGATACAACAGAAATGGATTTTCAAGGCAGCATTGCTGCGTTGTTAGAGATGATTAGGGAAGTGAATAAGTGAGCGATTCAGACAACTTAGATGAAGCCAAAACTGGCCTTCTAAAGGATGAGCTCGTCGATTACGAGCTAGATCAAGAGGACATTAGCCTTTTAGATCTAGAGCTAGCTGACAGCCCAGAAGAAGGTTTTCACACCGCCCCTCCAGTTCTTGCAATTGTCGGAAGACCAAATGTTGGTAAGTCGGCACTGGTCAATAGAATTTTGGGTCGTAGAGAAGCCGTTGTCGAAGACAAGCCCGGTGTCACCCGTGACCGGGTTTCCTATAAGGCCGAATGGAACGGCAAGCGCATAACTCTTGTCGACACCGGTGGCTGGGAGATTGACGCCAAAGGTATTGATTTAGCAGTGGCGGCACAGGCTGAAGTGGCCGTGGAGCTATCAGACGGAGTTTTGTTTATCGTCGATGCGATGGTTGGACCAACGGCATCTGACGAGCGCGTGGTTCAAATGTTGCGGGCAAGCGGCAAGCCAGTGATTTTGGTTGCCAACAAGATTGATGACCTACACCTTGAGCCAGAAGCGGCGAGCCTTTGGTCACTTGGACTAGGGGAGCCGTTCCCGGTTTCCGCCCTTCACGGTCGCGGTGTCGCGGACTTGCTGGACGCCGCTCTAAAGATGCTGCCTGAGAAATCCGCAGTTGCAGAAGAAGAATATTCTGGGCCGAGGCGAGTGGCACTAATCGGTCGTCCAAACGTTGGTAAGAGTTCGTTGCTAAACAAGGCAACCGGAACTAACCGCGCAGTGGTTAACGAATTGGCTGGAACTACTCGCGATCCAATCGACGAGCAGGTTGAAATCGCCGGAAAAACTTGGCGGTTTGTCGATACCGCTGGTATTCGCAAGAAGCTACACAAAGCACAGGGCGCTGACTTCTACGCCGCACTAAGAACCGCCGCAGCGCTTGAGCGTTCAGAGGTAGCGGTCGTGTTGTTTGATGTCACACAGCCAATCAGCGAGGCCGATGTCAGAATCGTGCAGCTTGGTTTAGATTCTGGTCGAGCGCTAGTTTTGGCATTCAATAAGTGGGACTCGCTCGATGATGAACGTCGGATGTATCTTGAAAAAGAAATCGAATCTGATTTGGCTCACGTCGACTGGGCGCCTCGGGTGAACCTATCGGCATTGACTGGTAGGCACTTGGAGAAGCTCGTTCCAGCACTAGAGGTAGCTCTAGAGTCTTGGGACAAGCGAGTACCAACCGGCAAGTTCAATGCTTTTTTGCAGGAGATTCAGGCATCCAACCCGCACCCAATTAGAGGCGGCAAGCAGCCGAGAATCCTCTTTGGCACCCAGGCGGCAGCTCGACCGCCGAAGTTTGTTGTGTTCTCTACTGGTTTTTTGGAGGCTGGTTACCGAAGATTTATCATTCGCAAGCTCCGAGAAACCTATGGTTTCGAAGGCTCACCAGTTGAGCTAGGTGTAAGAGTCAGGGAGCGCCGGAAAAGGCTTCGCTAGTGAAACCCTCACATTTACTGGGTAACACTCTTAGAGGCATGCTAATCGGCACCGCCGAGGTGATCCCAGGAGTTTCTGGCGGCACCGTTGCACTAATCGTCGGCGTCTACGAAGTAATCATCAACGGGATCTCTCAACTCGTTCGCGCTGGCGGCTTATTACTTCGCGGCAACCTTCCGGAGGCCGGCAAACACTTCAGCCAAATCCGGTTCGGCATATTGCTCCCAATTTTGTTTGGCATGATTCTTGCGATCCTTTCGACCGCTGCAGTTTTAGAACCGCTTTTAGTCGCTGAACCCGAAATCGTCCGCGCCGCATTCGCTGGGATGCTGATCGCGTCGCTTATTGTCCCGATAAGACTCGTTGGCAGCAACTTTCGACCGCTGCATGTAGTCATTTTGATTCTTGGGGCAGCGGCAGCTTTCTGGCTAACCTCACTGCCAAATGCCGGTCTTGATAACCCGGTCGGTTGGCAAATAGTCCTATTTGCGGCACTAGCCGTCTGCGCACTGGTTCTGCCGGGGGTTTCCGGTTCGTTTTTCTTGCTGGCAGTGGGCATGTATGCGCCAACTATTGCCGCGGTCAACGATCGAAATCTCGGCTACTTGGGGCTTTTTGTTGCCGGGGCAATCATTGGCCTGTTGAGCTTCGCAATGGCAATGAAATGGTTTCTGGATAACTACCGGGTTTTTACTCTTAGCCTGATGATTGGTTTGATGGTCGGATCGCTTCGGGCGCTGTGGCCTTGGCAAAGCCAAGAGCGTGAGCTTCTTGTTGCCACAGAGCCAACCGGTCCAGTTCTGGCGTTATTGCTGGGAGTTGTAGTGGTCGCGCTAACAATAGGTCTAGAGCGGTACTTCAGGAGCAGAACCACCCAATAGACTCTCCTTTGTTGCCCAGCGGCAACGGGCTGTAGCGCAGCTTGGTAGCGCACTTGTCTGGGGGACAAGGGGTCGCGGGTTCAAATCCCGCCAGCCCGACTGTGATCTCTCATACTCGGTCATGAGAGCATAAGGACTCTCTAGATATTATTGGCTACATTCAGGACGGCCAGAGAAGACAGGCTCTAACTTCCCTGAAGTCCTGCTAGCGTGAAGAAAAAGTTTTCTGCACAAAGTAGAACGACGCAATGGCTCAGAGAGTTCAAAGATGAGAACCGAAAATTTTTCCAGGTCAAAAGCTAATAAGCTAACGGCAGTTTTTGTGGCAGCAGCAATGAGCTTCTTGGGCGTTGTATACGCTCCAGAGACAATTGCCACTACTACGATCTCTCAGCTAGGCCTCGACATCGATGGCGAAGGAGAGTTTGACCGAACTGGTTATTCGGTTTCACTAAGTTCTAGTGGAAGCCGGGTCGCCATAGGGGCTGACCGCAATGATGGCACTGGCACCAAGGCAGGCCACGTGCGAATCTATGACTGGAACGGCTCGACCTGGACCCAAGTTGGAGCAGACATCGATGGCGAAGCCGCAAGCGATCAGAGTGGTCATTCAGTTTCACTAAGTTCTGATGGAAGCCGGGTCGCCATAGGGGCTACTCTCAATAATGGCACTGGCTCCAATGCAGGCCACGTACGAATCTACGACTACGTCGACTCTGCCTGGACCCAAGTTGGAGCAGACATCGATGGCGAAGCGGCAGACGATAAAAGTGGTTCTTCAGTTTCACTAAGTTCTGATGGAAGCCGGGTCGCCATAGGGGCTACTGAAAATGACTCCAAGGCAGGCCACGTGCGGATCTACGACTACGTCGACTCTGCCTGGACCCAAGTTGGAGCAGACATCGATGGCGAAGCGGCAGGCGATAAAAGTGGTTATTCGGTTTCACTAAGTTCTAGTGGAAGCCGGGTCGCCATAGGGGCTACTGAAAATGACTCCAAGGCAGGCCACGTGCGGATCTACGACTACGTCGACTCTGCCTGGACCCAAGTTGGAGCAGACATCGATGGCGAAGCCGCAAGCGATGCCAGTGGTTATTCAGTTTCACTAAGTTCTAGTGGAGGCCGGGTCGCCATAGGGGCTGCTCGCAATGATGGCACTGGCTCCAATGCAGGCCACGTGCGGATCTACGACTACGTCGACTCTGCCTGGACCCAAGTTGGAGCAGACATCGATGGCGAAGCGGCAGACGACTTTAGTGGTGTTTCAGTTTCACTAAGTTCTAGTGGAGGCCGGGTCGCCATTGGGGCTACCGGCAATGATGACAGTGGCAACCTTGGGGGCCACGTGCGGATCTACGACTACGTCGACTCTGCCTGGACCCAAGTTGGAGCCGACATCGATAGCGAAGCAGCAACCGACTTTAGTGGTTGGTCAGTTTCACTAAATTCTGATGGAAGCCGGGTCGCCATCGGGGCTATCCTCAATGATGGCACTGACGGCGGTGCCAGCGATGCAGGCCACACGAGAATATTCTCTCTGCCAGCAGAACCAGCGCCAGAACCAGCGCCAGAACCAGCGCCAGCGCCAGCACCAGCACCAGCACCAGCACCAGCACCATATCAAGGTCCAATTCCCTTTCTTGCCTCCCCTGGCACTGCTTCTGCTGGAGAGCAGATAACAGTCACTGGCAGAAGACTGAACTCCATTAGCTCAGTGCAAATAGATGGTGTAGCGGCTGCAATCGTTTCTGTTGAGGAGGCAAGCCTTGTCTTCACTTTGCCCAATGGTCTAGAAGTAGGAACCAAGTCGATTGTCTTTTACGGTCCTCATGGAAAGCTCATCTTTTTCGCCAACTTGGGATATAAAGCTGCACCGCCACCAGCAGTGGTTCAACCAGAGGCTGACTTAGAAAAAGTAAATGCCGGAAGCTTCGACGGTTATGTTGCGGTCTATGCCAAGGGCCATAAAGGCAAAACACTTTCATGGAAAATAGCTGGCAAGTGGTTCAAGACAGAGATCACAAGCAACTATCAGTCCTTCCAAAGAAAAACTGTATGGGTTGGTGTGGACGTCAAAGTTGATCTCTACATAGACGGTGAATCACAGTTGTCAAAGCTGGTCAGAACCAGATAGCTGTGCTTTCCGGAGCGGTTCGTCTGAATCGTTCCAGGCAAAGATGTTCCCCCAGACGTTCCCCCACCTGAACACATTTCGCTGCTATTCGCCCATGTTTGCTGATGTTCGCTTCATTGAAAGCTCGGGGTTTCCGAACACACACGAACGCACACGAACAACCTGCAATTAACTGGGGGACAAGGGGTCGCGGGTTCAAATCCCGCCAGCCCGACAGAGAAACTTCGATGAGTGGCGGTTTTCGTCGCCATTGTCAAGCAATTTTTGCCCACTATCTCTGAGCGGTGATTCTGAAGTGGACTAATTTAAGTGCATTAGGAAATTCTGGTTCTTCGGGCAGATTGTTACAAGGAGGCATCTGAGTAGTCGTCCTGTGGGTTCGTCGCACTGGGCGAAGTGAGCTGTGTTGTATGGGTCGAGGACTTGTCGCAGCGGGCTGGCGCTTGAAATAATGCCTTCTATCGTCGGTTGATTGTTGCTGTGTTGCAGCCCATGTGTTTCGGGATATTTACGTTACGAGAGTTTGCTCGCGAGCAGAGATGAAAGGCGTCTGTGGCTGCCGTGGCCAAGTTAATGAGTCATCAGCCGCTGTATAAACAGAATGTGTTATGGTCAGCGTATGCTGACTATAACTAATCGCCTGGATGTAATGAACAGGCTCGGGCGCGCAATGGCCGACCCCACGCGTTCAAGGATCCTCATGTTGCTTTTGGATGAGGCTAGCTATCCAGCGGTCATCGCACGGGAGCTGGGGCTTACCCGATCGAACGTGTCGAACCATTTGGCGTGTCTCCGTGACTGCGGGATAGTCACGTTGGAACCTGAAGGCCGCCAGACCCGCTACGAGATCGCTGACGTTCATCTTGCCGGTGCCCTTACAGCTCTCGTTGATGTCACGCTAGCTGTCGACGCCAGTGCCCCTTGTATTGACGATACTTGCACTGTCGCAGGTTGCTGCGAGGACAACCGATGACGATTTTGCCCCCGAAGCGACGTGAACGACTTCATCGAAGAGTGCGCCTAATTGTTGGATTCACCATCGCCTACAACGTTCTCGAGGCGATCGTGGCAATTACCGCCGGCGCTCTTGCATCATCAACTGCCCTAATTGGGTTCGGTTTGGACTCGGTCATTGAAGTTCTTTCAGCGGTGGCTGTGGCTTGGCAGTTCACGCGTAAGGATCCCGAGCGGTGGGAGCACTTAACCGTGAGGGTTATCGGAATAGCGTTCTTTGCACTTGCCGCCTACGTGACGTTGTACGGAATCATGAGCCTCGTGTCGAGGCAGGAGCCGGAGAATAGCCCGCTGGGTATCGGAATCACAGCGTTGAGCCTGATCTTCATGCCCCTTCTGGCCTGGTACGAGACTCGAACCGGGCGCGAACTTAACTCTAAGAGCGTGATGGCCGACGCAAGGCAGCTTCTGCTCTGTAGCTACCTGTCTGGCACGGTATTTATTGGCCTCTTGATGAACTCCCTTTTTGGCTGGTGGTGGGCTGATTCGATCGCTGCATTCGTCGTGGCGATTCTTGCCGTGCGAGAAGGTGTAGAAGCTTGGAGTGGAGACCTAGAGTCACCTCTTGATGTTTTAGCTGACATGCACGATGACTGATGACTGATCACTAACTGTTGCGAGCTCTGCTGAACTTCTAGCTTCAATCCTCCTCGAGCGCATCCCAAAAACGTTTGCTCAGAACCGGCTCATACGATTTCGACAGTCGCCTTGACCGCTAAAGAATCGGAGACATTGGGCACAACAGTGCCAGCCTCAGACCAAGTCCCCTTTCGTAGCGTAGCGTCGCGTTCAGATCAGAATTCTCGTCCTTGCTGGCTAGCCAGCTAGCTGCTCAATTTGTTCAGAACGAGGTAAAGCTAGAAATTCGTCTAGTTCCTGGTAGAAATCATCAACGCTCATTCCGAAGGTTTCCTCGAAGGCAGGGTAAAAGCCGTCAGTTTTATTGAGGTCGTAGAAATCAAAAAGCAAAGCCTTGTCCGAAGTCAAGTCCGCCAGCAGGGCAGTGGCAACGTAACCCATTCCGTATTGTATGAACCCGATACAGAGCTGCCCACAGTACTGTTTTACTCGCTTCGTGCCAGTTTCGGTCTCTAGGTCGATTAGCTTTAGGGAGGGCCAGGTTTCCCTGTCACCCGAAATCCAGTTCAGGTTATCTTCGAGCATACGTATTCTGGGAGCCTGGTCACCGATCATGCCGATATCCCGGGACCAGCCTTCATTTTCATCGATAATCATTTGGAAATATGATGCTGTGCCCTCTTCAAACCACCTAGGCATAGGGTAGCCCGGGATTTCTTCGGGGTTATTCGACCTGTATAACTGGTGTGCTGACTGGTAGACGTGAAAATATTCGTGAGCCGTTACTGTTTGGCCCTCGACCAGCTCTTCTTTGGTATCGACGCCGCAGAATTCATTTTGATCGTTAGCACAGGGGTTGTCCACAAAGTGCTGGCTGGGCTGTGCGCTCCTCCAGGACGACTGTTGAAAGGCATTGCCACCTGGAAAAATCGTCGCCATCTCTCGCATATCCGGACCTTGATCTTGCTGAATGCAGTATTCAATCATCTCCGCTTCCCAAGCCCTATTGCAGAATTCTTTGATTACAGGCTCCGCCGCAGTCAGATCATTTCCGATGATGTAAGTAGTTAGGGGTCCGTAGGCGCCAAGGTATTTTTCAGCGGCGGTCCTTGCTTCTTTGCTTGCGTTTACGATGAACGCGGGCACATCAGCCGCCACAACCCAAACTGCCACTTCCTCGATGGTTTGGTCGTAGCCGGCTTTCTGAAGACGTTCAAACTGATTTACGACCGATTGGTCTAGTGGGCCAGTGAATCTAGTTGGAATGATTCCCTGAAATGGTTCAAATACTAATTCATAAACGCAATCCTCATTCTCGCGAACTGCCTGCTGGTCTCCTTGAGATTTGATCTCCAAGGGATAGTTATCGACGCACTCTTGACTGGCGTCAGGCTTCCATTCGAAACACGTGCCATCTTTCGAGACACAAAGTGGCGTGTCAGTTTTCAGCTCGACATTTTTCCTTAGGTCAGAAATTGGCGCCGACCCGTCGGTAGAGATCGCTGAATCATCGCTCGGGTCGGAGGGCAGCGAGCTTGACTGGGACGAAGAGGTGTCAGTGTCCGATGTTGTCGCGCAGCCAGAAAGAAGGATTAGAGCCAGAGCCAGCCCTTTTACGATGACGCTTTTCATAAACAGTTCCTGTCAGAAGGTCTCTCAGGTCTAAAAGCGTAGCGAGTCTGTGCGTTTCGGGAAAAACTTTGTGGTTTAGGAAAGTGCGATCAGCTCGGCGTAACCTTCGTTCCAGTGGTCCTCATCACCGTCTGGCAAAATCAATACTCGTTCTGGATTCAAGGCTTCTACGGCTCCAACATCGTGAGAGACCAATACCACTGCACCCTTGAAGTTGGCTAGGGCACCCAAGATTTCTTCACGGCTTGCTGGGTCCAAGTTATTCGTCGGCTCGTCCAGTAGCAGTACGTTTGCCGATGACACTACAAGTGATGCGAGTGCAAGTCTTGTCTTTTCGCCACCGGAAAGTACTCCTGCGAGCTTCGATACGTCGTCTCCTGAGAACAAGAATGAACCGAGCACTTTTCTGGCATCCGTGTCAGCTAAGTTAGGCGCGGCATCCTGCATGTTTTGAAGAACCGTTTTGTTGACATCCAAGGTCTCGTGCTCCTGGGCAAAGTAGCCAATCTTGAGGCCATGTCCCGGAATCAGTGCACCGGTGTCCGGCTGATCGACTCCGGCAAGAATCCTCAACAAGGTGGTCTTGCCGGCTCCGTTCAGGCCAATAATTACGACTTTGGAACCACGGTCAATGGCGAGGTCTACGGCCGTGAAAATCTCCAATGAGCCATAGCTTCTACTCAGGTTTTCGGCCATCAATGGTGTTTTGCCGCAAGGTGCTGGGTCTGGGAACTTGATCTTTGCAACGCGGTCTACTTCTCGAACATCATCCAGATTCGCAAGCAAGGACTCAGCACGCCTCACCATCTGCTTGGAGGCGACTGCTTTGCTGGCTTTTGCTCCAAACTTAGCAGCCTGTAATTGCAGAGTGCTGGCTTTTTTCTGGGCAATGGAGCGCTCGCGCTTGCGGCGCTCTTCGTCAGTCTCCCGAGCTTTTTTATACTGGTTCCAGCCCATG
>Ga0208770_1001611_pt1 | contig 10999 bp, 14 predicted proteins | sample AntAceMetag02UK9_FD_184771 | JGI IMG/M metagenome (GOLD analysis project Ga0208770, IMG submission 184771) | Saline lake microbial communities from Ace Lake, Antarctica - Antarctic Ace Lake Metagenome 02UK9 (SPAdes) (version 2) | ecosystem: Environmental > Aquatic > Non-marine Saline and...
TTCAATTTATTTTCGTTAATCTTGTTAAAGTTTGTACACACTACTTCATCAAATTCTTCAAATTGATGAACCACATTGTGAGTAAATGAGTCTTGGTGATCAATAATATAAATCATTTATAAAGATCGATAAGCGCTTTAGCTTTAATATAATTTTCGTCAAATTCATGTTTCGCATTGCTATCTATTACAACGCCTGAGGCAACCGAGATTTCTGATCTATTTTTATAATTTAAAATTGATCTAATTATAATATTGAACCTCATGTCACCATTAGACTTAATGTATCCAAAGCTACCCGTGTAAATATTTCTACTTTGTCTTTCTTGATTATTTAATAAATTAAGTGTGCTAATTTTAGGGCACCCTATAACCGAACCCCCAGGCATCATTGCTTTGATAATATCTAAAGTAGAAGTATTTTTTTTAAGTTTACCTCCAATTAGACTAACGTAGTGATATAAATCTTTATATTCTTCTACAATTTTCTTTTTTAATATTTTTACAGATCCCGCTTTACAGATTTTTGATAAGTCACTTCTTTCCATATCAACAATCATGTTATGTTCTTTGGTTTCTTTTAAATTTTTTTTAAAAAAATTTAGCGCTTTAACCTTGTTAAGCTTTTTAGTTTTTTTTAAAGTGCCTGCAATTGGCTTCGTAGTTATTAGATTGTTTTTTTTATTAATTAAATTTTCTGGAGAGCAACTTATTATTGAATAATCCTTATCTTTAATCATAAAAGCTTCTGGAGCTGTATTAGTTTTTACAAGCCTACAAAAAAAATCTAATGCATCAAAGTTAGATTTATTGCTATATTTTGTACAAATTTTAATTTGATATGTTTCACCAGACTTTATTTTCTTTTTAAACTTATCAAAAATTATTTTGTAAGAGTTTTTATTTATATTGATCTTAAAGGGTTCGTTAGATTTAACTAATTTTGGATTATAGTATTCTAATTTATTTGTCAGTTTGACTTTTGTTTCTGGCTTATAAAATATACCCTTTGGAAAGTTTAATGTTTTCTGTTTTTTAATTTTAATACCAATTAAATTATTTAAAATTTCATAACCAAAAAAACCAATAAATAAGTCTGTTTCTTTATTGGTAGATCTTAATTTAGTATTTTTATTAATAAATTTTTTAATATTTTGGTTATTTAAAATAATTTTTTTTGAAAAATCAGTATAAAGATCAAAGCCTTTATCTGATTTATAAATAATAAAGGGTTTTTTGGAGTTATTAAGTTTTTCTAGGTAATTATTCTTAATCAATTTTCTATTCAGTTTTTAATCTAACAACTGCCTCTTCCTTAATTGGTAGGTGTATTATTGCTGCAAAGATAGATAAGAGAATTGCTAAGTACCAAGCATAATCATAAGAGCCATATAAATCATGAAACAATCCTCCTAAGAATGCTCCAAAAAAAGATCCAACTTGATGGCTTAAAAAAACTAATCCATAAAGTATTCCCAAATATTTTGTTCCAAACATATGAGCTACTATTCCACTTGTAGCTGGAACTGTTGAAAGCCACAGAAACCCAAAACTTGCTCCAAAAATAAATGCATTAATATTACTTGCTGGTAAAAAAATAAAAAATATTATTGAGACACCTCTTAATGTGTAGATCGCACTTAGAATAATTTTTTTACTTATTTTTGTAGATAAATAGCCACTTAATAATGATCCAAATATATTAAACAATCCAATTAAAGATAAAATTGTTGCAGCAGTCCAACTTTCTAATCCTCTATCAATCACATATTTTGGAACATGTGTACCTACTAAAGTTATATGAAAACCGCATACAAAAAAACCAGAGACAAGAAGAATGTAACTTTTGTTTTTAAAAGCTTCCTTTAATGCCTCAAGAGTATTTTGACTGTTAGGTTTTTCAAAAGTTGGCATTACAGTGGGAGATCTAACAAAAAAAGCTACTATAAAACCAATGGCTAAAAATATTGTAAAAACAAACAGTGTATCTACCCATCCATTGTTGATTAATGAGTAGCTAGTATAAAGTGGAGATATAAAGTAGCCCAAAGAACCTACTGCAGTTACGATGCTCATTGCTATAGTTCTATTTGATAAAGGAAAGTGTTTTCCAACAATTGACATTGGTATACTTATTGCAGTCCCTCCTAAACCAATTCCAACTAAAATTCCTAAATCTAATTGAAAAAAAATTCCAGTATTAGGACCTGCATATAAAAAATAGATACCTAAAATATAAAAAATGAACGCTAAACAGATTGCTTTATGTCCACCATATTTATCAGCAATAGCTCCAAATATTGGACCTGTTAAACCCCACATTAACATCTGGATACCAATGGCTAATCCTGATTGAGTTGTGGAAATATTTAAATCTTTTTCAAAATCCATAAAAAGCAAACCAAAAGTTTGTCTAACACCAAGGGAAATTAACACAACTATGCAAGCTGCTATCAGCGTGATTAATGCAGTTTTATTTTGAATAAATTTTTCGGAACTCATTTAATGTGTTTAAGAGATTTTTTCAAATCATCAATGAGATCTTTTGGATCTTCTAGTCCAATGTGAAGTCTTACTAAGTGTTCATCATTAGCTAATTTTAGATATTGTCTATTACCCTGCTCTCGTTTGTCTTGATACAATGCGAGACTTTCAAAACCACCCCAACTATACCCGTAACCAAATAACTTTAAAGAATTTACAAATTTAATTACAGAGTTTTTATTTTTTGATTTAATTTTAAGTCCCATTAATCCTGATGCTCCAGAATAATATTTCTTCCACATTCTAAAATTTAATGAATCTTTTTTATAAGGGTATAAAAGTTTTATATTTTTGTATTTTGATAAAAACTCAGCAATTTGTTTTGCATTTTTTTCATGTTTATCCAATCTAATATCTAAAGTTCTTAAACCTCTAGTTATTAAATAAGCGTCATCAGGACTTAATCTTAAACCAGTAATTTTATTAGCTTTCTCAACTTGTTTAAATACTTTTTTATTAACAGCCAAAGTGCCACCCATAACATCTGAATGCCCTGAATAATATTTTGTTGCTGACACTATAGACATGTCAAATCCAAGATTCATTGGTTTTAAGAAATATGGCGTTCCCCAAGTATTATCAATTGCTGTTAAAATTTTATTTCTTTTTGCAATTGAAATAATTTTTCCTAAATCTTGAAAATCAAATGTATTACTTCCTGGATTTTCAACAAATATTAATTTAGTTTTTTTTGTAATAGCTTTTTCTAGAGTTTTTAAGTCATGTGGGTCATAAAAAATTGATTTAACGTTAAACTCTTTTAAAAAATCTTGAGTTAAAACTCTTGTTGGTGAATATGCTGGGTCGGCAACAATAATTTCATCACCAGGTCTAACAACGCTAAAAATTGATAAAAAAACTGCTCCAAAACCAGTTGGAGTTAAAAAAACATGGTAGGCTTCTTCTATTTCTTTCAATATTTGAGATAGAATATGGGTAGTAGATGTTCCTTGTCTTCCATAGTCAAAATGGCCACCCGTTGGATCTTTTTTGTTTTTATCCTGCATTTTCCTAATATCTTGCATTGTTTTAAAGATAATAGTTGAGGCTCTTACTATTGGAGGGTTAACTGACTGATTATGGTAATCTTTAGCAGTATGTTTGATGAAAGTTTTGAAAGATTTACTCATAAAAAATTTGATAAGTTAAAAGGACAATGCTATATCCCTCGAATAACGTCAATAAAAATTAAAAATAGGATAATATGGGTTACCCAAAAAAGCATAGAGGCCGAAGAAAACAGGGTTCTAAAAAAAGAAGAGCTAAGAGAAAAAATAAGAAAAAGTAGTTCTTTTAATGGATAAGATTAACAAGGTTAAATCCATAAGCATTTGGGTCTTTATAATTCCATTTTTTGCAGTAAATGCCTGTCTAATATTAATTACCCAATTTCACGAATTATTTCCCAATCAAGAACATATAGTCCATAATTCCTTATGGCCCTATTTGGATGGTGGTCTTTCTATAAGTAGAGCAGCCAGACCTTACCCCAGTTGGTTAATATTTAAACCAGCAATGTTTTTAACGTCATTTTTGCTAATCAAATACTGGTATTACAACCGAGATATAATATTAAATTTTAATAAAGACTACAAACACCTTAAAAAAATAATATTTTTTGGTGTGGGATCCGCAGTAGCTCTAGCTATTCATTCAATTTTTCTTGGAATAGAATTTGATAATAATTTATATAAATTATTCAGAAGAGTAATAATGTTAGTTTTCATTGTATTCGAGATTACAGCACAAGCCTATCTAGTTACCGCACTATATTCCTTTAAAGAAGAATTGTCTAAATTTGCAAATATTAAAGTTTTAAAATTAAAATTAATTTTAGTTTCAACATTAATCGTTGTTGCTATAATAGCTATTCCAATAATTAGTTGGCCTGGAAATACATTCAAATTTGTAAAACATGCTCTTGAATGGGATTATTTTTTAGGTGTTATAACTTTTTATTTATTAACTTTTTTTATGTGGAAAAAGAAAAGTTAATTTGTAATCCAGCCACCGCCAAGAACTTTATAGCCGTAATTATTTTTTGAGTAAAAAACACACGCTTGACCCGGTGCGATACCATGTTCCTCTTCTAATAAATTAACATTAGCAGTAGTGTCATTAAAATTTATCTTGGCTTTGATTAATCTTCCAGTAGATCTAACTTTTACGAATAGCTCTCTTTCAAAATCTTTTTGGTCATTAGTAATAATATTTAAATCCCTTAAATTTATTTTTGTTTTAACAAGATGTTCTTTAGTGCCAACAATAATTTCATTTTTATCTGCAATTATTTTAACTACGTACAGTGGGTTTTTATCAGAGATTCCAATTCCTTTTCTTTGACCAATCGTATAATTAATAATGCCATCATGAACACCTATCACTTCACCATTCATATTTTTGATATTGCCTTTACTAAACGAGTTTGGTCTAAATTTTTCTATAACTGATGCATAATCACCATTTGGAACAAAACAGATGTCTTGACTATCAGGCTTGTCTGCAACATTAAGATCAAGATCTCTTGCAATATTTCTAGTTTCATCCTTAAGCAGGTTTCCAAGTGGAAATCTTAAAAAATTTAATTGATCTTTTGTAGTGTTAAATAAAAAATAACTTTGATCTCTATTTAAATCAATTCCTCTATACATATCTGTGTTATTTGCATCTGTGATGCTTTTTACATAATGGCCAGTAACTAATGCATCGGCTTTTAACCTTTTAGCTTCTTCAAATAAATCTGTAAATTTAACTGTTTTATTACACTGAACACAAGGTATTGGTGTTTCTCCATTTAAATAACTATCAATAAAATTATCAATTACACCCTCTTTAAATTTATTTTGATAATAAAGAATTTTATGTTCAATCTTTAATTTATCAGCAACTCTCTTTGCATCCATAATATCTTGACCAGCACAACATTGTTTTGAAGAAGCTGTTTCCTTATTATCGTTATAAAGTTTTAAAGTTATTCCTATGACATTGTAACCTTCGTTCTTCATCATTGCTGCAACAGTTGAGGAATCTACCCCTCCTGACATTGCAACAACAATTAAAGTATCCTTAGGCTCTTTTGCTATTCCAATTGAATTCAATTTTGTCATATTTAATGATATTTATTAGTATATTCACTATAAGTAAATTAAATGATTTTAGATTATGAGCCAGGTGACAAAGTTACTAATCCAAACAACAAAGATTGGGGCATTGGTCAAGTTCAATCAATGATTAATGGTAAAGTTACAATAAATTTTGAAAATGTTGGTAAAAAGGTGATTAACTCAAAAATAATTCAATTAGAAAAAATTTACAAATGAATGTTGAAGAGACTAAAAAAATAGCCCTTTCGTTAATAGAAACTTTTAAAAAAGCGGGACAAGTTGCGTTGGACTTAAGAAAAGCAGGTCTAAAAAATGAAATTAAGTCAGATAATACACCAGTAAGTAATGGTGATATCGAAGTTAATAAAATCTTAACAAATAAAATCAAAGAGATAACACCAAATATTGCAATTGTTTCAGAGGAGAGTGCAAACCATAAGATGGATAGTGATTTAAATAATTTTTGGCTAATCGACCCAATAGATGGCACGCGAGATTATATAAATAATAGAGATGAGTTCACTTTAAACGCTGCTCTGATATTAGATAAAAAACCTGTAATAGGAATTATTACAGCACCTGCAAAAGAAAGAATTTTTTATTCTTATGGGCTCTCGCATAGTTATGAGCTAATGGATAATCAAGAAATTGAATTGATAAATAAAAAAAAAAATTACAATACAATAACTGCCGTAAGTTATTCAAATGATCTTAAACCTGAAATTATAGAAATACATAAAAAATACAAAATTAAATCATACCAAAAAATGAAAAGTTCACTAAAGTTTTGTGTAATTGCAGCAGGTGAATTTGACATGTATGTAGCTGAACCAAGAGCTTGTGAGTGGGATATTGCAGCAGGACATGCAATATTAGAACACGCAGGTGGTAAGATAACAGATTTTAATGGTGATGAAATACTCTATGGTAAACCAGAATTTAAAAACCCAAGTTTAATTTTAAGAGGTAAAAACATACTCTAATGGAAGATCAATTGAGAACAATTTTGATAATTATTGTTTCAGTTTCAATTTTTGGGTTATTAGTTTTTGTATTTGTTAAAAATTATATAAGAAATAAAATTAATTATTTGGCAAAAGAAGAGGAAAAGAAATTAAAGTAATTTAATTATTTTTAAATAATCAGCTTGATCAATATCCATTATTCTCTTTGAAGTCTCAAAGTCAAATCCATTTCTAGCAAGTAAAGAAATATCTTTTTTATAAAATAAAGTTCTATTATCTTCAACTCTGGCAGGTCCTATTCTTTTTTTTTTACAAATTTTTATACCTGAAAAAAAATCTTGGTCTGAATTGTCTTCTTTTATTTTCTCTATACTTTCTTTGATATACTTATCGTCAATACCTTTTACCATTAAGTAGTTTCTAATTTTATTAATCGAACTACCTCTTTGGATGAGACTTCTTGATTTACTTTCGGAATAAAATTTATCGCTAATGAATTTGCTTTTTTCGAGATCCACTAAAACGATATCAATAAGGTCTGTAATGTCTTGTTTTTTAACATTAGGTACATTTGCCTTAAGGTATTTTTTTAAAAGATAGGTTCGTAATTGTTGCTTTGAAGGTGCATATTTTTCAATGTATGCAAATGAAAAATTTCTCATTTCTTCCATAGTAACTTGTAGTGTTTTTTTTCTATTTCTCATTGGAATCATGGTATCTTTTAATATAATACACTAAAAAATGATCGATCAAATTTATACATATTTTACTATAGAGATGATATTCCTATGGTTAAATCTAGGTGTTTTGCCTTTTTGGCTAGTGTTAATAATATTTCCACAATCACAAATATGTAGAGTTTTTATAACATCCATATTTCCTATTTTTATTATAAGTTTGGCTTATTCTTATTTACTCTACTTGCTCTTTAATGAGGGTTATGATTTCTTCAAAAATTTTGAACTTTATTTAGGATTAAACTCTATTTTAAGTTTATTTTCTGACAAATCATTTTTGATTTTATTTTGGTCTCATTTTTTAGGGATGAACTTGTTTTGTGGAGGGTGGATTGTTAAAGACTCACAAAAATTTGGTATCAATAAAGTATTAATGTCTTTTCCTCTAATAATAACTTATTTCATTGGCCCCATAGGAATTACTCTCTATTGGCTTATAAGAATTTTTTATGCAAAAAGAATTAACTTATATGACTAAAGAAATTGATTTTTATTTTGATTTCATAAGTCCCTATGCATACCTAGCTCATAAAAAAATTCAGTCCTTACCAAAGAATATTAAAATAAATTATAAGCCTATTTTATTAGGTGGTCTTCATAATTTAGAAGGAATAACTCCTCCTGCATTTATCAAGCCTAAGTTAAAAAACATGAAAAATGACTGTGAGCTTGTTTCCAAAAAAAATGGATTTGATTTTACATGGAATGTTAAATTTCCTTTGAACTCACTAAATATTATGCGTGGTTATTTGTGCATAGATACAGCAACTAAAAATAAATATATTAATATAATGTTTAATGCTTACTGGAGAGACAACTTAGATATTACCAATGAAGAAATTTTAATTCATCTTCTTAAAGAATGTAAAATTGAATCAAATATTTTTTTTAAAATGATTAAAGATCCGACAATTAAAGACAAGTTAAAAAATGCTACTAAAGAGGCTCATGAAAAAGAAGTTTTTGGTGCTCCCACATTTATTGTTAACCATAAAATATTTTGGGGGCAAGATCGATTAGAGTATGCTTTGGATGAATATAATAAATAGCTTAAACTATTTTAAAGTCACTTTGGCTGATTGCAGCAAAACCACCGTCTATGTGTGAAACCTTTTCAAAACCCATTTCTTTTAATGATTTTGCAGCAAGGGCAGATCTTAAACCACCAGCACAAAACAAAACCATTTCTTTATTCATATCCAACTTACCATCTTTGAAATATGGACTATTCGGATCTAACCAAAATTCCAGCATTCCTCTCGGTATATGATTAGAGTTTTCAACTCTTCCCATTTTATCTAGTTCACCTTTTTCCCTAATATCAATTAGATTACATTTGTCCTCATTAGATAGCTTTAAAGCTTCAGCGGGTGTAATTGTATTAACCTCTTTTAGTGCCTCAGAAACAAGAGTTTGTGATGATTTAATAGTCATAATATTGTAAAAAAATAATCATAAACAATTATATGAAAAAAACCATCCTTAAAAAATTATTCATTAAAATTTCAAAGATTTTAGGATATCAAATTATTGATCAGGCAAATTTTAACTCACCAACTCTCGAAAAAGAATTGAATGAAGACCTTTCTTTAATCAATGAAAAGTCCATTGTTTTACCTCTAGGTGAGGTTTCAATTACTAAAAAAGTTAAATCTGTACTTTTAATTTTCAGAACTAATACAGACATTGAAATTTGGGATCAAAATAAAAGACGCTTATTTGAAGAGCCAAAAATTGAATACTCCTTAAGATCTTTAAATTCACTCATCAAATCAATTAAGTTTTCTAAAAACAAATATCCTAATATAAATTTTAAAACAATAATTGTGGATGATAAGTCTAAAGAAGAAAATTTAGGTAAGATAAAAAAATTAATAAATACAAGTGGTTTGGACATGAATATTTTTTCATTAAATCATGAAAATTATAAAGATAAAATCAAGCAACAGAAAAATCATCAAACCTTTTCTAACTTAGCAAGTTTACTCCAGTGTTTTGAACTGGGGAAAGAGCATGGCGAAGATTTAATTTATTTTATAGAAGATGACTATTTGCATTTTGAGCCCATGTTAGAAGAAATGATTGCATCCTATGAAAGAATTGCATCACAAGTGAATAAAGATATTTTTATGTGTCCTGCTGATTATCCATATCTCTATATGAATAATGAAAAAACTAATATTTTAATTGGTAATAAGAGACACTGGCGTACTGTCAGTCAAACCTTATGTTCATTTATGACAACTAAAGCTTTACTAAATAAATACTGGGACAATTTTTATAACACCTGTTTAGATAGGCATGATCCTTTTGAAAAATATTTAAATGAAATCTATAAAGAAGAATTTTGTATATCTCCCTTAAAAAGTCTATCTTTACATTTAACAAATGTAAATTCTAGTTATGGTCTATCACCATTTATAGATTATAAAAAACTATGGGATGCAAACGAGGTAATTGATGCTTAAGATAAACTCTAAAGCTCCAAATTTTAATCTAATCTCAACTAATGGTAATTCTTATTCATTAAAAGATTCTATTGGAAGGTATGTAGTTCTCTACTTTTATCCGAAAGATGACACTCCTGGATGCACTATTGAAACTAATGACTTTAACAAATTATTATCTAAATTTAAAAAACTTAATTGTGAAGTGTATGGAGTATCAAAAGATAACATGAAAAGTCATAATAAATTTAAAGAAAAATATAAAATTAAATTTGATCTTCTGTCAGATGATGAAATTAAAATTGTCAAAAGTTATAAAGTTTGGGCTAATAAAAAGTTTATGGGTAGAGAATTTATGGGTATTGTCAGAAGTACGTTTTTAATTGACCCTATGGGTAAGATTGTAAAAATTTGGGACAATGTAAAAGTAAAAGATCATGCTCAAGAAGTTTTTGACACTTTAAAAAATATCCAGAAATAAAAAAGGCCCCAATTAAGGGGCCTATTTCTTTTAATTACTCGTATTATTAGTCTCTGATAGCATAAGCAATAACACCGGTTTCAGCAACGTCTGTACCTAGTTTTTCTGCTTCCTTACTCAATCTGATACCCATTGTATTTTTCATTATTGCCCAAATAATAAACGCAACTATGAATACAAAGATATTAACTGCAAGCACACCAATTAACTGAGCACCAAAAGAAGTATCAGCATTTGTAAGAGGAACAGCTAATGTTCCCCAAATACCTGCAAACAAGTGTGCTGGTATTGCACCTACTACATCGTCGATTTTAAATGCGAATAAAAGTTTAGTTCCAAACACAACTATTAAACCACCAATACCACCGATTAAGATGGCAGCTAATGGAGATGGAGCTAAAGGCTCAGCGGTAATTGCTACAAGACCACCAATTGCACCATTCAACATCATGATCACATCAGTTTTACCTGATATTAATCTTGGAATGATTGCAGCAACCATCACACCACCACAAGCCGCAAGGTTTGTGTTAACAAAAATAGTTGAGATTGCAACAGCATCCTCAAATGTTCCTAACGCTAATTGTGAACCACCATTAAATCCAAACCAGCCCAGCCATAACACAAAAACTCCAAGTGTTACTAAAGGTATAGAAGATGCTGCGAAAGGTTGTAATGCTTTGGGTACACCTTTTGAATCAAATCTACCAGTTCTTGAACCT
>Ga0208770_1001620_pt1 | contig 10963 bp, 7 predicted proteins | sample AntAceMetag02UK9_FD_184771 | JGI IMG/M metagenome (GOLD analysis project Ga0208770, IMG submission 184771) | Saline lake microbial communities from Ace Lake, Antarctica - Antarctic Ace Lake Metagenome 02UK9 (SPAdes) (version 2) | ecosystem: Environmental > Aquatic > Non-marine Saline and Alkaline...
AATAATGATGAAATAAAGAAAGGTTATGAAGATGTAGCAAACATAACTGATGTATTAGCACAATCACAAGCTAAAAATAATTTAGTAAATTTAATTGTTCAAACTCAAAAAGATATGGGAGTTCCTAATGAAAAAATAAAAGTAATGTCTAGTTCTGAAGCATCAAATTTTGTTGCTAATTATATGAAAAACGCAACTGGCAATCCTGCAAATGCGTCATCTTTATTAAATTCAGTAATTACAAATTTTGGAGAAAATGATGGTCAAGCTCTTTTAGAATTACAAGCAGCTGGTTTACCTTTTAATGCTGTATTATCTCAACAAGGATTCTTAACTGAAAATGAAAAAAGAAAAGCATTTAGTTTTGATACCGCAGAAGAAAAAACTAAATTATTAGATTTTGCTAAAAGAAAAAATGAAGATTTTAAATTAAAAGATTTAAAAATTCAAATTAGCAATATGGAAGGTTTTGAAGAACTTGAAAATATTGTGCGTTTAAACAATCAATTTGAAAGTACAGATGGTGTAGGACAAATGGATAATGTTGTAGAATTTTTATCTTACTATGCTTTAAATGAAATGTACACAAACAGTAAGTACGATCAAGATGATGCTGCAGAATCAGCTGTTAATATGTTTGTAAAAAATTTTGATACAACTCAAGATACATTTTATGTTCCAAATAAGTATGAAGGTAAAGATTTAACTGATTGGGGTCAAACTACTGATGGAGTTATTAATAAAACAAAATTAATTCAAGAACATTATTTATCAGAATTTAATGCTGTAGCTTATAAATCTGCAACAGGTGATGTTGATGAAAAAGAATTAACAGATAAAATGATTTTAAATATGAAAGTTAATGGTGAATGGAGAAACACAGCAAATGGTGATAGTTTGATTTATGGAATTGTTTTAGCTGATACTTCTTTTGCTCCAGTATTAAATGCTGATGGTAATGAACTATCATTTAAAATTAATGACACATCAGATATTTTACCCGGTGGTTCTAATATTGCTTTAGACCCAAGTAAATTAAGAATTGCAAATGAAGGTGATGTATATGCTATGAATAAAATGATTAAAGTTCCAAATGAAGATTTATTTACATCAATTCCAGATAAAAAAACAAACAATATTATGACAAATAAACAAATAGCAAATGATTGGACTAGACTTTATCAAACAAGTAATGATCCTAAAAAAACTGAAAGAGCATTAAAAGCAATAAATAAAAATTATACAGTTCCTAATGAAGCAAAAAATTCTATAGACAAGATAGTACCAATATTTGAAGGAGATAAAAATTTAAGTAAACAAGAATTAATAGAATATGCTAATGCTATTGGTCAAATAGAATCTGGATATAAAACTAAAGTTCAAATAGGTGGTGGTCCAGCAAGATCATATTGGCAAGTAGAGCCTACAACAGCTTTAGATTTATTAAATAATTCTTCTGCAATATTTGGACCAAAATTTGAATCAGTTTTTTCAACTAAATATGGTAAAAATTCAGTTAAATATTTATCTAAATTAAGTAAAAAAGAAATGTCTAAACTATTAGAAACAGATAGTGATTTAGCGGTAGCTATGGCTTTGGGTGTAATTGTAAATAGAAAAAAATAATATGAACTTGGGTTTTGGATTAAACATAAATGATACAGCACAAGAAAGTGGTTATGACCAATATAAATCAAGTTTATTTGAATCACTAGGAGCAGTAGCTGCTGATAACTGGAATTTTAATCCCGGCTCATCTTTAGTTTTGTGGACACAAAAAATTGATGCACAAATACAATCAACTAAACAAAATTTAGAAAGAGTTAAAAGACAAGATTTAAACAAAGAATATGCAAAAATAGGTTTGTACTTTGATGAGGATGAATATCAATCAGTTGTTGATATTATGGTTAAAGAAAAAAAAGAAGAAAGAGCAAGACAATCTATAATGGAAAGAGGTCCAAAAGGTTCTTGGAATCCTCTCAATAAAGGTTTTTATGTTGGTGCTGCAAAATTAACAACTGGATTAGCAGTAAGTATGGTAGACCCAATTAATATAGCGGCATCTTTTATTCCTGTATTTGGACAAGCTAGATTTGCTAAACTTGTTGCCAAACAAGGTTTTACAAAAGCAAGAGCAGTTAGAGGTGCAGTAGAAGGTGTGGCAGGAGCTGCAATAGTTGAGCCTTTAGTATATGGGGTAGCTCAATCTGTACAAGCTGATTACGATTTATATGATAGTTTTTTAAACATTGGATTTGGTGCAGTAATGGGTAGTGGACTTCATGTAGGTGCTGGTAAATTAAAAGATTCAAATACTCGTAGAAAATGGAACAACAGAATTACTGAAGGTAAAAAAATATTAGGTGATAATTCAGAAGCAAAAGTAGATATAAATTTTTATAGAGAATATTATCCAGAAACCTCTGAAATTATGAGAGATTTAGAAGCAAGTGATCCAAGAACTAGATTGGCATTATTACAAAAAGCTATGGGAGATCAAATTTTAGATAACCCTACAGATGTAACTCATGTTGCTAATGGTGATCCTGTTCTTAGAGATTCACCAGATGCTAAACCAAATCCAGATGTTAACGTTAGACCAAAAACTTCATTAGATGAAATGGAATTAAATAATTTAGAACAAACTGTTGTAGATAAAAATACAGCAGAACAAATAGCTGATAATGATATATTACAAAGTCAATTAGATGATCTTCAAAATAAACAAAAAGATTTAGATTTAACATTTAGTAATGATGATGCTGCAGTAAAAGTTGCTTCAGATGAATTTAATGAAGTTAATACAAGATCAAAAGATTTAGATGCAATAATTAAAGACGCAATTAATTGCGTTAATGGAAGATAATAATGTCTGATAAATGTTTACTAAGAGTAGAAAAATTATTAAAAGAATCTTCTATTAATTCTGCTAAAAAAGATGACATAATTAATTTAATTAAAATTGCTCAAGCAGAAAAAAAATTAACTAGAATAGACGAAGTAAATATAGATTCTATAGCTAAAAATGTTGCTGAAGAAATTAAAATACAAAAAATAAAAAATAAAAAAAATGCTATTAATGATGAAATAAGAAACAGAAAATTAACAGAATTTGTTTTAAAAGAATTTCCAGATAATCCAGCTGAAGGATTAATTGCAATAATGGTAGGTTCAAACAGAAGAACCACAGGAGCAAGATCATCTGTTGCTGTATTGCAAAATGCTAGTGTTAATCAATTAATTGCAGGGTTTAATGCAAAGTTAAGAAAAAATAAATTAGAACTTTTATTTAGAGATGGGTTAGAAGGCATGACAGAAGCTGAAACTCAAAGAAGAGTAACAAGAACTATGGCTGAATTAAATCAACAACAAACTGTAACAGAACAAAGGCTTGGACAAAAACCTAAAGTAACAGAAAAAAATAAAGACATAATAAAATTAGCAGAAATTATGGAAGAATATTCTGAAATGATTAGACAAAAATTAAATGACAGAGGAGCAAACATTGCAAAAATGTGGGGTTACATTGTTAAACAATCACATGATCCTTATAGTGTTAGAAATGCAGCTAATGTATTAGGTAAAAATTTAAATGATATAGAAGGTGGTTCTAATTATAATAAAAATTTTAAAGCATGGAAAGATTTTGTTATGCAAAAATTAGATACAGATAGAACTTTTGCAAATACAAATAATGTTGATGAATTTATGACAGAAGCATTTAATTCTTTAGTTGGTAATAAATATTTAATAGCTGATGGAGCTAGTAATTCTTATGGTGGAAAAACATCTAAAGATGTAGCAAAAGGTTCTAAATTTAAAAGAGTGTTACATTTTAAAACTCCGGATGATTGGTTTGATTACAATGATAAATTTGGAGTAGGAAATTTAAAAGAATCATTTTTTTCTGGAATACAAACTGCAGGAAGAAATATTGGTATGATGGATGGTTTAGGAACAAAACCATTAGACAATTTTGAAAAAATTAGATTTGCAGTTAGAAAAAGTTTAGCAAAAAATGAAGAAACTGCAGATATATCTTCAATAGCAAGTTACACTAAATTTGATAAATATATGAAAGTTATAGATGGCTCTATATATACTGTTGAAGGATTTGGTTTGGCAAGATATTCAGCTATTGCAAGAGCTATTTCATCTATGGCAAAATTAGGTGGAGCAACAATTTCAGCAGCAGCAGATGTTGGTATTTATGGATCGGAAATGAGATTTCAAGGTAGATCATTTTTAGGTGGCATGGCTGAAGCTATGGGAAGTTTATTAAAAATAAAAAATACAAAAAACAAAAAAGATATAGCACAAATGTTAGGTTTTATTGTTGATAATACTATTTATGATATGTCTGCTAGACACCAAGTAGGAGATAATTTAAGTAAAGGTTGGTCAAGCACACAAAGAACTTTTTTTAAATATAATGCACTAGCTTGGTGGACTAATACTTTAAAAGAAGGTTCAATGTTAGGAATGGCTAATTACTTTGCTAGACAAAAAAATTTAGAATTTGGAAAATTAAATAAACAATTACAAGAATTATTTAATATGTATGATATTGATGCAACTAAATGGGATGTAATTAGAAAAACAGCAATGGAAAAAGCTGATGATGGAATGGAATTTATTAATATTGGTATGTTAGATCAAATAACAGATGCTGATATGAAAAAAATATTAAATTTAGATAAAGTAACAGAATCACAATTAAGAATAGAAAAAGATAAATTTAAAGCATCTGTATCTGGAATGTTATTAGATAGATCAATTTATGCAGTTATTGAACCAGATGCTAGATTAAAAGGAGACATGACAAGAGGAATGTTGGCTGGTACTCCAGAAGGTGAAGCAATAAGATTTATGGGTCAATTTAAAGCATTTCCATTTGCAATTATGGCAAAAGTTTTAGGTAGAGAGCTTTCTTATTTTAAAGGACCAAATGTTACTAAAGCAGATTATGGTAGAGGGTTTGTAGGAATAGTTGCTTTAATGGTAACTCAAGGAATTTTAGGATATGTATCAATGACAGCAAAAGATTTATTAAGAGGTAAAAAACCAAGAGACCCAAGTAATACTAAAACAATAATGGCTGCTTTCTTACAAGGTGGTGGTTTAGGTATTTATGGTGATGTTTTATTTAAAGAAGTTAGAGGTTCGGCAGATGTTGCTGCAGCAGCAGTTGGACCAGTTTTATTAACTGCAGGTGATGTTATAGCTGCAATTAATTATGGTATTCGTGGAGAAGGTGGTAAAGCTGGTAAAGCTGCTTATAGAACAGTAAGTGCAAACATACCTTTTTTAAATTTATTTTATATTAAAGCTGTATTTGATTATATGATAGGATTTCAAATGATGGAAACAATGAATCCCGGTGTATTAAAAAGAGTAGAAAAAAGAATGAAAAAAGACTATAACCAAGAATATCAAGAAAATTTTTTGTTTACAAAACCATCAAGAACTAATAAAGGTTTTTAAGACATGACAGTATCAACTACAATTATTAAGAATTTTCACAATGGTAATGCAAGTACAACTAACTTTGCTTATCAATTTAGAATCTTAGAAGACACCGATCTTTTAGTTATTATCCGTACAAACTCCACAGGAGCTGAAGCAACTAAAACATTATCAACACATTATACAGTAGCCGGAGCAGGAGATGCGTCTGGTGGAAGTATAACATTTACTTCTGGAAATATTCCTGCAAGTGGTGAAACAGTTGTAATCAGACGGAATGTCCCGCAAACTCAAGCAATAGATTATATTGCTAATGATCCATTCCCTGCGGAGACACATGAAGAGGGTCTGGATCGTGGTACTATGGTTGCTCAACAAGTTGCAGAGGAATCAGATAGATCAATTAAATTATCAAGAACAAACACAATGACTTCTACAGAATTTACTGTAGGTGCAACAGATCGTGCAAATAAAATTTTAGCCTTTGATGCTTCTGGAGAAATTTCAGTTGTTCAAGAACTTGGAACTTTTAAAGGTAATAGTGCAACAACTACTACAGCAGCTTACGTTGTTAGAGATATAGTTAAATCAACAACTACTGCTCAACTAAACAATATTTATATTTGTATTCAAGCATCACCTATTGGTACTGCTTTAACTAACACATCTTATTGGACTTTAATTGTAGATGCTGTAAGTGCTGCAACAAGTGCTACTGCTGCGGCTTCATCTGCAACAGCTGCGGCTAGTTCTGCAACTGCTGCTACTACTAATGGTGCTGCACAAGTTACTTTAGCGACTGCACAAGTTGCTTTGGCAACTACACAAGCTGGAAATGCTGCTTCCTCTGCTACAACTTCTGGAAACTCTGCAACTGCTTCAGCTAATTCAGCTACTGCTTCTGCAAGTTCTGCAACAGACGCTGCAGCTTCCGCTGATGCTTTTGATGATATTTATCTAGGAACTAAATCTTCTGATCCATCAACAGATAATGATGGTGATGCTTTAGCTGCTGGTATGCTTTATTTTAATTCTACTAATGATATTCTTAGAGTTTATTCTGGTTCAGCTTGGCAAGATGCTGCAATTAGTGCTACTGGTGTTGTAACATTAACTGGCACACAAACTCTTACAAACAAAACTTTAACTGCACCAAAAATAAATGAAGATGTAGTTTTAACTTCTACTGCAACAGAACTAAATTTATTAGATGGTAAAGCAGCTACTAATCTAGCTTTAATAGGAAAACAAGCTGGAACAAATTTTACAGGAAGTTTATTAGTTGGTCATGCAACAACTGGAACTTTAAATGATGCTCAAAAAAATACTGGAGTTGGTCTTGCAGCTTTAGATGCTTTAACTTCTGGAGATCAAAATACAGCAGTTGGAAATGAAGCTGGTACTGGAATTACTACTGGACTTCGTAATGTAGCTATCGGAGATGATGCTCTTAAAGATTTAACTACTAATAGTTTTAATACAGCAGTAGGTGCAACTGCTGGAGAAAACACTACTGGACAAAGAAATACATATTTAGGATTTGCTGCTGGAGATAATATTACAAGTGGTTCTGGTAATGTAATTATTGGTTCAACTGTTGATGCTCCTTCTGCAACTGGTTCAAGACAATTAGTAATTGCTGGTATTGATGCTAGTACAACTACAACTTGGATAAGAGGAGATAGTAATGGTCAAGTTAAATTAACTTCTGGTTATATTGCAGAAGTAGCTTTAACAGATGCTGCAACTATTACTTGGAACGCAGCAACTCAACCAGTAGCTAAAGTAACACTTGGTGCTAGTAGAACTATGGGATTACCAGCTAATCCAGTAAGTGGTCAATTTATATCATTACTTATTATTCAAGATGGAACTGGTAGCAGAACTATAACTTGGAACGCAGCATACGAATTTGCAGCAGATACTGCACCGACATTAACAGCAACAGCTAATCTTGGCGACTTATTTACATTTAGATACAATGGTGCAAAGTGGTTAGAGGTTGGTAGAAATTTAGCATTAACATTATCATAGGAATATTATGTACGCATTAGTAACAGACGGAACAATCACAAAATACTTTAACAATCCTAAAGGCTTTACTCTAGGAGATTTACAATATCCTAAAGACATATTTATGAAATGGTCTGTAGAAGAAAAAGAAGCTATTGGAATTTATGAAGTAGTATTTGATGATAGCAATAAAAAAGATGAAGCATGGTATATTAATACTAATCAATCTTTTGCTTTTGCTAGTGGTACTGTAACTGCAAGTTATGGATCAGCTACTGCTAAAGCACACGCAGATAGAAATGGTACTGACGAAGATGGAGTTGATCTTGATCCAGTTGTAGTTATTGAAGGTTTAAAAACAACATTAATTAGAACTGTTAAAACTCAAGCTGCTGGAATACTTGCTAACACCGATTGGTACATTACAAGAAACGCAGAAAAATCTACTGCTATACCTAGTGCTATATCTACTCATAGAGATGCTGTTAGAACTAAACAAGCTCAAATGGAGACTGCAATTACAAATGCAAGTAACACTCCAGCATTAGAAACTTTATACACATACACAAAACAATCAGATGGTACTGTTACTAGACCATTAGGCGAACTACCAACATTGGAGATTTAATGTCTTTAATTATACCAGCAAACTCAGCTTCAGCAGCAGGTGGTTTTGATGTAGCTAACTCATGTAGGTTTAATAGAGGAGATAGTCCATATTTATCTAAAACATTTTCTACAGATGGTACACACCATGATAAAGGAACAATATCTATGTGGGTAAAAAAAAGTTGTACTGGTGTTGAAACTGGATTGTATCATGCTGGTACAAGTAGTAGAGATTTTTTAAGATTTGAAAGTAATGATACTTTAACTTTTAGAAACACAAGTGGTCATCACTTAAATACTAATAGAGTTTTTAGAGATGTTTCTGCATTTTATAATATTGTTTTAGCCTTTGACAGTAGTCAAGGAACAGCATCAAATAGAGTTAAAATTTATGTTAATGGAGTTCAAGAAACTTCTTTTGCAACAGAAACATATCCAAGCCAAAATAGAGATATGAAAATGATGGCTGCTGAATTACAAAGAATAAGCTCTGATAGTGAAGGTGGAGCAGCACCTTTTATGGACGGTTATTTATGCGAAATAGTAGGTATTGATGGTCAACAACTAGACGCAACATCATTCGGAGAATTTGACGAAGATAGTGGAATATGGAAACCAATAGATGTATCTGGTTTAACCTTTGGTACTAATGGATTTTATTTAAACATGGCTTCATCAACAGAATTAGGAACAGATGTATCTGGTAATTCAAATACTTTTGCAGAAACTAACCTTACAGCAATAGACCAATCTACTGATACTTGCACAAATAATTTTGCAACATTTAATCCTTTATCAACAGTTTTTACAGAAAATATTAGTAGTATGCTTTCAGAAGGTAATACACAATATGATCCAACAGGAAATTATTCTATAGTTAAAGCTACAATACCTTTTCCTCAATCTGGAAAATTTTATATTGAAAGTAAATTAGGAAGTGGAAACCTTGGTGGACAATTTGGTATACAAAGATTACCAGCAACTTCATCTAGTACAAATTCATATTTAGGATATAATACTAATGAAGCAACTTATGTTTATACATATGATGGTAAATTTCAAAGATCAACTGGTGGTTCTGGAGATACTAGGACAGACCTTACAACAGGTCTTACTTCTTGGGGTGCTGGAAATACTTTAGCTATTCTTTTTAATGCAGACGATAATGAAATTAAATTTTACCTACAAGATAGCCTAAAGTACACTTTAGATTTATCTTCTGCTCCACATGGTTATTATGCAAATGATGGTGAATGGGTATTTGCAATTTCAGCTTACGGTAACGATCAAATACATAATGTTAATTTTGGCAATCCATCTGTATCAATCTCATCAGGCAACACAGATGGTAATGGCTATGGAAACTTTGAGTATGCAGTACCTAGTGGATATTATGCTTTAAACACAAAAAACCTATCGGAGTTTGGATAATGGCTTTTAACAAGTTAAAAGGAATATAAATATGGCTTACACAGATATAGACGATCCAACAGAATATTTTGGTACAACTCTTTATACAGGAAATGAAACTGTAAGAGCAATAACATTTGATGGAAATAGTGATTTAGATGTTGATTGGATATGGTTAAAGTCAAGATCATCATCTGGAAACCACCATGTTTATGATACAGTTAGAGGAACACAAAAACATTTAAGAATTAATTTAACTAATGCAGAAGGAACAAATGGTGGAACAGATGGTGTTACTGCTTTTGGTTCTAATGGTTTTACAGTTGGAGCAAATACTGGAAGTAATCAATCTGGTGTAACTTTTGTTGGGTGGGGTTGGAAAGCTGGAACATCATTTACCAATGACGCAAGTGCAACAGGAATAGGAACTATTGATAGTACAGGAAGTGTAAATACTGATGCTGGGTTTGCTATAATTTCTTATACTGCTACTGGAAGTGCTGAAACAATTGCTCATGGATTAGGAACTACACCAGGTCTTATAATTACCAAAAGACGGAATGGTGCTGACAGTTGGTTTGTTTGGAATAAAACATTTTCAGCAACACAATATTTATCAATGGACACAACAAATGCTGTAGGTTCTGCAAGTACAGTTTTTGGAACTTTACCTACTTCAACTGTTTATTCAACTGGTGGAGGTGGTGGAACTGGCACAAATGGTGGTACTTATATAAGTTATTTATTTGCAGAGAAACAAGGCTACTCAAAATTTGGAAGCTACACAGGTAATGGAAATGCTGATGGTACATTTGTGTACACAGGATTTAAACCAGCTTGGACAATGATTAAAAGAACAAGTGGTGCTGATAACTGGGTTATAGATGATGGAACTAGATCACCATTTAATTTAATGGAAAATACACTTTATGCAAATTTATCAAATGCTGAATATACAAGTAATTTATATGGAATAGATTTTTTATCAAATGGTTTTAAAATTAGAGATGATGATGGTAATTATAATTCTAGTGGTGGTTCATACATCTACATGGCTTTCGCTGAAAATCCATTCGTAACATCAACTGGTGTACCAGCAACTGCAAGATAATTATGGCTAGAAAATCTAACTCTAACTTGGAAGATCACAATGGAATTAGATTAACCTCACATGAAAAAATTTGTGCTGAAAGAATGAAAACTCTTTTTAAATCTATGGATGAAGTTAAAAAAGAAATTAAAGAACTTAGAACTGATATGAACAAAGGCAAAGGAGCAGTAAATTTATTACTTATTCTTGGTGGTTTGGCAGGAATATTAGCAAGTTACTTTAAATGGAATGGCTAGACGCAAAACAGCAACAGTTGGTTTAATTAGTGAACTTACAGTTCAGATTAACCTTGCAAAAGACCCTAATATTTTAGTATTTTCACCACTTGGAGGACTTGGTCCAGTAGATATT
>Ga0208770_1001622_pt1 | contig 10955 bp, 7 predicted proteins | sample AntAceMetag02UK9_FD_184771 | JGI IMG/M metagenome (GOLD analysis project Ga0208770, IMG submission 184771) | Saline lake microbial communities from Ace Lake, Antarctica - Antarctic Ace Lake Metagenome 02UK9 (SPAdes) (version 2) | ecosystem: Environmental > Aquatic > Non-marine Saline and Alkaline...
CTGACAAGGCTAATGGAGCCGATAGTAGGCGATGAGGTTCTCCTTCTCCGCCATATTTTATCTTTAAAAGCTCTACAGCCCTTGTTAGCTCTCGATTCTTTCGGGACTAATGAGGAGCAGTACTGAGCCTTTGCGGAAAATACAGCCTAGGCAGCTCGTTATAACGGGCATTCAATAAAGCCGTTTTCACTGTTGAATAGAATCTATTCCTCTTCGGTATCCTTGTCCTCATGCTCCTTGAGTTTCTCTTGGTACTGCTCTTCAGAGAGTTTGTGCCAACCGATACATTTGCCAGTTGGACTTCTTCCGCAACCACATTCCATATTGATCTCCTATATTTTAAGTAAAAGTAATCGTTTCATATCTAATCTCTCTTAATTAATTCGTCTCTTATTTCTTTGAGTAGCTCGGTATTCTCTTGCTGTCGAGTGACAAAAAAGTAGAGAGGATAGATACCCAGAGTAATAACTGTGAGAATTAAAAAGATAACGAAATTACCCAGACGAGCGGCCATGAGCCTATCCCTACGGATTTTGAGAGACTCATCGTAACTGAATTTCCTATTCAATTACATAAGGGCTGTATCAAGGTTGTGAGGGAGCATTTCTAAATTAACTAGTAATCACAGAGTCTGCCTAGGTACTTAACCAACAACTCCAAGTTATACCCATCACCATAACCTTGTCCAACTGACTTCAAAGCCCAACCACCTAACTGATCAATCATGTCTGTTGGCGCTTCAACGGCTCTTAGCCTATCTCTAAAGCTATGTCGCAAGCCATGAACAACATCATTTGGCCCTGCAACAGTCTTGACCCACTTGTTTATTGCGGCTGAAGCAGAGTTTGAATTGCAACGCTCAGGGTTTGTATACCTCGGAAAGCAATAAAGGCCCGTAGAATGCTGTTTGAGGCGCTTTGCGGCCCATAACGACAAACCGATAAGCGGGATTTTACGCTCGCTAGTGGCTGTTTTAAGACGTCTGTGAGGATGTGCTTTTAAATCAATGTAAGGTACTTCTTCATCAAGACATAAGTCAGTGAGCATAAGCCCTGCGGCTTCAGATAAACGCATACCTGAATCAAAGATAATCGCTACTAACCACCTAATATCATCATCTAAAGATAGGCATTCAGCTTTAATCTTAGCCATGTTGGATGGAGTAACTGCGTGACGTTTCTTGGCATCAGTATTAGACGGAAGATAAACCTTAGCGAATGCATTCTGACACTCTAATCCATGCTCTAAAGTTACAAAGTTAATCACAGCTTTGATGCCTGAGAACACTCGTTGCAATGAGCTATTGCTTAAACCTTTCTTGATCAACCATTCGCGTAGGATCGTTGCATCTTTAGAGGTGTATTGGTCTATTGATCTATTGCCAAGGCACTCAATGAGATAGCCGATATAACGTTGTGCGGTTGTGAAGAACAGCTTCTGACGACCTATGCCGATAACCTTAAAGTAAACCTCTAAAGCCTCTTCAATAGTAGGCAATTCCGAATCGTTGACTGCACCATCAGTAATGAGCAAGTGAGCGGCAGGAACATCTAGGGTCTTCAGCCTCAAACCCAACCAATAATCATCAAGCTTAGATGCAAAGACTTTAGATGCTGTTCTAGCTCTAGATAAAGAATTAGTTCTTAGTGATTGGATTATGCGTGGTTTTGTATAGAAACATCTAAGATCAGTTGGTACTGACCTAGAAAAGTAAAAGCTATTGACTTTAATGAATGTATATTTTGGGTATTTAAAATGTTTCCGCATTTGTCTACTGCTCCTCATTAGTCCCGAAAGAATCGAGAGCTAACAAGGGCTGTAGAGCTTTTAAAGATAAAATATGGCGGAGAAGGAGAACCTCATCGCCTACTATCGGCTCCATTAGCCTTGTCAGCTAACGTGTTCACTAGTCTGGCAAGAAGCCAGTTCACTGTCAACGGCTTAAAAATGTCTACTATCCTGACACCTTGCTTCAAAGGCTTCGCAGTCTTCAGAGACTTTATAGCCCCACCCCTGCAGGTGACCACCCCTATCTATGGGTATATATATAGGTGCTTAGACTTTTTAGGGTGATTTTGGTTTGTAAACTAGTTGGGTTAGGTGGCTTTTCAAGCTTTTAAAAGATTGCTAAGTAGTCTATTAGTTTCGCCGGGGCCATATAGACCCACTAACCGAACGGTATCCTATAAGATACCTATAAGATGTTGTTCGGTTAAGCGTAAAAGAAGTGGGTGTCTTCGATAACGCCCCAACCAGAAGCCTCAAGCAGAGTGATCCAATCTTCTATAGGGACTTTAGAAACCGCAAGTTTTAATGGGACGCCATCGGCCTCTATAGCTTTAACGGTTTCTTCCAGCATGAAAAGATGTTGATGCATGCGCTTTCTGCCTTTATTTTTAGCTTTAAACTCAACAATGATTAAGCCTTTGCGCTGGAGGCTGGGTATGGCTTTGAGTCTTTCAGGGTCAGAAATATCACTGCGTTTTAACATCATCCTCGCGGCATCTTCATTGGTCGCTAGGTCTGGTCGGAGCTTTAATAGCCCCAGAGGTGTTAATGGGATGTTTCCAGCTTTTAAAAACTCATACTCCAACCTGTCAGGCATAAGATCTTCAAACTTAACTAGATGATCGATGGGAATCTCAAGCGGCACGTTGCTGAGGATAAAGACTTGCTTGCTTTGTTTGTTGTGTACCAGCCTCAATCGCGCAATGGCCTGTATGGACTCTGCTTCTCTGATTTGTTGATGTACTGCCTCTATACGGCTGTCAGAGAAAGTTCTGGCTTCTATGCCCATACTCTCTCCTTTGAACCGTTCGCTGGTCAAAAAGCCTCTTAGTTCCAAAGGAAGGTTTTGATTCTTACCAAAATCATCGTGCTGAAGTGGGATGTCATTGTCCCAAAATAATGCTCTGGCTTTATGATCTACTTCAACAGGTGGCGGCTCATTCCGACCAGCAATAAATACCACCGAACAACCTTCAGCGGCGTTGCTACCTCTTAGACCTACGAAGTTCATTAGAGATACTTTGGAGTTTATATTTGGATGAACCTGTAATTGACCAATTAGGGATTTGTTGCCAACGCAAAGTGGTTTCTCGCCAAACTCAGCCCAAGTGTTTAATACCGTTACAAGCTCTTCAATCGGTGCTGAGGCTTGCTGCCAAAAAGTATTACTCCCTGTGCGGTTAAATACCTGTGTGATAACAGCATTCTGTTTAATGTCTATTCGTTTTAGATCAACATCCTGATCAAAGAAACAATCAATCAGTTTTGTATCAGCAGTAGCATCTAAAATGAGTACTGGTGTAGCTGCATCAAACTGTAATTCATTACGAATACATACTCGTATTACATCATTACCATCTTTATCAGAGTGTAAAAATATAGATTGAGGAGAGCTTGCCTCGCGTTGCCTCAGTTCAGATCTCAGTTGTCTTATCAGCCTACTAATAGCTTGTGTATTGTCTTTGGAACGCAGGACTATAGGGCTGTTCCTAACGCCGTCAAAGCCTGTATTAGCTGTGTTCAGGTTAATCTCATCCAGATGTCCAAGCCGAATATTTGAAGCTCTTAGAGCGTCTAGCAGTGGCTCACCAGACACCAGTGATTTGATGATTTCATTACCTAAGTTTGGATGTCTATCTGAACGAAGCTGCTCCCTGACGTTCTTAAACGAAAGGTCATGAACCTCAACCATTGCATTGAAAAAGGACTCATCAATGATGACTAGAGAAGGGTCTTCTTGAAGCTGGTTACGCCTTAAAGCTAGGTAGTTATGAACATATATTCTGACGATATTGGTGACATCCTCTTCCCGCGGATTATGGAACTGAGCAATATAGTCACAGTTTCCATAGAACTTACAACGATCACCGTCACTACTTCTGCAAGCGTTTCGAAAAACACCAACGCCTTGCCTTTCTAGGCTTTTCACATAGTCAGATCTTTGACATAAGACAGTTAACTTTCCATCAGCACCCCCCGTTCTGGGTCTGACATGAACTACTTGAGCGTTTATTCCTTTTAAAAGCCCAACATATTCCCCAGCCAGATCATGTCGAGGGACGTATATTTCTACGTTCTGAGATGACTGTGTTTCAAGGAAAGTCTTCAGCTTAGTGACCGCCTGAGAAGTCTTGCCCGAACCCATAGTAATACGGAGGACTTTCTTCAGCCCCTCCTGTAAATTTGCAAAGAAGTCATCCAGCTCATCATTCAGCTGCTCAATACCTTCCTCTGCACTTACCGGTATCAGTTTGAAGTAAGGCTCCGGCACAGCTTGAAGAATTACATTGCTGCTCTTGCCAGTAAAATCAAAGACACCATCTTCTAATTCCTGAACCCGGCGCTTGGCTTCAAAGGCAGCACTATCCTTTGAATACTTACCATCCGTTAAATCTGTTTCGACTGTGAAATACTGCCAAGTTAGATCGGTTAGCTCATCAAGATTCACCTTGGGTTTCTTTGCTTTTGATCCCTTAACCAACTGTTGCATTGCTTGGTTACTACAGGTCAGTAGGAACCTTTCACGCCCATTGATAATCAGGCCAGATGTTTCATCTCTGACAATTTCTTGTCCGTCTAATTGATCAAATTGGTTAACTGTAGATTTTACTTTTCTGAGTGCAACAGGAATAAGTTCAGGAACAGTAACTTCCATGATGTCACTGGGTTGATACATTCCCGACCTATCTGGAAAAGGGTCTGTCGCGCCTTCAAGGAATATTGGATTCGCTGTGAAATGGGGTTGCACAGGGTTGAATAGAGCTAGATCTACTGAGTATTCTTGCAACCACCCTTTCATTTCAGCATCAGAACAAGGTCTACTTAACCAATACCATAAGTGGAGTCGGATTTTGTCCTTCTTGATGCCCATACTCGATGAAAACTGATACCAACATTGAACGCCTTGAAACTGACTTGGAAGCTTTGAAACAGCGTGGGCGACTAACTCAGTTTTATTGTTCTTGTAGTCGCTTAGTTCCTCAGGCAATGGCACATCATCTATATCAATCATGCACCAAGATCTAGAGGCTGTTTCAAAGAAAGGTTCTTGACACTGTCTGGGCTTTAACGTTCTGCGAATAGCTTGTTGTTGTCTGCCCTCAATGAGATTACCTCTGATCACGTAAGCATCCGTACGAGATTCTAGATCTAACAGCAACTCAGACAGCGCACTCAGAGAGTTAATCTGGACTGAAGAGTGGTCGAATAGATAACCAATCGACTGATCAAGCCCCACATAAGCACCGTCTTGGTCTTTAGTAAATCGCTTTGTACAGATTTTAGATCGTGCTGTAAGAATAGAAATAGTGTCCATTCGATGATTATAGACAGTTGGTCGTACATTGCCATGGGACTTTTGGCAAGGGTTTGAAGTATGAGATTGTTAGGTTCTGTGGGTATGTTGAGAGCTATCATGCAGTGAAAGTTAAGGATGGGTTGTCGCTTGAAGGCAATAGTGTAAAGGTCTTTGCTACCTGTGGCATTAGTCTTTAGAGAGGGGTGGTACGTTATTTATCGGATAAGTTATGTTTCCTAACCATTGATGAGGCTAACCCCACTCTATTAGATACTGATTTTTGAATTGTGATGGAGTCTAGTCCTTCTCTCTCTGTGCCTCTTTGCCTTCTATCAATAATTTATTCAGGCCGCACCGACGGGTCAATAAGATCTAATTCAATGTTGTGAATATTGTCATCATTTTGAAGTTCAACAATAATTTTTCCTAAGTCATACATGTTATTAATCCTAAAAACTCCTCTCTGGATGTCAGATAAATCTCTAACAAATACGATATTATGTTCCTGAGCATATTGAGCAAGGTCTGGGATCTCATTAAATTTAATGATTATCGAACCATTGAATAATTGTCTCCTTGTATCAGGCCCTTTTAATACCACGTATTCATTATTATCTAAACTGAAAAAACCTTTTACATTTTCCGCATTAACACTATTATTAATGTCGAGCACCTTGGGTTTGGGGAGAGCTTTAAACCCATCCTTATTCCTAACGACAATAGAATCGTAAAATATCTCAAAGTCATTTAGATCAATACCCTTGCTGTCATTTCTCATACTTCTGTCAGCTGATACGCTTTTGGTTTTATTTAGTTCGATTTTATTCAAGTCCGCAGACGACACACTCAAAGACATGAGTGAAAGTGCAAACATAATAAATACGAATCCTATACTCCTATTGAATCTATGCATTTTAATTTCCATAAACCTCAATACCCCATTTAATCAAATTGCCATCAGTACCATCGTTAATATAATCATTTGCAACTAACGTCCAAGTTCCCCCAAGGCTCTCACCATATAAAGCGCTCACACCAATATCGAAAAGTGTGCCTGATGGATTTGTTCCTACGTTGGTGTAAGGCTGCATAATATTTACAACCGTTCCATCAGGTGACTGTAGCCTTAATCCAATAGATTTAGGGATCGAGTGGCTAAGCTGAATACGTACTCTGACATACTCAACAACATCGTTTGAGTCAACTGGCTTTGTAACTGTGATGGTAGAAGTCGTATTACCTGAACGGGTAATAGCCAGATTAATCGTGCCCGTTGATTGATGGCCAGTAGTTACAAAAGCTCCTCTACTATTCGCGGTATAGGACTTGGCTGTGGTAACCGCTTCGGCAGCATCTACCTTTCCAAACCCAAACCAATTATGAAATTTATAGCCAACAGAATTGGTTTCCCACTCGTATTGAGAGACTCCTATCAGAGTATAGGACAGGCTGGGTAATATTTGATCGGCAGTAGTTGCAATGATATGTTTAACGTCTCTCCATGTCAGCTCTGGGTTTGCTTCCAACATCAAAGCGACAACCCCTGCTACAGTTGGCGCAGCTGATGAGGTTCCATTGAAAGTAGACGTATAGTTACAGCTTGAATTTTCTGAGTTACCGCCGGAGTTATTTTGAAAAGCATTGTATGCGAAACTCGCTCCGTTAGACCCTACATACCCATTTGTACACCCTGATTGATCAGTTGTCATAATAGCAGGCTTAAAGGTGTCAGTTGACCCCTCAGCAAGGACAACATTATCACTATTATAACCATACTGACCGCCAAACCCTGAGGCCCATAACCCAGATCCCGGCGATGAATAACTAGATTTAGTTCCATCTCCATTTAGTGAACCCACGACCATTATGTAAGGCACTGTATGATTGTTATCTATGGTGGCTTCAGCGCATGAGAGATCTGTACCGCAATCGGAGGTCGCGTTGGTTACAAAATTATTACCTGATGACTTGATATAGACTGCGCCTTTCCCGCCTCTTAAATTGTCCACTCCATTTTTTAAGGCGTCCTCATACGTTGAGCTTAAAAACGACGGTAAAGCGTATGTTGTCTCATCGGTTCCATAACCAATACTACCATAGCTCATGTTATTTATGTCGACATCAACAGCGACGGGCGGATTAGAGCCCCATGCTTGCAGTTGATTTGAGGTTGTTTGATTCTTTAACCAGTTATAGCCTATTAAAGATGCGTTGGGTGCTACCCCTCTTCCTCCGATATTGTTCCACCCCTTGGCTACAGCTATACCCGCGACACTTGTACCATGATCTCCATCGTTAGCGCTATTAGTAGGATCGGTATCTGAGTTAGCAAAATCCCATGAGCCAGCAACGATGTTTGCCACTAAATCTTCATGAGCAATCTCAAGACCTTCATCAATCACTGCAATGGTTACACCAGCACCTGTATAGCCGTCTACAACAGCAGTATCGACATTCAGGTCTTCCCCAGGCGTGCCTGCAGTTGTGGCAAAGTTAGTTTGCCCGGTGTTGTTTAAATGCCATTGATGCTTATATAGAGGGTCTGTTTTTAGACTAATAGTGATAGTTCCTTCTGATGAATCTACAGAGCCGTCATTCACCTTGAATGTAAAACTTTCAGATGATATAGATTGAGTGCTTGAGGAGCTTGTATAGGTGACAGTCGCTTCACTCAATGACGCTGTGCCGTAAGAACCGTTAGATACGAGGGAATATGTTAAAACGTCTCCATCTTCATCTGTTCCTAATAGTGTTATCGATCCAGTTGTTTCTGGCTTCGGCAGCAAGTTCATGTAGTAACTTCCTGGTGTTGCAACAGGAGCATCGTTTACATCAGTAACCGCTAAAGTGATATCTTGAGCTGTTAAATTACTACCATCACTCACATTCACTGTCGTTGAATACGAGTTTTTAGACTCATAATTGGGGGCTGAAGCAAAAGCTAGGACACCAGTGCTTGAAATTGACAGGGCGCTAGCATCAGCGCCACTTAATGAAAAAGTAATCGCTCCACTCTCAGGGTCACTTGCGGACACACTACCTATAGACGTTTGGTTCTCAGCTGCACTAAAGCTTGTTGATGAGCTAATCACTGGCGGTTCATTCACATCCGTTATACTTACTGTTATGTTTTGTGCGGCTGAATCTGTTCCGTCCGTGACAGTAAGCGTGGCGGCATAACTGACCTTAGTCTCATAATCAGGCGCAGTGACAAAGCTTAAGACGCTGCCGGCGGACACTTGGAAGCTAGCAGCATCTGTTCCACTTACGGAGATACTCGTTTCGTCCCCTTCAACATCAATAACCAGAACGGTTGTGACATCGATCAAATTTTCAGCAACACTATATTCAGACAGTAAATTATTAAATGTGGGCGCATCATTGACAGAAGTAATTGTCACAGTAACGGTCGTAGAGGCACTCTTATCACCTTGGGTAATTGTATATTCAAAGCTATCGCTACCAAAATAGTTAGCGTTAGGCGTATAAGAAACTGTCCCAGCTGTGACACTAGCTACACCATCGGACGGCGCACCCACTGTGATACTGACGGGCGATGCCGATAAATAAAAATCATTGGCAAGGACAGCGATCTCGACAGTGACATCTTCGTCAGTAGTGGCGTTATCTTCGACAGCTATGACATTGGGAGTCAATTCATCTGCACTCACATTTTGATCTGTCGCAACATAATTGATAATGTCGGAGGTATAACTGCTTAGTATCTCAGTCGCCGCCGTGCCATTAGCGATCGACTTTATATCTGTTTGCAGGGTGCTTGTTGCAAAATTAAATAACGCTGTGTTTAGAGCAGTATCCCCTTTGACCTCAATCAATGGGATTAATGCCGATAAAGCAGTGGCTGTATTGGATTTATTATCATCACTTATCTCTAACGTCTTGGAGGTAATAACATTATCAAGGACTGTGGTTATGAAGGCATTAGACTCAATGTCGACTTTGGCCTCAGTCTCCGCATAGCTTGCCTCTAATGCGTCGGTAAAAGCTTTAAAGTAATCCTGTGACGAGTCTTGAGTTTCCTTTAAATCATTCGTGATATTTTGCAGTGCAAGGACTAAAATCGTGGCCTGATTGCCTTTCTCATACAGGTAATCGTATATGCTCCCATCACCCATGTTCGCAACAGGGTCAGTTATCGCTATATCAAGGCTAGTATCGATACCTAGGCTGGCATGGATATTTCCGGGGGTTTCCATAAAGGACATGATTGTAGTGATGGGCGTAATAGCTGCAAACGCAACGTAACTATCAAGCTTGTTGACCAATAAGAGTTTGTCGAGCAGATTGCCCGAATCTAAGTCAAAGCCACCTAAGCTGACTAAATTACCATCGGTATATCTAAGTTCAAATGATCCGTCATCACCTGAGATTGTGGCAAGCTCATTGCCGTCCGCTTCGAAATTATCATTTTCATCAATAAATATGTCTGCAGAGCGGATATAGCCATCAACCGAAACACCCAGAAATTCTTGATATCCCGTTACAGTTGCCGACCTAGACGTGCTGCCGCCAGCACCGGAACATGAGAGGGTATAGGTTAGCTGCCCAGCGTTAGAGACAACAACAGACTCAGAGCCACTCGTGCTTTTTGATCCCGACCAGCTACCTGATGCCGAACAGGAAGTTGCATTTGATGAAGACCAGGTCAGGGTGATGGACTCATCCACCAATTTTTCGGTATCCGAAGACTCTAAACTAACCGACGGCAAGGCCGCTACCGGGCTTTTACCGCCACCGCCACAAGAAGCTATAAACAAAGATACGATTAAAACAATCAAGGATTTCTTTATCGTATACAGCATATCTATGCCTTTTTTATCGACCAGTATTGATCTATGAATTAAATGTAGCACACTTATTTAGAATAAGTTTCCGTATTTTCGGCCTCATTGAAAATATCTTTCTTATCAAACTGAATAGGGGGAGCATCAAAGATAACTGCCAATGAATAAATTAATTGTATGGCTGCACCAAGTGATTTCTTGCGTAGAAGCAATGATGGCAAGGGTCTGGAGTATGAGGTTGTTAGGTTCTGTGAGTATGTGCAGAAGTATTATGCAGTGAAGGTTAAGTATGATTTGTCGCTTAGAGGCAATAGCAAGAGTACCTTTGAGCCTTGTGGCATTAGTCTTTAGGTGGTGGTCAGATACCTTGGGACGACCACGGAGATGTAGTGTTATAATTGTTAACTATATCAATAGCTTATGGCCTAAAGGCTAGGTGATTAATCACGTTCTAAAGATCGCTTGTCTCGCCCATCAAGGATATTATTTTAAATGACTGAGAGCAATGACATAAACAGAAATCATTCACGGCCACTAGATGTCCATCGTTGCTTTACTTCTAAACAGCCTCCAACACACCACAATTCCAACCATCAACCCTGTAACAAAAGCTCAGTAGTCATTCTCAACTACAAACATACGTTGAGCAGTTGTAAGCTCATGGTTGAAGAGCCATAGGAGGACGTTAAAGCTACCACGGATTATGTAGTAAGTAGCGTAGCCTGAGGCTAGTCCGCCAAGGAGAGTTAGGAAGAAGGTTTTCAATATGATCCTTTGCCAGGAATAGTATGTCTAACACCACCTCTAGGCTCTTCAACATCTCCTTTTCGCCTTGGTATTAAATG
>Ga0208770_1001623_pt1 | contig 10955 bp, 9 predicted proteins | sample AntAceMetag02UK9_FD_184771 | JGI IMG/M metagenome (GOLD analysis project Ga0208770, IMG submission 184771) | Saline lake microbial communities from Ace Lake, Antarctica - Antarctic Ace Lake Metagenome 02UK9 (SPAdes) (version 2) | ecosystem: Environmental > Aquatic > Non-marine Saline and Alkaline...
ATTTGAAATCATATAATATATGTTCAGCTCTTAATAGATTTGGTGTATCTCTGAATAGTGAGTTGTGTAATCCATACTTTTCTAATACAGCATAACATTGTAATTGATTGTACAAGTATGTTGCATAAAGTTTATGGTCTATTTCACCAGACATTAATATCTTCACAAAGTCCTGCCTCTCAGCATTCTTGTGGTGTTCCATTGTCAATTCTTTTATATCAAGCATATTTTATTTCTCTAATTTAAATAATTAAACCAACCTGTAATTATATATTTTGTATTTGTATTACTTATTTGACCTCTATGTGTGTGAGTCCAATCTGAAGGCCATATTAGTGTTAACCCTTTTTTTGCTGGTACAATTACATTTTGATACATAAATTCTGTACCTCCATTAGGCACATCATTAAGAAAAGTCATCCAAACTAAACACTTATCTTGTGAAAATATGTCAAATCTTTCGGTGTGCCATTCATAATACCCTCCTTCAGGTTCATACTTTTGTATATTACACCCACTCTTTATAGCATATTTTGACAGGTGTTTAACTCTCTCATACTTATATTCATACTCTTGTACTGCAAGATTTAGATATTGTAAATAATCAGACAAACTTCTTCCATCTTCAGAATTTTGTAATGGCCAAAAACTTATATCTGTGCTTTTTTTAATTTTATTTTCATTCCCTTGTTCACCAGTTCCACCGTGAGTTACTATACCAGGTTGTTGTCTTGACGGATTTGCTTCAAAATAATTAATCAAATTATCACATACATGTTCAGGAAAATAAACACCATTTATAAATGTATCGTCTGAAAAATCATGTAATTTTAAATTTGTTGGTCTAATACTCACACTCATATTATATAAACCTCGGACCCGAGTACCATAAACTAATACTGTGTCTTTTACCTTTAGTAACTGGTTCTACTTTATGGTGTAAGTGTGACCTTATAATAACAACATTTCCAGGTGTATCTAAAGCCTCTACATGTGTAGGAATATTATCAAATAAATAAAATTTACCTCCCTCATATTTTTCTAAAGAAGCATTAATTAATACAGTTAATTTTACATCACTATGGTAATTATTAGAACCATCAAAATGCCAATCATATTCTCCTTTGATTTTACTATCATATTCATTTAAAACTACTGTTTGTTGTTCAAATTGAGGCCATAAATTATAACCAAATGCCTCTGAATTAATCTGAAATACTGTTTGTTCAATAAAATTTAATTTTGTCTTTAAGTTGCCCCAAGTAGAGGTTGTTATATTCACCTTTTTTGTGGCATTTGCTGGATTGTCTATATGTGCAATCTTAAATTTATCAAAGATATGATGAATGTCAACTAAATTTTTATGTGACAACATATTAGGTATATACCAAAAATCATATTTTCTTATCATGTCACTCATATTGAACTCTTCATTATATTTTCTATTTGACTATTAACTGCTTTTTTTCTATTAAAAATAAGAGATTGATAATTTTCTGTAGATATACCTTTTAAAAAGAACACTAAAGTTAATCTTTCTTTATCAGAAAATGTATTAGCTTTATGATATGTTTGTCCGTGGTACATAATCATTCTATTAAATACATTTTTAAATGTTACAGTTTCATCAAAATTACTATTATGTTTTTTCATTTGTTTTTTATATTTATTTTCACTAACTGGCATATCACTATAAAGTTTATTTTTTAAATTTTGATGTTCATAATTATCTAAATCTTTAATTAATTTTTTATCATCTTTCTTTTTAAATAAAGAAGTGCCTGAGTTTAAATCTACATCTTTAGTTAAATATATCAACCCAGCCAAATCATAATCATCACCGTCTTGATGTATCCACCCTTTGTTTTTATAACTTTCTTTTTTATTTGAATACGGATTTACTTTTTGAAAAGACAATTGACTACCTTCCCAATTTACTTTACTTTGTGATAAATCATATACATTGTTAAGTATTTTACTTACTATTAAATCTGATAATTCTTTATTGATTTTATACAAAGGTTCTGTTCTTTCTCCAGGCCATGAACCATCATCAGATTTATAAAACTTTAATGTATTGACAAATTTTAATATTAAATCTGGATTTGAAAAAAAACTATCGACACATAAAGTATTGTAATTTTGCTCAATCATATAATTACTTTCTAACCTAGAATTTTCTTATACATGTTATAATTTTTTAATTCGTGTTTAAAAAAATCATTATTTTTTAAAGATATTGTTAATGCGTGATTTGTAAATTCTTTTCTTAAATTATAATCTCTATCAGCATCTTCATAAATTTTAAAATCTTTTAGTTCATCTAAAGCTATTTCACTATCTAATAAATCCATACCCATTAAAATTTGCATCCACAGAGAATTGCCCATGTGATAAAAGTTATCATTAAGATTACCTTTATAATCTACCACTCTAGGCATTCTTTTTTTCCAAAGCTTTAATTTTGATTTCAAATTTTTACTTTTTCTTTTTTCAGCTGAAGCTTCAATCCAAAAATCACTATCTTTTCTTTTCGAATTATAATGTAAAACAATAAAATCTTTTATATCGTCCCACACCAAGGTCATATCTTTGTTATATCTTTCAATAAGGTCTTTGTTAAACTCCATTCTATGAGTAAAAAAGTTTTGAAGAAAATGGTTTATCTGAATGAGTGTTAGGTGAATTGATGTAGCTTCTAAAGGTTCTATAAAAGCACTAGATAGACCAGCAGATAAAACATTTTTACACCAAAATTTATCTAAACGGCCAGCATTAAATTTAATGTCATTTTGAGGAGTTATTTTTACCCCTAAATCTTTTTCTATTTCTTCTTGTGCTTTTTCTGGAGTAGTAAACTCATCACAATAAACATACCCCATACCCTTTCTGTTTTGTAAAGGTATATCCCATAACCAACCATATTTTTTAGCCGTTACTTTTGTATAATTGTTTATTTGTGTATCATCTGTATTTTCTAAATGAAAAGGTAAAGCTCTGTTACAAAGTAATTCATTTTGATAACTAATAAATTTATTATCAAATAATTTGTCTATTAAAACTCTTTTAAAACCTGAACAATCTACATATAAATCTCCTCTAATACTAAGACCTTTTTTAGTTTTAATATCTTGCAAGTAACCTTTATCATCTAAACTACCATCAACAACGATATCATCAATGTAATTTACATCTGGATGTTCTAATAGTTTTTCTTTGAGAAATTGTCCTGTTTTATAAGTGTCTAAATGATATGCGATATGATTTGGTTGAAAACTAACTCTACCACTGTGTCCTTGCATTACAAATTTATAAGGGTCATTCTCACCAATATACATAAGAGGTAATTTATTTTCTAACATATGTTGAGAAGTTAAATCTCTTAATGGTAACTTATTTGCTACATGATATATTCTGTTATAATCATAGTTGTATGAAGGATATCCAATATTGTTTCTATATTCATCTCCTAAGGGTGAAGTAAAATATTCACCAATATTATTCCAATCTTGGTGTAATATACCTATTTTAAATGTTGAACCAGTTTTTTCTAAAAATTCTTGTTCGTCTAGTTCAATTCTACCACCTTTAAGATTAATCAAATCAGTCATTTGACCTGTAGTGCTTTCTCCAACACCTATTACAGGTATTTCTTTTGAAGCCACCACTGTTATCTTTGTGTCAACGGTTCTATTTAAAAAGTTTAAAGCTGTAGCCCAACCTGCCGTTCCGCCACCCACTACAACAATGTTTTTAATCTGTTTCATTACAATAAATCCTTCAAAATGTTAATATTAATCTTCAGACTTTATTTTTTCAACCAATAAATCTAAAACTCTTACATCTTGATTGATAGCTAAGATAGGATATTCTTTACCGTTATATCTATTAAAACCTTGGAGTGATGGATTGATATCAATTTCTTTACATTTTTTATAGAATAGACTTTCTGTATGGTCAATTCTAGGATATTGTTTGATTTTAAACTTATCTTTTATAAGCTCACTCAATACATTTAATCCCATACTGTTAGCAATTTCTACAATCTCCTTGACAACTAATTTTTGTTCATCACTTATGTTACCATAATCAAACAATTTTTCTTGTTTATCATGTTTGGTTGTTTCAATATTATCTATCTTTTTATTTGTCATTTGTACACCATCCTTATTTTATCATATGTTTTTATTTGCTTAGGCATTCCTAATCTATCTCTATCATCATACTGAATTTTAAAATCGCCATTCATATCATTGTAATGTAAAAAAACTTGAGCATGATTATTTCCTAAAAATTGTTCTCTATAATGTTCTAATTTTACGCCATTGTAAATTAACATATCTCCTGGTTGTAATTTTACAGTTATTTCTTTTTTTGTTTTTTGGTCTATTAAACCAAAAGGCCAACAATAAGTTTCTTCACCTTGATTTGATACATCATACCCCAAACACAATGAAGTTGATATTTCACAACTCTCTCTATCAGTATGTACCTTTAAATCATTACCTGTTACATACAATCTTGAATAAGCATAATTGTGAAACAATTTTTTTTGTGTAACATCTTCCATTAAAGGTTTTAGACTAATCAAAATTGATTCCATCAAAGCGTCACCATAAATAGAAAAAGAACCTGGGGCTTGTCGGTCTTCAAAATGACCGTCCCATTCTTTATCATACATATCATTTAGATGATTTCTTTTATAAACTGATTGATAAGCTTTCATTTTTAAATAATTATAGGAAATGTTTGCTAAGTTTAAATTTATAGCGCCTTTAATAACCACATAATTATTTTCAATAAAATGTTTTTTAATTTTTTTATTCATATTATTTAAAAGGCCTCCCTAAACACCACAAAACTAAACTATATCTTGTACCTTTTGTAACCGGTGTTACGCAATGATGAGTATAACTTGGAAAAACAATCATAGAACCTTGTTCTCTGTTTTCTGTACACTCGTGGAATCTTTCTCCATCAGTATGTGGTCCAAAATCAAATTTTAAATTACCTCCTTCATATTCACTAGAAGGATTTAAATTAATAGTCATACTTAACTTTCTAACTTTACCTTCCATTGATAAGTCTTTAATATGTTTTTCAGGCAATCCGCCATCCTTTTTTAATGGTGGACTTAAACCTGGTATATATCTTTTGTAAGACGAAAAATGACAACCTCCGCCATCAGAATGCCATCCATAAAATCCGTTTTTATTTTTTTCTTTATCAGAGTTATAAACTGTAAATTGGAAATTTTCAGCGCCATCCCAATCATACTGCCATCCAGCCTTATAATTAGCCTCTCTTATAAACGGAGTTATTAAATCATATAACCAAGGCTCAGTTAGCCATGATACTTGACTATCTCTTTCGTATTTTTGATTTGGTTTTAGATTGAGTTTTTTTTGTTCGGACTTAGTTAATTCACCAATTGATACTTGTTGGTCATTTTGAATTTCTGTATTACCATTAGTAACGGCTTTTTCTAAGTTTTTTGATAGTCCTAATTCAATAATTTTTGAACAATTTTCAGGACTTATTGCTTTATTAATCCAATAATAACTAAATTCATTAATCACTTTAATTCACCTCTTTCTAATAATCTACATAGTTATTTATAATCTAAAAATAATAACTATGATGCCACAATAATAACACCTGAACCGCCTGCACCGCCAGCTGAGTTTCCGCCTGCTGTGTATTGGCCACCGCCACCGCCACCGCCAGTATTAGCTGTTCCTGCCTGACCTGTAGAACCAGTAGGACTGGATCCGCCACCACCTAATCCGCCTACTGCTTTAGCTAAAGGAGATTGATAACCACCAGTATGACGAGCACCGCCGCCACCGCCAGCATAATAAACAGATGAACCTGAAATATCTATTGCAAGGCCGTCGCCACCTTTTCTTCCTGCTATTGCGTCGTTTCTAGTATCACCAGGACCAGTTTGTGTTGGCCAACCGCCAGCAAAACCAGCGCCGCCGCCACCACCGCCTGTATATTGGCCAGCACCAGTAGTTCCATTTGAACCAGGATTTGTACCTCCTTTTGCGCCAGGAAAACCTGAATTATGTGTTGCACCTGGATTTGATTGACCAGGTTGGTCTGCTGTACCTCCAGTATTTCCTACTCCTGGGTCTCCTGGACCACCTGCACCTGAACCTACTGTACCGCCGCCTGGAGCATCTGACCAACCAGCCGCACTTTCACCACCTAAAGCAGTGAGTGTACCAAATGTTGAAGGATTACCATTAGGATTTGGACCAGGATCCGGATGGGCGCCTGACTGTGGAGCACCTGTTCCTATATTATATGCAACTGAACCGCCAGGAGTAACAGGAAAGGACTCGTGATATACAAGACCACCTGCACCACCTCCGCCACCAATTGAGCCGGACGAACCTCCGCCACCTACTACTAATACTTTAACTTGTGTTACACCTGTTGGTACTGAATAAGAAGCCGGTCCTGTAGATGTAAGACTTGTAATAACTGGTTCTAAAACTGTAATTGAGAAACTTCTTTCAGTAAAGTTTGAAGCACTATCTAAAGCTCGAATAGTAAATGTTGATGTGGTGTCTGAACTCACAGCTGTGAACCCACTAAGTGTACATGTGCCGTCACTGTTGTCAACAATTGAAGTGCCGGCTGGTAAAGTGCCAGCTGTTACTGAAGTTAGAAATGAAACTGCACCACCTTCGGGGTCAGTTGCTGTTATCGTAAATGAAGCACTTGCTCTAACACTATCTGGAACTGAACCTAAAGAACCAGAAGATGTTGAAAATACCGGGGTGTTGTTGACACTTAAACTATCTAATAATGAGTTTGCTAAACCTGAACTGTTTGTAATTTTTACATCATAAGGCTCATCAATTGCACCTAAATCACTTGTAGTAAATACAGCAACAATCTCAGTTGCGTCAGTACGAGTAGATAATGTACTGCCAATTACAGTACCGCCCTCAGAAACTAAAGATATAGCAGCCCCTGTGGAAAAATTGGTGCCTGTTATTGTAATACTCGTTGTTGCAGCACTTTCTTGTAAAACTGTTGGTGATATTGATGTAATAACAGGTGGAGCATCAATAGTTATCCAAGTAGTTCCATTATAATATTCCATTAAACCTAAACTTGCATTAAATCTAAGTCGTCCTGTTTCATTAACACGCTCTGAAGTTGAACCGGATGTTACTTTTCTTCCGGTTGTTCCTGTATCAACTCTATTTTTTCCGGTGAAATCTCTTAAATTACTCATACTTTTATTTATCCTCTATCTTTGCTCATTATAGGTTCTGTACTAATTTCCAGCCGTAAGTTGCACCTGTATAAACTAACTGTATTCCTGCGTCTTCGGTTGAGATGGTTAAATCTTCAGCTAATCCCATAATTTTTAAACTGTTTCTAGCTACTGTTAGATTATTTGTATCAAATGTAGATGCTAAATCAATCAATGCTACTTGGTCACCAACTTGTGGCGAAGCAGGTAATGTTACTGTTTGAGCAGCTGATGTTGTATCAATAAAATATCTATCATTTGCAGCTACAGTTAAAGCAGTTGAACCATCAGCTGTGAATGATGCCCATGGATTACCACCACCTAGACCTGTCCATTGTGTACCATTATAACCTTCCCATGTTACTAAGGATGAATTATATCGAATACCGCCTGTAAATAGTGACCCACCTGTAGGTCTTTCTGCCGTTGTACCTGTTGGTGGTACAAAATGACCTGTACCCATTTTATCTCTTGTTAGATGACCCTTAACAGCTCTTTCTGTTGGTACTGCCGAGTTACTATCATTAGATAATGTTTCGTCTGTACTAAATTCGTTAATCGTTGCACCTAATTCAGCACCAATAGAACCAAGTTGTAACTGTGATAGACCTGAAAGGTCAAAGGCGTCTGCGTTTAGTGTTGCAACACCTGTTGCCTGTTCAATTCTGAATAAATCACCAATTCTAAAGTCACCGTCTTGGTCAGTAGATGAGAAGTAAACACGACCACCAGCTGTTTCTGTAACTTCTCTTTCTTGTTGAGGTAATTGAGTTTCAACACCTGGATAGTTAGTTGTTGTAAAGTCACCTGTACCAATGTTTAGGAAGTCATGTCCAGTTAAACGAACATTTGAGAAACCTGTTGTAACAGAACCTGCTTCATTGTCTGCAATTGCTCTAGCAGTTGTAACACTTTCTGTTAATCTGATAAGTGCTGTTTCATTACTTGTGTTTGTTTCTGATACTGCTGATACTCTGTAATACTTAGCAGTGTCGCCAGCAAATACTACATTAGCACCTGTTCTAATAACAGTTGCTGAACTTAATGCTGAACCATCTACTCTAATAAGAGGTCCTTCTTGACCTGTATTTGCAGCTGAACTATCTCCGAATGAAGCGTCTAGTGTTAATTGATAAGTTGAACTATCATCTTTTGTAACTGTACAAATTTCACCTTGTGTAAAGTTACCTGTAATACTTTCGATATGTAAATAGTCTAATGATATGTTAACTCTTGAAATTGTGGCAGTTGCACCTGAAGTAGCACCTACGATAGCCGCAGCTGTTGGTGTACCTGAAGTTGAAACTGTATCTGCAACATCACTTTCTGTAGCAGCGCCAATAAATCCAGCAGTTGCATATTTTAACATCTCACCACGAGCAACAACAGCAATTGGTGTTTCTGAGGCTAATGTTCCGTCTGCCTCTGCACCGTATTCACCATAACCAGATGAACAGTTTAGTCCTCTAATAAATCCACCTGATTGAGCATAGAATGATTTGTCATTGTAGTAAGTAAAGACTGAAACCATTTCACCACGACCACCACCTAGTGCATGAACACCAATACCGTCAGAGTTAATTTGTGTATAGTCATTTGCAAGAATTGACTTGTTACCTTGTGAATGTAATAGTCCGTCAATCTGAACACCTGTTGCATTTGCATTTACAGACGAACAGTTTTGAATATAAGGAGAAGCAGTTGTAATTGAACCACTAGGGTCTAATGATACAACGGCAGCTTTACCTGTTGCACCAGCACCTGGTGTTCCTGTTAAACCTTTCATTGACATTTGAACAATGTTAGTTTGGTTGTTACATAGGAACATATTAGAAGCGTTATTATTTTCTAAACTATCAACATCTAAAACTAAATTGCCGGTTCCTCCACCTATATCTACAGTATCAAAGGTGATTGTGTCAGTTGTACCATAGTGTTCTCCACCATGATAGATAGTAACTGCTGATACGACACCGCTTGCCACAGTTATATTAGCAATAAATCCATCACCATTACCACTTGAAGATAGTTGATGTATGTAGTTATATGTGCCATCAGTAGCACCACTCGTATTTGAATTAATTGAAACTGTTTTAACTTGATATCCTGTACCAGTTGCAGGTCTTATTTCAGTACCTCTTAAACTCTCACCTTGTAAGGTAACTCCCGATGGAACAACTAAAGGTAATAATTCTCTATAAACTCCGTTTTTAACATAAACAACATCACCAATTGAAGCAGAAATTACAGTGATTGTAATTGAACTTGCACCAGCTAATTGACCTCCGCCATCTGAGAAAGTAATAATATCACCAGCTGCATGTCCTGAACCGCCGTTTATAATTTCAACTGTTGCTGTCGAAGAGCCGTCTAAAATAACTCTTGCTTGTGCGCCTGTACCTGAACCATCTGTACCTGTTTGTGTAATATCGTAAGTTCCTGGAACACCACCTGTTCCACCTGTCACAGTACCAAAGTCAACAACATCTCCTGATGAAGCAACGGCCAATCCTTTTTTTACAGTTTTAAAAGGTAAATACTGAGTGCCTGGATTAGTGTCTGAACCTGAGTTTGCAACATAGTAAACATTTTTACCTTCAGCATTTGACCAAATTGGATCCGTGCCATCTGTTGTTAAAACTGAGCCTGATATACCTATAGGTAATCTTGCTTGTTGAGCGGCGTCTTGTACAATTAAATCACCTCTTGTGGTCAATACTGCACCAGTATCACCTTGAGAAATTAATTGCCAAACTGCACCATCTGTACCTGGAGTAACATTGATTTGTCTGTCTTTAATCATTACATAAGAAGAAGAAACATATCTTACAACATCACCAATATTATATGTATTCGCCGATTGATAACCACCAGTTATGTAATTAAATCCTTTTACAATTAATTCCCAATTTGTGGAATCCGTTGTACCGTTTGTATCTGTTGGATATTGACTTGAATGATTTGTTTTTGATACAAATGAATATCCACCATATCTTACTACATCTCCAGTTTTATAAGATGTACCGTGACTATAATCTCCTGTATTATTATAACCAGTTGTTACTACATCCCAATATGAGTTGTCTGTAGGTGTGTTACCAGCACCTGGTGTTGCATTTATATAAACATAAGTGTAACCACCATAAGATACTACATCACCGTCTTGGTATGTCGTACCTGCATTGTAAGTATCTTCCCATTGTAAGCCTTCAGAATATATTTGCCAGTTTGAACCGATTGCAAAGTCTGAAGTAGATGTGTGTTGTAAAATACATCTATACTGATATGCACCGTATTTTACTAAATCATTTAATTTATAGAATGTCGAGCCTGCCCAATCACCTTTGAAGAATAATCCTTCAGTGTGTAATCCGTATTTTCCAGCTGTTAAATCTGTGTAGAAATCGGCAGCTGCGGCTTGAGAAGTGTGATTTGTTAAAACAACATAGGTGTTACCACCATACTTGACAATATCATCAATTAAGTAAGCAGTTGAGGCTGCCCAATCACCACGCCATTTAAATTTTAATCTTCCTAGTACAAAATCTGCCATTTTTTACCTTATTAGTTCCATATATTTATACTACACCGACCAAGTAGTTGAGTTAACAATTGCACTTCCGTCATAACTATCAAATTCACTATTTAATACATCATCTGGAAAGTTTGTTTCATCTAT
>Ga0208770_1001629_pt1 | contig 10916 bp, 11 predicted proteins | sample AntAceMetag02UK9_FD_184771 | JGI IMG/M metagenome (GOLD analysis project Ga0208770, IMG submission 184771) | Saline lake microbial communities from Ace Lake, Antarctica - Antarctic Ace Lake Metagenome 02UK9 (SPAdes) (version 2) | ecosystem: Environmental > Aquatic > Non-marine Saline and...
TGGGGGAATCCATGGGCGTAAGCCTGCCATCTAAGGTCAACTCGCGTTCACGAAAAACCAGAATTGCCGGTTTAGCTTGACGCCTCCGTCATCACGATGGTGGTCGTGGGGGAGGTCAAGGTCAGAGTTAACCCATCAAGGGTGTAACTCGGGTTTGAAGTGAAGAAGGTGATCAGTGCTTGATCTTGCTCCATGAGCATTTCCGCGCAGGCCATCATGGTTGATGCTAAATTCCCCGCGGGAACGGTGAGAACCCCGTCAGCCAACATAGCCACACCGAACATGGTGTTGCAGCCGGCGATCACAGAAATACCGTCCTGGGTGAAGGTCAGTGCAATTGCACCTCCCGGCGCTGCCGAAGTAAGTACACCGTCAACGGTGAGTTCACTTGCAACGAAAGTCTTCCCGGTCGGATTAGTCGCATCCGCGTTGTCGTTACTGCAACCAGAGACAACCGCGCTGATCACAATAAAGGACAGGATGGGTCCAAATATTGTCTTCATTCCTCCACCATAAAACACCAAGTGCCGTGACTCCGGCTTGAGTCGCACATTCATAGGCAATTTTTCATACAAGTTCGCCTAATCACCGAACCGCGAACTAACCCAACCAAATGCCCACGGGTAAAATCATTGATGTGCGCTTTGACACGAGTGAATCTGCGCCCCCTGAAGTGGTGTTGTCCATCCGACCGGAATACCTCAGAGTTGATCGTGCTGGTGACGTCGATCTTGGAATGTGGCGCGTGGAGGAGAAACATTTCCTAGGTCCAATTCAGCGCTTGGTGCTGACATCGGGTGAATCCCAACTTAATTTGACACTGCCACCCACACACAAGGTTGATATCAGCGAGGTGATTCACATAAGTGTGGATAAAGATTCAATTGCACTCTTTACTGTTGAAGGGAAATCCGCGTGAGTACCAATGACCGTAGTCAAAACATCGGTCCGCTGGATGCGTCTCAGACTCCCCGCTTCGCCGGATTATCCACCTTTGCGCGACTACCGCGAATAGATGAAGTGACCCATGTTGATGTTGCCGTTTTAGGTGTTCCATTTGACTCCGGAGTCAGTTATCGTCCCGGGGCTCGATTTGGGCCGTCACATATTCGCGACAGTTCGCGTCTCCTTCGTCCATACAATCCGGCGCAGGATGTCGAACCGTTCGCAAGCCAGCAAGTCGTTGACGCTGGTGACTTGGGTTGCAATCCGTTCAATATTGATGAAGCGATCGCTACTGTGCAAGCGGGGGCACGATCGCTGCTTTCACAAGGTGCACGACTGATGACAATCGGCGGAGACCACACGATCGCATTGCCGCTCTTGCGCGAAATGGCCGCTGTTCACGGACCTATCAGCGTGGTGCATTTCGACGCCCACTTGGATACATGGGACACCTATTTCGGAGCTCCGATTACGCATGGAACACCATTTCGACGGGCGTCTGAGGAGGGGTTACTCGACTTCGAAGGTTGCATGCACGTGGGAATTCGTGGACCCTTATACGGTCCGCAAGATTTGCTCGACGACGGGCACCTCGGCTTTACTGTCATCACCTCGGAGGACATTGAACAAGATGGCGTCGCAACTGCAATTGAACGAATACAAGCGCGCATATTGGACAGACCCGTGTACGTGTCGATTGACATTGACGTGCTTGATCCAGCGTTTGCGCCCGGCACGGGAACACCAGAAGCCGGTGGCATGACCAGCCGTGAACTGCTCCGCATGGTGCGGGCTTTCGCTGGGATGAATCTGGTGTCGGCCGACCTGGTTGAAGTGGCGCCCGCCTACGACCACGCTCAAATTACTGGGATCGCTGCTTCGCACGTGGCTTACGAACTCATCAGCGCCATGGCGCCACGCGTGAAGGTCGGGAATTAGTTGTGTTGGAGCAACGCTTGCTAGGGCACTATCGCGGTCGCGCGTATTGGAGCGCCATCAGCTCCTGCGATCTTGAGGGGGAGCAAAGAAATAGTGGCCTCAGTAACACCGATCTCCGCGAGGCTAGTCAGATTTTCTGCAATCACGCACCCCGCTCCCAGCAATACAAAATGCGCTGGAAATTCATTCCCCTCACCCAATTGAGTGGGATCAACACTCAAGGCGTCAATGGCCACGGTGGTGACACCATGGGTGACCATCTCTTGAGCCAGTTCCGGAGCTATCCAGGGGTGAACAAAATACTCATCAGTTCCCCAGAAAGCATCCCAACCAGTGTGCAAAACCAAAATACTAAATTCGCGCCAAGTGGGGGCGAAAACATCAAGGTGAGCGACCGTGATGGCGGCGCACCCAACGCTACGTACGTCAATGACATAGCCAGTCCCATAAAAGTGATCCAATGGGACTTCATCAATTCGCGCGCCTGCACTTATAAAGTGAAACGGTGCATCAATATGGGTTCCGCTTTGCGACCCCATATGCACGGACAACACACTGAAACCGTTTTCTTCGATTGTGGTCGCAGGAGTGATCGTGACTACTGGGTCACCCGGGTACACCGGCATACCAGTAAAAATAGGATGCGACAGATCTACGATCTTCATGTTCGACATGGCTTAACCCTAGTGAAACGGCGGAGACAATGATGGAGATCAAAGAGGTAAACCGGTGCGCGGATTCCTTAGTGGAGGCCTTCGGTTCCAACAACGTTGAGCGCTATTTCGAGCACTTCGATCCAAACGCCACATTTATTTTTTACACACACGACAAGATTCTTTATTCACGTCAGGAATATGTGGAACTGTGGAATCAGTGGGTGCGTGAGAGCAATTTTACGGTGCTTTCGTGTACTACAAGAAATCGCGTTGTGCGATTCTCGGATGCAGAAACGGCGATCCTGACTCACGAGGTCACGACGCTACTAAGTTTCGATGGCAACCCCGAACAAGTAAATGAACGTGAAACGATTGTCTTTCACAAAAAGTCAGACGGGTGGCTGGCAGTGCATGAAAACCTGTCACCGATTTCCCCTGTTTCGGAGCAAGTATGAGAGCATTCACCGAGGCGTCTGCAACGGTGAGTTCCCTTGGAGAGCGTCTCAAGAATTCTCGAGACGCGCAGCGGCTGACCTTGGACGAAGTTGCACGACTTTCGGGTCTCACAAAGGGATATATCTCCAAACTTGAACGTGGAATCGCGCAACCCAGCGTCGCCAGCTTGGTTGATCTGTGTGCGGCTCTCGGCTTGTCGATGGGAGACATTTTTGACCCGACAAAGGATCAAGACCTAGTCCGTGTTGAGGACCGTGCGCATATCCAGTTCGGTGGACTCAAACTTAAAGAGGCGTTACTGACTCCTCAGCGTGAGAGACGACTACAGGTGATTTCTACCGAGATCGAACCAGGCGGTGGAAGCGGCGACGGGCTCTACGCATTGCCGTGCGAAGTTGAATTCGTTTATGTTGTTTCTGGTGAACTGGAACTAACTGTGAACGCTTCAATTTTTACGCTTTTAGCACGTGATGCCATGACGTTCAACCCGCGTGATGCCCATGCCTTCTCAAATGTTAGCGATACAGCGCATTGCGAAGTCTTGTGGATTCTGGCCCCATCATTGCCGCATCACGATCACTACCCATTGTCCTAAGCGGGTCGAATAATCCGTTATGTGATCGCCAGTCCAGTACAGCAGATGTGAACTAGTCGCGGGAGTGCCCCCTGGTTTGGTCGATACCAATCTGTAGCGTTGTGCGCTGCTGGACGTTCTTGGCAAGTTATGAACCAGAAAATAAGTGTCTTTTTTACGGAAAAAACTGGATGCAAAGTTCGCCTAGTCTGATTCCCAACAGCACCCAAATGGGACAATCCGTTTAAATATGAGCGAGCGATATCGGTTGCGTGCGTCTGTGGATCCTTGCGTTGCGGACGCGACGGATCCCATCAAAGTGCTTGCGAAACCAAGTTTTTGTGTGCTTGAATAATCTTTTATAAGACGATAAGGGGTTGCCGTGACAAATGTCCTTGACGAACAAATTGAGACTCAGGATCCAGCCATAACATGGATGGAATCATTCGCTTTGGCATTGGAGCAAGGAGATGGAGCGAAGGTAGCTGAGCTATTCGGCGAGGATTGTTATTGGCGAGATTTGGTTTCCTTCACGTGGAATATGACGACGGTTGAAGGCCGCGAAGAAATTGCCAAATTAGTTGACGCTACCTGTTCGCATGTGCAGCCCCGAAATTTTGTGGTCACCGACTCGTCAACAACGGATGGAATTACCGACGTCTGGTTCACATTTGAAACAGTGGTGGGTCGCGGATCAGGTCTCATGCGAATTAAAGATGGCAAGGGGTGGACCCTCTTGACGGCATTGGACGAATTGAAAGGATTTGAAGAGAATCGGGGGGATCGCCGCCCTCGGGGTGCCGACCATGGCGCTGTCCGTAATCGCTTGAGTTGGAAGGAAACTCTCGAACGGGAATCTCAAGAAATGGGCGGGAGTGAACAGCCATATGTATTGGTTGTCGGAGGTGGCCAAGGAGGCATCGGTCTTGGAGCCCGACTGCGACAACTGAATATTCCCTTCGTGGTGATCGACAAGCACTTACGCCCGGGAGACCAATGGCGAAGTCGGTACAAGTCGTTATGCCTGCACGATCCGGTGTGGTACGACCACATGCCCTACATCAAGTTCCCCGAAAACTGGCCCGTCTTTTCACCCAAAGACAAATTGGGCGATTGGCTCGAGTCCTACACCAAGATCATGGAAATTCCATACTGGTCCTCAACGACATGCACGCGAGCGGCTTACGACCAGGCGACGCAGAAGTGGACGGTCGAGGTTGTTAGAGACGGTGAACCGATCACCCTCCACCCAACCCACTTAGTGCTGGCCACAGGAATGTCGGGAAAGCCAAGTACTCCGGTGTTTGCTGGGCAAGATGTATTCGCTGGAGACCAACACCACAGTTCGCAACACCCGGGACCTGATCCGTTTGTGGGCAAGAAGGTAGTTGTTATTGGTTCCAATAATTCTGCGCACGATATTTGTGGTGCATTATGGGAAAGCGGAGTCGACGTCACGATGATTCAGCGTTCTTCGACCCACATAGTTAAATCAGAAACTTTAATGGACGTGGGCCTGGGAGATCTTTACTCCGAGCGTGCAGTCGCAAGTGGTATGACCACCGAGAAAGCGGACACAGTCTTTGCGTCGATTCCGTACCGGCTGCTTCCAGACTTCCAAATTCCGTTGTACGACAAGATGCGTGAAATGGACGCAGATTATTATGCCCGCCTGGAAAAGGCGGGATTTCTGCTCGATTGGGGTACAGACGGTTCCGGCCTTTTCGTCAAATATCTACGCCGAGGATCCGGCTACTACATTGACGTGGGAGCAAGCGAGTTAATTGCTAGTGGCGATATCAAGTTGGTGACCGGGCAGCTTCGTGAACTGACCCAGAGTGCGGTTGTCATGGACGACGGCACCGAGGTTCCCGCCGACGTTGTCGTCTACGCCACAGGCTATGGATCAATGAACGGCTGGGCGGCTGATCTGATTAGTCAGGAAGTGGCCGACAAGGTGGGCAAGGTGTGGGGCCTGGGTTCGGACACTCCTAAGGACCCGGGACCTTGGGAGGGCGAAGAGCGCAATATGTGGAAACCAACCCAGCAATCCGCTTTGTGGTTTCACGGTGGCAATTTGCATCAGTCTCGGTATTACTCACTCTTCCTCGCCTTGCAGTTGAAAGCTCGGTACGAGGGTTTGGACACTCCGGTTTACCGGCTCGCGGCTACCCATCACAAGAGTTAAGTGATCAACCTTGGTGCAAATCTATTTCTGAGTTGCCGCTTATTCCAGGAACGCAGCTTCGAAGAGCAGTAGATCGCCGTCGTTTTCATGGTGCCGATAGCGCACACTTACACAACTATCTGGAGGATGCGCACCAACTACAGCAGCAGTCGGACCTGTCTGATTTCACCAACGCCCTGCACGGCGCACTGATCACTTTCGCTACTGCAGCGCCGCTGTAGCCATTCGTTGCGACTCCCGCGCAAGCAAGGCGCCACGCTCTAGGATTGCGGTGTGGGCATTACCATCATTGAAGTTGGTCAACTTTCACCAGAGTTGACGAATAAAATCACATCCGTCGTCGACGAATACAGCAACTGGGGTGAACAAACCCAGCCGCCAGAACCCCCGCCAGGTCTCAGACGCTGGGTGATCAACAACAACACGCCGGTCGGTGACCTCAGCGCTCACCCAATCGGCTACGGACCAAACGAAGGCTCAACCGTCATGAACATTGGCGTGAAAATCAATCCAGTACATCGCCAACAAGGGTTCGGCAGCGCATCCCAACAACTACTGGCTGGACTCCTTCACCGCGAAGGTTTCGTCCGGGTGGAAGCTAGCACCGACGTTACGAACATCTTTGAACAGAGAGCACTCGCCAAAGCCGGCTTTGCATTTGAGGGCACCTTGAGGTCAGCTCAACTGCGTGCAAGTGGCCGCCATGACCTGCAAGTCTGGTCGCATATTAGTTAAAGTCCACTGAGAAGCTTATTGACTCCGCTGGGCGACTTGTGATTCCCAGTAGATGTGAATTCAGGCTTGTTCAGTGACTCCTGCGTTCCGTCCTGATCCGGATCGGCAGAACTCTCGCAAACAATTGCGACAACGCGAAAACTATTAACAGGCCGATCAAGACTGTCAATCCGTCCACAATTCCCAAACTCGCATGGGTTAAAAAGCCGAGAGCCTTTAATGTTCAGATTGCTTAATTCGTTTGCCGTGTCGGATTCACCCGCGTGATTCGCGCTTCTTAATCCTCGCCTTCCGTGTCGCGGAAAATCTGTGAGGAGATCGGGGGTGATGGTGAGGATGAGTGATCCTTACCCCAAAAGAAAAAGCCCAGCCGAGTGGCTGAGCGATTTTCTAGGTTCCGAACACAACAATCGGATCCTAGCATGGATCGGGTCTTTTACCCTCAGTTTTATTGGGCGTGAATTGATCAGGTGGCTACTCAACATATTGCGTCACTGACGCGAGATGTGCCGGGTGGTGGCAGCGTTGTTGTCACCACCTCCGCCAGGTTGCAGCCAACTGTATGAACCTACCAACCAACTTTGCACGTAGACTGTTGTGATGTAAGTAGTTAAGCGCAAACACGCACAGACACGTGCTTTCGCTGCCGCCATAATCTCAGCCACCCTGGCACTCGCTTTAATTGCCGGCGGGTCACCTGTCGTGGCTAGTGAGACCGATACCCCTTCGCCATCACCTACGGCAACAGAATCCGAAACTCCAGGTTCAACTCCAACCCCAGAGCCGACGCCAAGTTCAGAAGGAGTCCCGGCGCAAACAGAGAGTGCCAGTTCTGACCAGACATTCATTGTCGTAGCGGAACGTGGTAGCAGTTCTGAGGAACTGAAAACCCGCGCGGTGGCATTGGGCATCTCCGTGGAAATAATGCTGCAGGGCGTCGTGGAAGGGATTACCGCAGAGCTCAACCCGCGGGAACGAGCGGAACTTTCGACCCAACCCGGTGTCGACTACATCGAAGAAGACAAGATCGTAAGTATCGAGTCAACCGCGATCAGGAATGATGCGGGCTGCACGGTTAATTCACTGGGCAATGTCGACGACGCTTCCTCGGGTTCGCTTCCCCTTGGCTTCAATGTCAACTGGTTCGGTACCCAATACACCGGGATTATTGTTAACAACAATGGCGGAATTACTTTTGACGATGGATTGGGAGACTTTCTTTCCTTTCGGAACATCAACCTAGATACAACTTTGCGACCACTAATTCTCCCGCTCTTTACTGACCTTGATACGCGTGCTAGCAGCGCCGTCACTTACGGGACAACGACAATTGGGGGGCGGGCCGCGTACTGCATTAACTGGGTCAACGTCGGTGAGTATTCATTTAAGGCAGCATCACAGTCTTTCCAGCTGGTAATCATTGATCAAGGCGGCGGAAATATTGATCTGGAATTCAATTACGGGCTGGTCACCACGCCAAGTTCGTCGAGTAATCCAACCTTCGTTATTGGATACGCAGATCCAAGTAATCGCAGCAATTCCTTGGTGCGTGTGCGCAGCAGTGATGCAACGGCGCCTTATGCAAATGGTGGCAGCAATGCGTTGATCTCAAACCGCTTCCCAAGCACTGACGCGCAGGCCGGCCGTTACACCTACTCAATCCGACCAACCGAGTCGGTCACGCCAACTCCAACACCACCAACTCCCGGTACTTCCAATTGCACACCTGACGCCCAAACATCGGTGACGTGGGGGCTCGACCGGATTGATCAGCGCAACCTTCCATTGAGCACAACCTATGCGTGCGCGGGTGACGGCACCGGTGTCAACGCCTACATCGTTGACACCGGAATTTATTCCAATAACGACTTCTCAGCGCGCCTGCGAACCGGGATTTCAACGGTCCCCGGCTCGGCTTCAACGGTGGACTGTCATGGCCACGGAACCCACGTTGCGGGAACAGTCGGTGGCACGAAATACGGTGTAGCAAAAAACGTCAATCTCTACCCGGTCCGCGTTCTGGACTGTTTCGGCAGCGGCTCCACGAGCAGTGTGATCAGCGGGCTTAACTGGGTCGCGTCACATGCTGTGGGACGGGGACCTGCAGTTGTCAACATGAGTCTGGGGGGTGGCATTAGCGAGGCACTTGATGGCGCGGTAGCCGAGCTGGTGCGGGCCGGTATCACCGTGGTCGTTGCCGCCGGAAATAAAAATACTGACGCGGTCAACTCCAGTCCGGCTCGTGAGCCCAGCGCGATTACGGTGGGTTCAACGACGAGCACAGATGCCCGTTCGTCGTTTTCTAATTACGGCTCTGTAGTCGACATTTTCGCACCCGGTAGTTCAATCACGTCAGCCTGGATTGGGAGTGCGTCCGCAATCAACACGATCAGTGGAACATCCATGGCGGCCCCCCACGTGGCCGGTGCTGCGGCGGTCTACCTCGGATTAAACCCCCGGGCCACGCCTGCCCAAGTTGTCGCAGAGTTAACCAACGCCGCGACACCCAGTATCGTGGTAAGCCCGGGTAGCGGATCTCCGAATTTATTGTTGTACTCGCGCTCGTTCATGACCGCACCTTCAACTGAATCCGTCCCACCCGTCAGCGGTGGCGGATCTAGTGGAGGTGACGCACCAGGTGGCGGTGGCGGATCTGGTGGAAGTGATGCACCAAGTAGCGGTGGTGGAGCAGCCGCAAGTGACGAGATCACCAAAACCGAAGCCGCGGTCATTACAAACCAAGTAAAGGAACCTGGTCAATTCAAAATCCTCAACGCCCAAGGCCAACCCATTCAACTGCGCAAGGCTGAACTCACCTCAAGTGGCTTTAGCATTGCGGGCAATGACTGGGAGATAGCCGGTTCGGGTCCGCTGAATTCAACGAATCAAACCCTCACCCCTGGCACCCGCATGACGATCACCGGCGAAGGGTTGCAGCGCCTCACAACGACCGGCATCTACATCCTCTCCAGTCCAACGTGGGTCGGTTCAGCAATTGTGGGATACGACAATAAGTTCACGGCCAATTTCATGATCCCAAACTTGCCCGCGGGTAATCACTCCCTTCAAATCAACATGGTTCGTCAGGGCCAACTCCCCGTCAGCATCGCCCTGGGATTCACCCTCGACGGCACGGGTGCAGCAGCGCAAAAAACACCCAACCAAACCGCGGGCGCTTCAACCCAGCAAAGATCGTCAGCTCAACTAATTTACTTTGTGAAAAACAGTTCCAAATTCACCACCTCCAGTGTGAAAAAGCTCAAGCGGCTGGTCGCCCAAGCACCAAACGCGAGCGTCGACGTCACGGCATTCACGACATCAAACGTGTCAACAAATTTGGCGACGAAACGAGCCGCCGTAATCGTCAACTACCTCAAGAAGCGCAATGTCACGACCACCAGCAAAGTTGAGAAAGGGGTTTCAACAACCCAATCAAAATCAGCGTTACTGGTGATTAATCCGAATCCGCAAAGCACGGGTCAAAACGATCAAATTGATTCGTTCATTATTCGTTACAAAAATGGCAAGAAGCCGACCAACAGTTCACCCCTGCTGGGCACCGACAAAGTAACCAGCATCAAAAGAACAGATCTCGCCCTCGGCACCTATCTCGGTTTCGGGATGTACCGAATCGACCTACCCAAACCAATCACCTCTCAACTTGCCGACTCAATTGCCACAGAGCTCACCAAATCCAGAGTTGTCGACTTCGCAGAGCCAAATGCCCAAGTGAGTATCCTCTCCGCAACCAGCTCACAGTCCTGATCAAGAGCGTCAAAACTCCAAGCACAGCCCCGCTACTGCGGTGAACACCAGATTCCACCCGCTTCCTTCGCGCGACACCACGGCTAGTAGTCGTAGATGCATCCGCGCTTGTTGAAGTGTGGTCTTAAGTCGAATCCTTGGGGTGAGAGCCTGCCCTGGATTTCTTCCAGGGTCGGGCCGTGGGCAAAGCCTTTCCATTCCAAAAGGTGAAACAGTAATGCTGTGGTTTGTATCTCGTTTAACCCACCGTATTCGTAGTACCGAGGGTGCATCACTCCTGCTGAATCGCTTCCGGGTTCGAGTGCCCGCCGAACATTTATGTGCCAGGTCGACACAGATATCAACATTGCTGACTGCCCAACGGCAAGCTCGAGGTCGCAGCCGTATTCCCCACCGATCAAGGGATCCCCTTGCTCAGTGTCATTATCTGCACTCATCCATGTCACCAAATGCGACATCAAATCAAGAGTCTGTTCCCCGGTCAATGCGCCGAAGTCGTGGAACCGGGGGCGATTTAATTTTGTTGAATCATTTTCGGGTTCAAGTATTTGTCGCAGATTCACGTACTGTCCTGAGATCAGAAATGACATTCCTGAATCTCCGATAGGTGTCATTAGGTGCATTGGGTATCCGCCGTTAGGCATGGTGTTCCTTTCGT
>Ga0208770_1001637_pt1 | contig 10891 bp, 9 predicted proteins | sample AntAceMetag02UK9_FD_184771 | JGI IMG/M metagenome (GOLD analysis project Ga0208770, IMG submission 184771) | Saline lake microbial communities from Ace Lake, Antarctica - Antarctic Ace Lake Metagenome 02UK9 (SPAdes) (version 2) | ecosystem: Environmental > Aquatic > Non-marine Saline and Alkaline...
TATTTGGCCAGAGACGTTTTACCTGTTCCTGGAGGACCCTCAAACCCAAAGCAGTATCCGCGTTGCTCACCATTTATCCATTGACCAATAATACGAAAAATTTGTTGTTTTGCCTTGTCATGACCATATACCGAATTGTCTAGCGTATTTTTCACATCCACCATATAATCTTGTATATCAGCAAACTTCTGTTGAATGTTTCTGTACTTGGGCAAATAAAACCCTTTGTTTGATTGCATGAAAGTTATAATTGCGCTACAGAGAGCGTGTTTTTGGAGATTCAAATACTTGATGGTTATGTTATTACCCAGCTTATTCACCTTAATGAATTTATTAATGCTTTTGGCAATATCTATTAACGTTGGCTTGTTTGCGGTAGATAATCCCAAATGATAATCATTCAGACACTTCATAATTTTGGCGCTATTATACATATTTACATCACCCCCATTAATAGCCACAAAGTCCTGCTTAATTTCGCCCATTACTTTCAATATCGATTCCTTGCGGTAGATTCCAAACGGGATTTTCAATAGACCATCTAGGTACTGGCGAGGTTTTCCACCGCTTTCCTCAGACTTGGCTTTTGTCTCTTTCAACTTCGTCATGGCTTTTTCTTTGACATTGTCACTCACCTTCATTAAACAGATTTGCTGCTCTAGTGGAATCTTATTTACATCAAAATTGGATAACTGCGTGGTATATTCTGCCGTAATATTCATAGCGTTACGAAACGTTTCCTTGATACTCCAAGGCAAACTATCAAATATAATAGTTTGCTCTTGAGTGTCAATATTTTTCTCTACCTCATTTGTCAGGGTATCATACAAGAGGTATGCCATGTACTGGTGTTCATAAATATGTGAGTTTACAAGCAATATAATCAGCATAAGTCTTTTTGAAAAAATGTCTTCATCGACAAATTTTTTCACGTTAGTAGACATATCCTTTTGGTTAATGATTTTAATTTCATTCATATATCCCATAAACTTTGAAAACAACTCCTTGTCCTTATGAAGAATATAGTCCTTCAACAGAAGCGATTCAATGTATCGCCCATACGCAGGCGATTTGAAGTCCTCAGTTGCAGGACTATCTTCTAGGAGGGTCTGCTTTAATTGTGAAATATATTTGTGATTATGCAGTTCAAGAACAACGTCATCTAATACACCCGTTATTTGCAATGACTTGTTGTTTACGATGTCATACATGATAATATTAATCCCATACACACGTACGTGGAATTTTGAATCAGACCCAAGGATATTCTCATAGATGATATTATGGGCATCGACATTCTTCATACTCAACACACTATATCCCGTTGGATGAAAATATTTTTTTATCAAAGCAAACTTATCATCGCCATTTTTTGCAATAATACTGGCTGTACCTAGACATACAACCAGCAGGTCATCTATGCTCTCCGTACCATATGTTTTTAATATACTCGATATCTCATTATTTAACCCCTGCAACGTCTGTACAATGTATCCTGAATCGTACATGTCTTTATTTTCATACAATTCAATCAGGGTTTTTCTCATAGATTTCAGCATATTAATAGACTTATGAAGATCGCTAATACCTATTATGTCTAGGAATTTACATCTTTGAACATGCAGAGATGTTTTTTCAATAAGCGTCTGAAAAAACGCATACTTTCTCTCCAGCAATAAATTAGCATCCTCAAAATCCCCTTTTGCGGTTTTGATTATTTTTTGGTTTTTCATATTGTAGGATTAGATTTTAAATCTAACTATAATTTTACACAACATGTAAATGATAAATATAATGAACATAAAAACATTATAACCCTATAACTAATGGGAATTCCTAGCTATTTTTCATCTATTATCAAAGAGTATCCAAACATAATAAAAAAATTACTCAAAATAGAAAATGTTGACCACTTTTTCCTAGATTCCAATAGTATTGTATACGACTGCGCCAGATCCGTTGATTTTTCGGCATTTTCAGACAAATCGCCAGAAGATGTGGTTATCCATCACGTAATTAAGAAGTTGGAAGAATATATCCTCATTGTTCGCGCGTCACAAACTATTATGATTTCATTGGATGGAACCCCACCAGTCGCCAAGCTTGAACAGCAACGCCAGCGCCGGTACAAGGGCTGGTTTACAGGCAACGCGTTGTCCGAAGACACCCATGACAATGTTCAACCATTCAATACCATTCAAATTACAACAGGCACCCCATTTATGAAAAAATTAAACAACGCGCTTCTTGCTCATTTTGCAGAACCTAACAAATACAATGTAGACAATATTGTGGTCAGCACAAGTAACGATGCCGGTGAAGGCGAGAGCAAGATATTTGAATACATACGCAACAACAAGCTTAACATGAATAGCAAGTGCGTGATATACGGCCTAGACGCAGACCTCATTATGCTGAGCTTAAACAATTTGTTGCATTGCCCAAATACCTACTTATTTCGCGAAACCCCAGAGTTTATCAAGTCAATAGATAGCTCGCTGGAACCCAACGAGAACTATATTATGGACATCCCAATGTTATCTCAGCAAATTACATCGTACATGAACAATGGTCGCATGTCAGACATTAACAGAGTTCAAGACTACATCTTCATTTGCTTCATGCTTGGCAACGACTTCTTGCCCCATTTTCCAGCGGTGAATATTCGCACAACCGGAATTGATAAACTACTCAACGCATATAGACAGACGATTGGGGGAACACGCGAACTGATAATTGTCAATGAAAAAATCATATGGAAAAACGTGAGAAAGATTATTGAGGTATTAGCAGCAAGGGAAGAAGAGTACTTGATTGCCGAAGTCAAGCAACGCGCCAAGTACGAATACCGAAATTACCCCACAACGACACAAGAAGAAAGATTTACCAAATTCAATGCCTTGCCCACCTACGAACGCGGTTGTGAGAAATTCATTGATCCGGAACAACCTAATTGGAAATTCCGATACTATGACGCGCTCTTCCACATGGAAATAGACAACATGCGCGAAAAGCAAATCGCCACCAACTACCTAGAAGGACTAGAGTGGACATTCAAGTACTATACGTCTGGTTGTCCAGACTGGAAATGGTGTTATCGTTACCACTACCCACCCCTACTCGGCGACTTGTTGAAACATGTCCCGTATTTTGAAACAACTTACACCAAAAATCCCAGCTTCACGCCCATCAGCCAGACTATGCAACTATGCTATGTGCTCCCCAAAGCCAGCTTGAACATCTTACCTATGCCTCTTGTGGAGAAGTTGACAAACGCCTTTCCGGAGTGGTATACTACAGACGCATCATTCCATTGGGCGTTCTGCAAGTATTTCTGGGAATCGCACGCACAACTTCCAGAAATAGATTTGGATACCCTCTCAGTATTCCTAGATACAAACAAAGCGCTTATGAGCTCATAGCGCGAGACCAAATGACTCCATGGTGGAACGAAGCCCCTGCTCAATGGCAATTTCGGGTTTCCATTGTAATTTCCTATACGCCTTTTCAATGACGGGTTTGCGCTGTTTGGGGTCATTTTCAGTAGCCTCAATATAATTCACCTCAAGGGTCTTCTTGGTAATCTCCTCCATTTTCTTGACAAGTTCATTCAATGTAAATTCGTTATATGGGTTGCCGAGATTGATAGGTCCATGTTCAGCGCTGCTCATCATGGCCACCAAGCCATCAATCATGTCATCAACGTAGCAGAAGCTCCTGCCTTGCGTTCCGTCCCCGTAAATGACCAACGGCTTGTTAGCCATAATTTGTTTGATGAAGTTCGTAATGACACGACCATCATCAATATCCATATACGGCCCATATGTGTTGAAAATTCTCACAATTTTGAGGTCCATATTGAACTTCTTTCTGTACTCATAGATGAGTGATTCAGCCACGCGCTTCCCCTCGTCATAACAGCTTCTTTCGCCGACAGTGTTGACGTTTCCGAAGTACTCTTCGTATTGCGGATGAACAAGAGGGTCGCCATAAACTTCCGACGTAGAAGAAAACAACACCTTGGCGCCGTATAACTTGGCTAGATCGAGAACGTTCTTAGTCCCTTGGAAGCTCGTCATGAGCGTCTCAATAGAATACTTTTTATAAGTAGGAGGACTAGCGATGCACGCCAGATGATATATCTCGTCAATCTTATCTGGAAGTATATTTTCGCGCCGAAGCGACATGATATCTTCGGTAATATCCATCTGGATAAACTTAAATCGTGAATTACCAAAGAAGGTATGAATGTTTCGCATGCTTCCCGTAATCAAATTGTCAATGCAGTACACAATCGTATCACTATTGGTTAGCAATCGGGCACATAAATTTCTTCCTAAAAATCCAGCGCCTCCAGTAATGACAACAACCTTCATGAGGTATAATACTATTTAAATTACTTGAAAATTACATAATATGCCCCCTATTGCAAACCGGTCATCAATTACCCTAATAACCTTTACACCATTCTTGCCAAGGAAGACTACTACTCTTTTTTCTTTAAGTTCAAAAATTAATATATATAAAAACGGGGTTTAAAGAGCGTGCAAAAAAAAACGCCCAAAAGTTTTTTGGGGAAATCGTTTTTGGACATTTATTTTTGTCCATTTCTTGATTCCTGAAAAAAGTTTTGAGAAAATAAATTTTGTGACTGAAATGAATTTTTATGGTCTCATGGTAAAAAATGGCTTGTTCATTTTGTGACGATAAAATTTTTACAAATAATTGCGGAATATTTAGGAACATTTTTCTGTTGCCATAATTCACACAAAAATGGCAACAAAAGAACGTTCCAATTCCAACATCAAATTTTATTGTGATTTATGTAACTATACATGCAGTAAAAAAAGTGTATTCAATAATCACTTAACGACACGCAAACATCAAATGGCAACACTTGGCAACGAAAAAATGTCCCTATACACGTGCAATATTTGTAATAAAGAATACACGGACCGAACTGGATTATGGAAGCATAAACAAAAATGTTCTAGTGTTCAATATAGTAAAACCGACATGACACATGAACCAAGTGAAACTAAGGATGAGAACCCTGCCCCTGCCCCTGCCCCTGCACCTGACTTGGTAATGATGTTAGTAAAACAAAACCAAGAATTCAAAGATCTCATCATATCGCAGAACAATCAGATAATTGAGCTATCAAAGAACGGAGGTATGACCAATTACCATAATACAATCAACAATACCAACTCGCACAACAAGACCTTCAATCTGCAGTTCTTTTTGAACGAAACGTGCAAGGATGCGATGAATATCACAGATTTCGTGAATTCTCTCAAGCTAACCCTTCAGGATTTGGAAAAAGTGGGTGAGTTGGGGTACGCCGAGGGTATTTCCCGTATGTTTGTGCGAGGCCTGAATGACTTGGATGTCACCAAACGACCCATCCATTGCAGTGATTTGAAGCGCGAGATATTGCATATTAAGGATAAGGATAAGTGGGAGAAAGACGATAACCAATACAAGCTGAAGAAGGCAATCAAGGAACTATCCACCAAGAACATCATGTTGCTGGACGACTGGCAGAAGGAGAATCCGGGATGCAAGGATTACAATAACCAAAAGAACGACATTTACCTGAAGATGATGGTGGAGTCGCTGGGACCAGCAGACGACCTCGCCGAACGGAAGGATTTTGGCAAGATTATCCGCACCATCGCAAAGAACACGATTATTGCCAAGGAGGATGGATACCCCAAGCGTTAGATTATTAGCATAATAGTATCTACCTAGTATATATATTATGCCGACACAGAAGCAGATCATATCTTGTATTCCAAATCGCACAGAGTTCCACAAGTTGCTTGCTGTGAATCCGGGTATCATCATTATTAAGCTAGGTGCCACATGGTGTGGTCCATGCAAACGCATTGCCAAGTCGGTGGAAGGGTTCTATGCAACGTCTCCGACAGATGTGCTTTGCGCTGATTTGGATGTGGATGAATGCGTTGACTTGTACAGCTACTTCAAGACGAATCGTATTGTTAACGGCATTCCTGTCATTTTGTGTTATGCAAAGGGGAACTTGACGCCTAGGCCCAACGATAGTATAACTGGGACAGACCCGACGCAATTGGCTGCCTTTTTTAAGCGTTGCGGCGACGCCTTTGCGCGGATACAATATCAGACGGAGGTTGCCAAGAAGATACAGGGGGACGCGGAGAAGAAAGAGCTCGGGAATTAGATAGATATGTGAATTAGAATGAGTATATAAATATGTTGTGTATATACTAATAACATGAACAACACACAAGGTCCGAATACACGGACGGAGCCAGACCTCGATATAAATAACTATGGGTTGGAGGATACGCTTAATTTATTTGGTCTGAAATCGGATTTTAACGAAAACGACCTTCGTCAGGCGAAGAAGAAGGTGCTCAAGATGCACCCCGACAAATCTAACCTAGACCCCAAGTACTTCTTATTTTATTCCAAGGCGTACAAGGTGGTGTATTCGGTGCACGAGTTCAACAACAGGTCCGCGAAAAGTGGGTCGGCAAAAACAGACGAGTACGATGTACTGGTTGGCAAAGAAGAGACAAAACGGAAGGCTCTGGACACATTTTTTGACGCGAACAAGAGGTTGAAGGATACTGGAAAATTCAACGATTGGTTTAACAAGGAGTTTGCGAAGCAAAAGGTGGCAACCGAGTCGGAAGAAAATGGGTATGGTGACTGGTTGCAAACGGACGAAGGCATTATGGGTGCTGGCGAAGCAGGGTCAATGGCCGATATGCATCAGCAATTCAATGCGAGGAAGCAAGAGGTGCGTGCATTGGTTCAATATCAAAATATGGATTATATGCCGAGTAGCAGCATGAGTTCTGCCGTGATGTTGGGTAGTGACATTGGAGGAACATTTAGTGGCGGAAGTGACGGGGTTGGATATCAAGATTTGCGCGAGGCATACACGCAGACGCTGATTCCGGTAACAGAGCAGGATTATGTGAACAGGCCGAAGTTCCGAAGCGTGGAAGAATACAGCAGACATCGCGACCAGCAAGACACGAATCCGTTGACCGAGGTGGATGCCCGACGTTTGTTGCAGGAAGAGGAGAAGCGGGACGAGGAGTTATCCACGCGCCGCGCATTTGAGTTGGCGAGACAGACCGAGGTCGCGAAGACGAAAAATACGCATTTTTGGGCGGGAATTATGAAAATAGAGAACGGCAACAATAAAATATAAGTGTATAATATATGCAAAACAACATGATAAATTTCGTCTTATTGGTGGTGGGGGTTCTCGTCCTACTCTTCCTTTACCGCAGAATGCAGATAAAAGACGGCCGAATGAGAGAGAGGGAGGACTACAAGTCTATTCAGCAGATGTTGCTGGAGCAGCGCGAGGATTTAGCCAAGAGCAAGAAGCCGCTTTTGTGGGTACATATTCCCTACGAGTTTAACTCCCGCAACTGGCAGAGTTTCGGGTCGCGCGGAAGCTTTGAGTTGAACCAGCCCTATTTGTACTTGACTATGCAGAGCATTATCAATAAGTGCTCTGGGTCTTTCCAGATTTGTATCATAGACGACCAGAGCTTTGAGAAGTTGATTCCTGATTGGAACATTAACATGAAGACGATAAGCAACCCTATCAGCGCCAAGATGCGTGCTTTAGGTATCTCCAAGTTGTTGTACATTTATGGCGGCATGGCGGTGCCTGTCTCGTTGTTGTGTATTCGCGATTTGCTTCCGATGTATGAGGAGGGCACTTCGGGTGGAAAAATGTTTGTGTGTGAGAACGTGGATAGGAACATCACGTCCACTAGCTTTGATTTTTATCCGGACATGGAGTTTATGGGATGTGTTAAAGAGAGCAACACGATGGCAAAGTTCATAGAGTTTTTGCAGCGCACGATATCCAAGGACTTTGTGGACCAGTCTACATTTTTAGGCGACTTCAATCGCTGGTTGAATAATAAGGCTGCTGACGGGCAAGTAAATATAGTGAGTGGATGTAGGACGGGTGTGAAGGACGCTGACGACAAGCCCATTCTGCTGGAGGATTTGTTGTCCGCTCACCCCATTGATATTTGTGAAGACCTGTATGGCGTATGGATTCCCGCCAAGGATATTCTGACCAGACGTAAATATGAGTGGTTTGCGCGGATGTCTATGAAGCAAGTCTTGGACGCCAACTTGATACTTAGCAAGTATATTATTATGGCGAACGTGATAGACGAGAACGGCGGTCTGATTACAGAGCTGCGTCCCAAGCCTAGCTGGGTGGGATTCTGGAGCGTGCCTAGCCAAGCGCCGGTGTGGGGACTGAAGCCTAACTACTTGGGCAACAACTTGGTGCAACTGAAGGAGCCGACATATGCTGGTAATTAAACCTACCCCCTTGGAATAAATGAACCATTTACTGGCGATACCTTGTATCAGCAGTAAAAAAAATGAAATACTTTGGTATCGTAAATGTAATAGCAAGTGTGTAACTATACCAAACATAAGATTTATTACAAGACCCATACAAAGCTTAATGAGCGAACTTGTTACATTAGATAATAAAGCCGTCCCATGCGAGCTTACTATTGATGACGTAAAAACATGTACCAAGATAGGGGAATGTGTATTGCGCGAAGATACAAAAACAAAGCAGCTTTGGAAGATGAGTTATATTGACGATGAAGAGGTAAAATCCCTGATAAAGAAAGATAACGGGAGGATTTATTTGATTGTTAGAAGGAACGAGACCGCCACCGAGATATTGAAGATTGGTAAATCTGAATGTAAAGGTGGAATGAAAAATACCTTTGCATTTTACCAAGGGGGTCTTGGTGGCAGTCCTTCGGTGCGGACTTTTGGAATTCATCATTTAATTTACAACGAACTGAAGACTAGCAACAAGATTGAGATTTATGGAATCTGGTCAACTCCTGTAAAGGTGATGGTTCCCGGCTTATACGGCGAAACTGAAGAGTTAATATGTCCATCGATTCACTCTATGGAGGAAAAATGTCGCAAGGATTACAAGGACACTTATGGGTGTTATCCTCCATGGAATTTTCAAGAAAATGGAAAATCGTGGCCAGACAATATCTTGCAGCTGTATAAGGAGCAAGTACAAGGGCGTGGTGTAAAGGTAAATGCAAATGGAGAAGAAAAACTCAAAGAAGATTAAAAATACAAAAAATAAAAAATAAAAAATAAAAAATAAAAAAAGGTATCTAGCCTATCCTTTTTTTGTTTTGCACCTATACACATCACACAGGCGGACAAATGATGAAGAGCTCGCTGCTTTTTTTAGTATGCTCGGGGGATTCGCCCGCGTCGGTGCTGGCGGCGGCAACGCGGTTTTTCCCGATGCGCGTTTCGCCCTGTCCGTATGTGTACTGCCACTCGGGGAAGATTTGCAGGTAGTCTTTGTAGTATTCGCGAATGGTGGGACAATCGTTGTATGTGATGAGGAATCCGCCCTTGTGCGTTTTGAGCAGTCGCGCCATTTCGGCGTGGTCAAAGTCTTTATGATGAATCGCAAAGTTGCAATTAGGGTACATCCCCTTGAACATGGTGGAGTCTTCTCCGAGGTAATATGGTGGGTCCAAGAAGAGGAAATCATCGGGGTGGTTGTTGATGACATCTTTGAAATCTGCGCAGGATACGCTGAGGTTGCGCAATGTGGTTGTCTCCAGTTTTTGAATTCGTCTGTCAAACTTGTCCTTGTTGATTTCATTGGAGCTGGGCCATCCGAGGAACATAGGGCCGTACGACAGAGTCATATTATAGTAGTAATAGACTGCCTGCACGAGTTCGTTGTCTTGTAGGAGCAGTTTTTCTGCATCGGTGAGGTCTATTACCTTTTTGGTATGATACTCAAGTGTGGCTGGTTTGATGGTATCCCAGTAAGCTAGTAGGATGTGCCTGTTGCGCGTGAATTCGTCGGAGGTTACCTGAAACTTTTTAAGTTCGGCGACGAATTCGTTTTTGCGATGAATGAGCACGTTCCAGAAATTGGTAAGCATGCCAAATATGTCGTACCCGACGACTTCTATCCCAAGGGTTTGTGATGCGCATAGCTCAAATGACCCGCCCCCGAAGAAGGGGGAGACTATTTTCTTGGTGCGTAGTTTGGGCAGGTTGTCCAAGATGATGCCGACGGCTTTGGTTTTGCCTCCGGCGTATCTGAGCGGTGAGCTGAGAACTCGCTTGAACCCGCCATTTTTGTTGGTGATGGACGCGAGATAGGACTGGAGGTAAGGTTCCTGTTTTTCGCGTTCAAAGTTGGCCATGTTGTTATTGTATATATCATGGTGAAAATCATTAAATTCATTTTTAATTTAATTGTTTGCAAAATATTATGTCCACATAATATTTTCTTTAGTCAATGGTGGATGAGTTGGCGGAATCGTCAACATGTTGGATAACGTACCTTATTTCATATTTTGACTTATCATACATAAGATGGGTGGTGTACGGGATTTTATTAACTTTACAAATTTGACGGATAATGGTAACGAGTGTTACGTACGTTTGTTTCCTAGTAACATATGTCTGCTTTGATTTATGATAATAATTGAGTATTTTATTTAAAAATATATCTAATGTATTTGTTATGACAGCTCGTTTGAAACATGCATTATTAATATGAAAGTTATCGTCTTGTGATACGCAAATAGATTTTAAAAAATCGTACAAGACATGCTTGGGGATAGGAGCTTTAAATATTTGTGAAGGCATGTTATAGTAGGTTGATATAAAAATAACTAAATTTACTCGGCATACATCTTATACATTACCGGCTGTTCCGTCATCTTCTTGATGGGACAAATGCTGTTGGCGCAATTCCTCTGCCTCTGCCTCTGCCTCTGCCCGAATGCGTGATGCCTCCGCCTCTGCCTCTGCCTCTGCCTGAGTGCGTGCTGCCTCT
>Ga0208770_1001643_pt1 | contig 10863 bp, 7 predicted proteins | sample AntAceMetag02UK9_FD_184771 | JGI IMG/M metagenome (GOLD analysis project Ga0208770, IMG submission 184771) | Saline lake microbial communities from Ace Lake, Antarctica - Antarctic Ace Lake Metagenome 02UK9 (SPAdes) (version 2) | ecosystem: Environmental > Aquatic > Non-marine Saline and Alkaline...
TCAAAGGAATTAGCAGATAATAAATTGTCGATTGAAAATATAATTATGAATGAAAGTTATCATATTACTAATTTTGATTTAATATTGATATCGGATACATATGATATTCCAGTTACACTAATCGCACCCAATGTTTATAGAGAGAATAATAATGAATATTTATCAATGAATGTTAAGAAAGGATATACTTATATTATTCGAACATCTGGTGTAAATAAATATAACACAAACTTACCAAAATTTAAAATGATTATTAATAAAAATGGTAGCGGTTTGTTGAAACTTGTAAACCTACCTGAGCAATCAATGCGTGATGAAATTGTCAGCCAAAATAACACTATCGTATCTTTGTTAAAAACATATAATTCTGTAACCATTGATAACCATGTAATTGATATGGAAAATATGGATGACGCCGATACTACTATACCGAAACCAAAAAAAATCGCAAAAATAGCAAATAGAAAGCTTAAGTTGGTAGAGGCTATATAATTCGATAAATCATGTCGAATCAAACCGTTATAATAGTTTATCGTTATAAAATATTATAAGTTGTATTCTTGTTTTTATGCGTTGCTCGTATCGTCACTCTTGTCTATGTCGTCTATCTCGTCTATCTCTTTGTATTTTTGTATTTTTGTATTTTTATTTTGTGTGTTCTAAAACTCAATATCATAATCATCGTCTTTGTCGCCTAAGTCTACTTCTTTAATATTCATAGCATTGCTGTCAATCGTTAAATTATTAATACTACACTTGTCGCCTGAATCAGAAACACCCTCAAATGCGTTATCAATCACTTTTTCGCCGTCTTCTTCGTCATCTTCTACGGGTTCTTGTTCCATTAGAGCATTGATATCGGCAAGCACTTGGAAAGCAGATGTTCCAAAATATCCTTGTTGCCCACACATTACATTAGCTGATACTCCTCGCATTTGGTCCAATTCAGCATGTCTGGCAGCCTTCAAGAACATCTCAGGCGTCTCCTCGAAAGAAGCCTTGGCAATTGGACCAATGTCGTCATTGTTAATACCATGTCTAAAGATTGAAATCATTTTCGACTTGTAGCACATTCTATCACACAACATACTGAGATGGTGATAGTTAATATATGTGCTATCAAACTCAATTACTTCAGTAAGCTCTTGGAAAATAGCATTTCTGGCTGCCTCTATTCCAAATGTGCGATAAATTTCTTGAATATCATTACTGACTGTACGATTTACATCGATATAATCCAATGATAATATTTCAAGCAAATTCGTTCCGACTGTATCAAGGACCCAGCTTTCCTTCTTAATATATCTACCATCCTCTTTAATGACATTATCTGTAATCTTGCGTAAAACAACCTTTTCGATATTTTTAATACCAGTTAGAACAATATTGTTAAGCAAATTGTCTTGGAAATTTTTGAGTAAATAGATTTCATCCGACTGGTCAAGCGGGTTCACCTTTCCTGCCTTCTTTTTATTCGAAATCATATTCTTAAGGCGAAGTCTAAAGATTAGCTTATCCGAATTATAGTCAGAATATACGCAATGAACTTCATCATTAAAACTATTGCTAATGGCAAAATTAATATCATCCATTGTGATGTTCTTATCAAGCATAGACTCCTTGTCCAATTCCATTCGTATAACCCATTTTGATTTGTCCTTGGAGTCCACCAACTGTTGTCCACCACATTGGTCTAATAGACGTTCGAATTCATAGTATTGAGTCAAGGCATCTACATCTTCTTCAATAAGACTATTTAAATCATCTGGGTCAAAACAAATTTCAATAGAACTAACAATCTCATTTAACTTTGTATGTTCAATTGCTGGAATGAGTTTTTGTGCGTTCTCTCTGCTACCTTCTTGATCCTTTGAAATATAAATGGTTACAGATGGATTTTTAGGATTTTCAGATAGAGACAGAATTTCCTCAATTCTCGGCACACCACGAGTTACATTTGACTTGGACGCTACACCGGCAAAATGGAATGTATTGAGTGTATTGTGTACTATGATACCAGAGTCTGTCATAAATGTTTGATTTGCTGGAACTGTAAAATCATATACATATTCTGTTTGGTCTGGTGTATAGATTTCAATGGATTTTACTTCGTCCCAAATAACATTTGAATTTGCGGCTTGTTGTAAAATTTGTAATTCTGAATGAATTTCTCTTGCGTCGGGATGAGACGCGAATGTATCGATATACTTCTCCAATGTTCGTCTACCAATGGATTCTTTATTTGCCCATCTACCATAATTACGACTTTGACCAGGTATTTTCAAAATCTTACCACATTTGGCGATTACATCACCTAGTCCATTGATTCTATCGATATCATCACTTAAACTATGAACATTGTCGCGGCTATTATATTTCACTAATTCATTCAATACTTCCCCGTGTTTTAATGAACCAATCTGTTTATGATATACACCAGCGTATTTGGCAGAAATGGCAAGGTTATACATAGTTGTTCCTTTTACCATGTTTTCTTTAATAGACCCGAAAATGTCAAAGTAATTTATTAGCAGTGCCATATCCTTAATGAGTTGATTTGAACGACTACATACACGAATTTGATGATGATTGGCATCACACACAAAATTACCATCTCCGTCAAAGTATGCTTGAATAAGACCCGCTTTGAATTCATTCGGAGCAGTAAAGGCAAATTCTGGAACTGTTTTCACAAATGAACCGGTATTACATGTTTTTAATAACAATTGGGCCAGTTCTTTATGACTAAAACTAGTGGAAGAACTTGGACCATATTCACCTTGTCCATTATATGTGGATGCGGGTTTTCCAAAACGTTTTGCTATTTGGTGTGTATTTTGAATAAAGTCATTATGAATGCTTGTTATACATATCTGGTTTTTATTAATATTTCCTTCGGCTAAATAGGCGCCTACAAACCATCCAAATAAATAGTCTAAATTATATTGTTTGTCGTCGATTTCAATAGAGCATTGTTTAAAAGTATTGTCAATATGTTTAGTGACTGGAATGCGCATACCTACTGTCATATTAGCACCTGTAATGGGTTCAACCGTATTATTTTTACGAATTAAATGAGAATGGCTGGTGGTTGTTTCTACAATTCTACCACTTTTTGTAGTAACCTTCATCAATTCTCCATTTACAGGATGTCTGCTTACATGGGATATTTTGTTCCAACGTGTTTTTTCTTCTCCGTCAACCCCAATAATATAATACTCGTCATCCAGCGTATCCAATAATGTCTCTACGCTATCATGATGACCTGTATTAAATGTATATTCTGGTAGTTGTTCAATGATATTATCACATAATGTTCCAATTTTAGTTCTCACCGAATTAATTTGACCAGTTTGTTTATTTTTTTTAATTACTCGAATATTTTCACTGCGTACGATCGACATTTGAGTTGTTGGTTCGCCAATAGATTGCGCAGCAATCATTCCCACCATCTCTCCAGGTGCGACAATCGCATTTTTATACACAGTTGTAATCATCTCTAGTAGAGAAATCAGCGTCTTCCTGTTAAAACGCTTCACAGTTAAGAGTTCCTTGGGAGACAAGTGGAAATAATACATTACCTTGAATAGTTCTGTTGGTGGAGCGTAGACAATCTTCTCCAAATTTTTGAAATTATTCTCAATTAGTGTAAAAGCTTCATAGGGTGTAATGTCGACCATCGAATTTTTAGTAATATGTTGTAACCCTTGAATATTATTCGTGATATGTTGAAATGACACTGGTATGTGAACCATTTTTCCATCCGTATTTTTGAAAATATTTTTAACAATATCTTCGCGCTTTTCAATCATATATTCAATGTAAAATTTTGTCTTTGTTGATAAATCGGTTTGTTGCTTTTCCATACGACCTTCTGCTCCCTTTGTATATGGTGTCATAAATACACTTGTGCTATCGTTTTCTGAGGGGAAATGATAATGAGCATATATTTCTTCCAATGACATACCTACAAGCGATAGTAACTGGTTTTCTACGCGAACTGTGTCGATACCATCATCGCCATATTGGAACTGAACAATTTTTTGCTTATTATTTCTAACCGTCATATCATACTCGACTTTTAAATCCTCCAAACCCTTGATTAATCGTCTTTGAATATATCCAGTTTGCGAAGTCTTTACAGCTGTATCAATTAAACCAACACGCCCACCCATAGCATGAAAGAACAGCTCCTCTGGAGATAAGCCAGAAATGAAAGAACTCTCTACAAACCCACGTGCCTTGGGAGAATCGTCAAACTTTGTGTAGTGAGGTAACGTTCTGTTTTCAAAGCCATATGGAATTCTCTTTCCATCGACCGTCTGTTGTCCTAAGCATGAAATCATCTGTGAAATATTAATATCACTACCCTTTGAACCGGCATTAACCATAATCACAAAACGATTGCCCTTCTCCAGACTCTTACGACCAATCTTACCTGCCTCATTCGTCGCATTATTCAAGATATTTGTTACTTGAGTTTCAAACTCCTCTTCGTTTGATTTTCCAGTTTTATTCTCGAAAATACCAAGATGTGTTTGGTCTATTAAATTCTTTACCTCCTTCTTTTTAGTTGTAATTGTTTGGGCGATTTTTTCGTTTGTTTCCTTGTCTGCAATCAAATCACTGATACCAACGCTATAAGAACTCGTCTTCATATACTCGGTCACTACATTCTGTAAGTTGTCTATGAAATCAGAAGATGCCATGTTTCCATAGTAGTTACAAATTCTTTGAAGGAGTCCTTTTCCACCCCCACCTAAAACACCCTTTTCCATTTGTCCACGCATATATTTTCCGGCAACAATCTCCAATACATTATTGGACTTGCTATATTCCTCCTCGTCACCAAACAAATTTGTCTTGTGTTTCATTGTAATAGGTGGCATTATTTGCGACATTATGTCAAAACTTGTTAATTCTTTATTTTTCTTGAGAACAGATGTATCCACCTTGTTAAATGCCATTAACAAATTCATCGCCTCACGTTGGTTAAACTTTATATTTGGTCTTGTAAATCTATATGCTCCAAGCAACGAGTCTTGGAACACGCCAACAATAGACGCATTGTTAGCTGGACTAATTATTTGGTAAGGCACTGCTGCCAAATTTTTCAATTCTGCCTCGGACTCTTCATCCTGAGGCATGTGTAAATTCATTTCCATTATTCTTCTATGTCTCCATAGAAGCCGGACTATACCTTGTGCCTTATCTGGTTGATTAAACCTTCATTTAAGACCCGTAACCGTCTAGTCTCTGAACCTTCTCCATATCCTATCATAACGGACTTAGGAGCTTGGCTGCGGATTGTCTAATCCCAAAACGTTTTTACCATTGGGTTCGGCAGTTAACCGAGTTCCCCCATTATGTTTCCATTATGGGGTGGTAGTTTTGGGCTCTAAAGAGTTTCCCGCAATTTGGCTACGTTGCCATTCTTTCAATTCTAATATAAATTTTTTTGCTCTAATTATCGTTATATTAGTTTGAAAGAATAACTAGATGATTATATTAGTAATATGTACCTTTACATGAAATACATTTACTAGTAGACTTTACACCGTTTTCCCCAATAAGTATTATCTACAACTTATTGAGCGGTCACCTGTTGGGGACAAAATCTATCCCCATCAAAATCAGCATTGTATGGTTTGGTGTCGGCTACATTCATGCGAAAGGTATCACCCTTATACATGATAACTGCTATATGACACATCATACTCATTCTATGAAGGGTCGGTTGTCTGTTAAACAGAATACCATCACCATTCATCATATGGCGATGAACAATGTCACCATATTCAAGTTGGATATTTTCTCTATCCGCATATCGTAGGGTAATTTGTTCGCCATTTTTCTTTTCCAAGATTTTAGCACCAGGATATTCATCTGGTCCATTTTTTACCAATTTTAGTAAAAAGTTCTTGTTCATAGCATTAACAGTAACCGGTTTGGTAATATTCTTGGCTACTTTGAGAGGAATACCAAGCTCACGAATAGATAGATTCGGATCGGGTGTAATCACCGAACGAGCTGAAAAGTCGACACGCTTACCCATCAAATTGCCTCTTACACGACCTCCCTTACCATTTAATCTCTCTTTGATAGACTTTAAAGGACGCCCAGAACGCTGTGCGACAGATGCTACCCCTGGTATTTTGTTATCAACCTGTGTCGCAATATAATATTGAAGTACTGTGTGCCAATCGTCAATAATATTGGAGTTCGCATTCTCTTGTATTTTCTCTTGAAGTGTCTTGTTTGCCTTGATAATATTTACCAAAATATGACTAATATCGTCTTCACTTCGTTGCTGTCCATCCATCTTAATAGACGGACGAACTGCTGGAGGTGGAACAGCCAATACTTGACACACCATCCAGTCTGGTCTTGAAAACACCGGACTGAACCCCATAAAGTTTACATCGTCATCTGAAATGCGGCGCAATATTTTTAATACAATTTCGGGAGTTAATTTCATATTTAGTTTATCCTTATCATCATCTGTTAGTCCATCTACGTTATCCCATTCAGCAAATAATGTCGCTAAACCTTCTTTCTTGATTTTTTTTGGTTGCAAACATCCACATCCATCCTCGCTGTCCTCTCCACAACGATTTACGACACTTGCCAACTTGAATACGTAGTTCCATCTCTCATCTGCGGATAGCTTAAGTGCTTGTTTATATGTTTCCTTGCTAATCTTTAACTTGCTACACTTAATACATACACATCTCAAAACTTTTATAACAGTAGTTAAATACTGAATATAAAATACTGGTCTAGCTAGTTCGATGTGTCCAAAATAACCAGGTGTTTCCATATAATCTAATCCGTCTGTTGGACAAATTAATCCTGGCTCTAATACACCCATTCGCGGGTCAAATAGTCCTCCAATTACAGGCTTGTTATTAATATATGTATCTCTTGATGTAATTTCAGCAACGGAGCCTTTGCGAATCTCATCTGGACTTAATATACTAAATTGAATACCTATGATTTTAGAACTCTTCTTCTTGGGAATATTCTCTTTAAAGTGGTTCGCCATCCTTCCTTATAATATAATACAATATATATCTTCATTTAAATCATCAATTTTTTAATTAATTTGTCGTAAAATAAATACACAATAATTAAAAATTGAAGTTAAATATTAAATATAACTAGATATATACAATTAATAAGATGCCCGTTTCCAAGGACAATAAGAGTACCAAGCAGTCTAAGAAGGTGTATAATACACGTTCTGGTTCTCAAAACAAAAATTTAAAAAAAAGTTCTGAGAGTGACAGTAGTGACGATGACAATGATGATGTTAGTATCCATAGTGATAGTGACGAAGAAGAAATGGACGTTCACGAATATAGAAAATTTTTACAAAAGATATTTCCATCTAAACATTTAAAGAATAATATTAAGGTTGGAGAAAAGTTAAAAAGGGCTTCTCAGGAAATTAGTGAAGAAGAAGACGGAATGGATGCGGGTGAAAATGAAACCGTTGAAAAGACGACAGCACCTACTAAGAAATCTGCCAAGAATTCGTCTAAGAAATCTGCCAAGAAGAAGTCCAAAGTTGAAGTTATTGAGAGTGATGATGAAGGCGATGATGAGAACGATTACGAAACAGTCGAAGAAGAAGATAGTGATGAGGAGGAATATGAAGAAGGAGAGAACGTACAAATAAGTCGTCGTGGAAAAAAAGGTTTCAATATTATCTTTACTATCGGCGATCCTATGCGTAATGAAGATGATTCTGAGGAGGAAGATGATTCCGATTACGAGGGTGAAGATGAAGATGAAGATGAAGATGAGGACGAGGACGAGGATGAGGACGAGGACGAGGATGGAGAGAATGTGGATGAAAACGAAGAAGATGTGGAAGATATTGCTAAGCAACAAGAAACAATCAATGAAATTAGAAAAACATTTGAAGGCATTTTAGAAAAGGACAAAAAGAACAAGATTGCTCTTGCTGGATTAAAGGATCTTGAGTTGAAGGAAAAAAAGATTAAAAAGAAGCAGGAAAAAAAGGTAAAGTCTCAAAAGACAAAGAATGTTAAGAAGTTTAAGAATTTAGTTAACAAGAAGAATCTAATGAATGATTACAAGTTCTTCAAGGATAACTTATCTATTGAGGAACAGCAAAAGGTAATTAATGAAGTTGAAGAAATTAACAAGATTAATATTGTTCAAAAACCATATAGACTTACTCTTTTGGAATCAGATATTCCGATTCATCTCAAGTCAATTGCGCTTAACAAGATTTCGTCTCTTAGACATATGGACCCCGGAAACGGCGAATATTATAAGATAAAGAATTGGGTTGATACTTTTATGCAAATTCCATTTAATCGGTATAAAAGTTTGCCCCTGTCTATCGAGCACGGAATTGATGCTTGTCATGAATACATGTCAAATTCAAAGGATATTTTAGACCAAGCTGTCTATGGATTAAACGACGCCAAGATTCAGATTATGCAAATGATTGGTCAGTGGATTGCGAATCCAAATGCGGTTGGAACAGCCATTGCTATCAAAGGTCCAATGGGAACCGGAAAGACGACTCTTGTAAAGGAGGGTATTAGTAAAATCCTTAATCGCGATTTTGCGTTTATTGCTCTAGGTGGTGCTACGGATAGTAGCTTTCTAGAGGGACATGGTTATACATATGAAGGTAGCACTTGGGGTAAGATTGTCGATATTTTGCTAAAGACCAAGTCGATGAATCCTGTGATTTACTTTGACGAGTTGGATAAAATTAGTGATACACCCAAAGGAGAGGAAATTGCTGGTATTCTAACACATCTTACAGATACTGCTCAAAATAGTCAATTTCATGACAAGTATTTCGCTGAGATTGATTTTGATTTAAGCAAGTGTTTGTTTATCTTTAGTTATAACGATGAATCACGAGTGAACCCCATTCTATTAGACAGAATGTATAAGATTCAAACTGCTGGATATGAAAAGAAGGACAAGCGCACGATTTCAAAGAATTATTTGATTCCTAAGATTATTGAGCAAGTGAATTTCAAGAGTGAAGATATTATTATTCCAGACGATACCATTGATTTTATTGTAGAAAATTATACCGAAGGTGAAAAGGGTGTTAGAAATCTAAAGAGAAGCTTGGAAATTATTTATACCAAGCTAAATCTCTATCGATTGATGAAGCCTGATTCCAAGCTATTTGAGCAAGAAATGACACTTAAAGTAGAATTCCCATATACGGTAACGTCGGATATCGTAAAGAAACTTATTAAAATGGACGAAACCAAATCCAATACAATCTATGGATTATATGTTTAAATCTTCAAGGGTGTAAAGATAAAAATGTTATATGAATTAGTGATGGAAACTAAAAATAAGTTAGTAATAAATAATAAAAATAAAAATAAAAATAAAAATAAACTTTTTTTTTGTAAATCAATCGAAACCGTGTGTAATGATTATAGTTTGAATAAGGAAGAATCTAGTTCTAAAATAGTAAATGAAATAGTAAAACTATGTGAACACGATATAATCGAAGATTATGTAGAAACGGGTGTAGAATCGAATATGATAAAAATTCGATATTGTCAGATTTGCTGGGTAACTTTTACGTAAATGAAAGTAATATACACCTTCGGACATTTATACCCTTGAAGATTTAAATCCGCACCTTTCGATGAAAAAATAAAAACTAAAAGGTTTATCCTTTTCTGGTCTTTTATTGTAAACATATTTCAAATATTATTAAAATCAAACTTTTTTTTATAAATTATTTTTTTATTATATTTTTACTTCATATTTAATAAATATAAAATTATATTATTTTAATATATTATTTTTTGTTTCTTTTTGCTTGAATATTCGTGTCATCTTTAAAAGTTGATATGCCTGGGATTTGTATTCCAGTATTTTGAATATATTGATTAGTTGAATGTGGTAATTTATTTGCTAATAAATTCTTCTTATTATTCAATATTTCTAATTTTAAATTAGCCAAGTATCCTTTTTTAAATTCTTTTGTGTTCATATTTGAATGTATATTTATATTTTTAAATTAAAATATACATTTAAATTATTTCAATTTTTTAATATTTATATATTTTAATTTATTATTTAAAATTTATTTAGGTTTTAGTAAATGTAATGTGTTTTCTGCGAGTATTATTTTATCTTGAATGTCCTTTTGACAATAACAAATACCTAATGGACAAAACTGATTTCCTTCATAATTCATTCTTGGTTGTTGGTATTTTTCCAAAAATCCACACGTAGCAATAGGTTGTCCATAATTTGGACAGGAAGAACACTTAGAATCACTTGTATAATATTTTGGATAGATTAAACTACATAACCCCGTAATTAACGTAATTTGAAATCTTTTGTATGCTTCAACAATATCTGTATTTTGAATTCGCATTAATTCTGGTTTTATTTGTCCGTTAATTGTTGTATAATAATATTCACGGGGATTTTTTTCAAGAATAGTTCTTTGTTCAATTTTAATGTCTCCTTTATCAAATATAAAATCAACAAATTGTTTTTTATTAGATACATTAAGTTTTGGTATATATTTATTTATTTCTTCTAATTTTAATGTAATTAAATTAGATAATTTTTCAAAAGAATGAATAGGACGTCCACGTGGCATATTACCAAGATTAATTTTTTCTATTAGAATTATATTATTGTATGCTTCTTCATAGTTTCTATCTTTATCTTCAACTAACAATGTGTCCTCTATAAAAACTTGTAATTTTTTTGTAAGAATAAGAGTAGACCCTACTATTTGTTGATCATATTCTTGAATATTATCAATTTTAATAACGTTATTCATTGTATTAGGTTATATAATGTAATGTATTAATAATGATAATT
>Ga0208770_1001645_pt1 | contig 10854 bp, 11 predicted proteins | sample AntAceMetag02UK9_FD_184771 | JGI IMG/M metagenome (GOLD analysis project Ga0208770, IMG submission 184771) | Saline lake microbial communities from Ace Lake, Antarctica - Antarctic Ace Lake Metagenome 02UK9 (SPAdes) (version 2) | ecosystem: Environmental > Aquatic > Non-marine Saline and...
CAACAACAATTCCCTCCTTTCTGCTGGCGGCAGCCAGCCAGATCACCCCGTGCAAAAAAAGTAATTCTGCCAACAAAGGAAAAATCGGATGACCTACCCGAATGCTATTCCCGCGTTTCGAGACGCGCTGCTGGCCTATGAGCCTGACGCAGATCAGTCCGAGGCGATTTATGGCGCACAGCAACAGGGGTCGATTGTCGTGTGCTGCGTCGATACATTCAGAGCGCTGCGCTCGGTAGAGGAGCTATCTCAGGCCGGGCTGTCGCTACTGCTTGGATCAGCCTACCTGATTGCATCGGGTGGCTGGCATGGACTCGCAGGTGAGGCGACCACGCTCGTAGGGCTTCGGGCCTCGGAACTGATTCCCGAAAATCCGGCGGACCCAGTGGTTCCGGAATGACGCGTTTGACTGCCTGAACGAGTTTTGCAGGAGAGAGTGATGATGATTGAAGTGCCGCAACATTTGCGCGCCTCTATGGTGCGTCAGGACTTCACGGCGGAGTTCCTGAACAGCGTGGGAAATGACCCGTCAGTGCGGCCCTATATCGGCAACCCTGATAGCGGTCCGGTTGATGTGTCTAATTTGCTGGATACGTCTGTATTCCTCGTCACCGATCATGGCGGGTTCGTATTTCACAAACTCAATCCGGGCTATTACTGCCTGCACACGATGTTCTTGCCTGAAGGGCGGGGAAAGCATGTTGCCGCCGCCGCCCGTGATGCGTTCATGTGGATGTTCTGCCGGACGGACGCTGAGGAGATTGTGACGTATTCGTCAAAGGCCCGGCCGGGTTCCAGACCGCCTCGTTCGATGGGGTGGCGCAACTGGTACGAGGCCAGGGAATATGATGGCTACCGTCTTGCCTTGATGGACTGGGCCAGCAATGCGCCGGGCCTGCCTGCATGGGGCGAATGGTTCCACCATACACCTGAGGCAGCCAAGACCGAGCAGGGAAGCCCTGTGCCTGTGCCTGCCCATGAGCATGATCCGGCGAACGACAGGTTTGCGGGCATGGCGACCGCGATGTGCTTCCATAACCAGCCTCACAAGGGCGCCTACCATTACAACAAATGGGCGCAGGTCGCAGGCTATGAGTTGATGTGTGATCAATCGGAACCCTCGTTCCGGAAACTAATGAATGCAGATATTGAGGTGATGACATGCCAGTAGCATTAGCAATAGCAGGATCTGCCATAGTCGGCGCCGGTGCGTCAATCTACGGTGCCAGAAAGCAAAGCAAAGCCGCGAAAAAGGCCGCTGAGGCGCAGGGGCAAGCGTCAGACCAGTCCCTCGCTCTCCAAAAGGAAATCTACTACGACCAGCGCGGCCTACAGCAGCCCTACTATCAGGCGGGTCTTCAGGGCCTCTACGGTGAGTCCGGCGTGATGGACCTGCTCGGCAAGGGCGGCGGCGGTGGTCGTCAGCCGAACGCGCTAGCGCCACAACAGCAGACAGGCGGCCAGCCAAACTATGCCAGCGGTACTTATGGGCAGGCACCGATCGGGCAGGCGGCACCTCAGAGCGGAAACAACTGGCAGGGCTATCTGGATGCAAACCCGGATGTGATGAATGCCTATGCTTCAACCGTAAAACAGCCCCACTTCACCAAGGGCGCGGGCAGGTTTGCAGACACAAACCGTGACGGTACAATTAGCCCGACCGAGTTTGGCGCGCATCATTATAAACATTATGGCCGAGGCGAGGGCCGCCAGCTCCCGCAATACCAGCCGCAAGCCAACGCACTCGCACAAACGACAGGACAGGTTGGACCGGCTGTACAGGTCGGACAGGATGGCGCATCGCAGCAGGGACCGAGCGGAACACCAGCGCTTGAGACCGGGCCAATCAGCAAAGGGCTGCCCCTTGCCGGTGAACCCGAGTTGCAGACCGGGCCAACGGAAGGGCCAATGACCCAAAGCCTGCGCCAGACGCCGGGCTACCAGTTCATGCAGGACGAAGGCAAGCGCGCCGTCGAGAACAGCTTCGCCAGCCGGGGCAAGCTGCTGTCTGGTTCAGCCATGACAGCCCTGCAAGACCGATCAATGGGCGTTGCTGACCAGAGCTATCAGCAGAGCGTGAACAACAATTTCAACCTCGCCAATCTCGGCATGGGCGCAGCAGCCCAGATGCAGGGCGCAGGCCAGAACTACGCCAACGGCGCATCGAATGCCCTGATGAATGCAGGCAACGCGCAGGCCAATGGCTACATTGGGCAGGCCAATGCGTGGAACCAGGGCGCGCAGGGCGTCGGGAACGCGCTGATGGGCGGGGCTGGCATGTATGCCGGCTATAAGGGCTGGGGTGGCGGAAGTGGCGGAACGCCTGCGACATATACGCAGGGAACCTTTAATCCTATGTATGGAGTCTGAACTATGCCAACATTTTTCGACCCCAATCAAAGTCTCAACGCCTTCGCTTCCGGCGAACAGATGGGCGGAGCTATCCGCAACAAGCAGACGGCTAACGCTTTGGCCCCGATGGTGGCGAGCGGCGATTATGAAAGCGCTATGGCCTATGCGGCCTCACGCGGCGATCTGGCGATGATGGATTATGTCAGGCCGCAGGCAGAAGCTGCGAAGTCCAAGGCGCTGAAGCAGGGCCTTGGTAACGCGCTCGCATCGGGTGACTTCAAGGGCGCAACGGCTCAGGCATTCGGCGCAGGTGAGATCGATACCGGCATGGCGCTCTATGGTCATCAGCGCACGATGAAGGCGGACGAAATCACTGACCAGAAATCCGGCATTGCTTACCTCATTTCGAACACAGACGCTCTAATGCAAATACCCGAAAATGATCCGCGCCGAGCAGATGAAGCCATGCGGATCATTATGGACAGCCCGTATGGCCAGGATCCGAACGTTGTCAGTGCTGTGCAGTCGGCAATTGCAGACGGCAAGCTGACGAATGCGGAGCTGAAGCAGTTCCAGCAGCAGCTTCTGACGCCAGCGCAGCGGATCGAAGGCCAGCGTTACGATGCTGAGCAGGAATACACGCAGGGCCGCGATAAGGTTGGCGACGATCAGTGGAAAATGGAGTACGACCGCAAGCTAGCCGCTGACCGGGCCTCCGCAAGTGCCGCTTCTGCCAAAGCCGCAGCGGGGGCGAAGTTTGGTGTGACGCCCGTTTATGGCCGCGATGCAAAAGATAATCGCGTTCTTATCCAAACATCCGACACGGGTGAAATCAATCAGGCCGAACTGCCGGAAGGCGTGACGCTGGAGGACGACCGCTACAAGTCCAGCCAGCGCGCACTCGGAACGGCTGAAGGCAAGAAGGCGGCATACCAGACCGAAGCGGGGATGAAGGTTGTGGCAGCAGAGGAGGAGTTTGCAAGGGTTTCATTGTTAATCGACAGCGCGATTGAGAAGACGGGCGACGGAAATACAGGCTTCTTCGGGCAGTTCAAGCCGAGTCCGGACCTTGATGCGATGCTGGAGACAATCGAGGCAGGCACAGCGTTTAACACGCTGGTTGACCTCAAGTCGCAAGGCGGCACGCTCGGAGCGCTTTCGGAAATGGAATTGCTGCTTCTGAAAGTCAAAATTGCCAATGTTCGCCGCTCGCAATCCCAAGAGCAGCTTGATGCCAATTTGGAAATACTGAAACTCTCGATGGCTAATTCGCTGGATCGCCTCAAGCAGTCCTATGAATCCGACTATGCGAATGGCGCATATGAACAACTTTCACCAGCCCCCACGGCATCTGGAGGGAGCCCTCCTGTCGGACCTTCTGGCCAGCCAGTCCCAGATGGCTTTGAGTGATCAGCAAAAACCGGGGGGCGGCATTTCGCCTGACGGTCCGGGTGTCTGTTCGCACGGTTGTGGCCCGAAGAGCGCCTGGATGTCAGACCTTATCTCTGCCTGCTCGCGGCGCAGGTCATAAACAAACCACGCCAGCGCAATGCACATGAGAAACGCCACGACCGCAGTGATGGATCGCTGGTCAACGCGCCTTTCAATATCTTCCGCCCATTCGTGCGGGTTTTCCGAACGCTTTGCGCGCTCCTCATTTCGTAATTTTTTGATCATCAAGCCCATAGGTCTGCCATGAGTGAACCCGTTTACAAAGTGAATCCGCAAACCGGTGATGTTGTCAAGGATGACGGCAGCGGTTGGAAGCCGGTTACTAGCGCAAGAAACAAGCAAACCGGCCAGATCGTCGTGGACGAAGGAGGTGGCTGGGGGCAGCTTGTGCGCTCTCAGGACGGAAGCTGGTCACTTTCAAACCAATCGACTTCCAACCCGCAGGCGCCCGAATCTGCAGTGCGCGCGCGGGGAGCGATGGATGCGGGGCTTCCGATAGATAAGGGCGACCTGAACACACTGACCCGGCCAAACTTTCAGCCGCTGACGCCCGCCCAGCAGGCTTTCGCTGAAACGCCGCAGGCCCGGTTCCAGCAACAGCAGTTTGAGGACCAGCGCCAGCGTGAGGGCGAGGCCGTCCGCGTACCGGACAGTAACCTGAAGGAGCGGTCCCTGATGGCCGTTAATGGCCCCACGTGGGGCAACGCGCCGCGCGTTATGGCTGGAATGCAGACGGTCGGCGCGCTGGCTGCTACGCCTTTTGTCGAGGGCGACATTATTGACCAAAAGGGAATTAGTGGGGCCAGCCAGCAATTCCTTGAAGATGCCCGCGTGCATCAACGCAGGGCGCGTGAGGAGCGGCCCGGCGAAAGCCTTGCGCTCGAAATTGTTCCGGCCATTTTCCAAGGTAAAACCCTGCTGGATGTCGTGGGCAAGAAACTTCTGCCAAAAGCAACGGCCCTGCAAAACACGGCGCGCGTTGTCGGAACGGGCGCGGTTGGCGGTGCAACTTATATGGCATCGCAAAACGAAAGCGGCACGCCGGAAGGCGTTTTGTCGGATGCCAAGACAGGGACGCTTTATGGTGCGGCAGGTGGTGCGGCGTTTAAGGGTGCTGAGATGCCCGCCCGCCTTGCCTATCGCTCCGCAAAAACAGGCGTGGCTTCTATTTCAGATGCGCTCCAGTCAGCCTTGGGAAGAGTCGGCACGGCGCGAGACAAGGTGGCCGGAGAGGTTGCTATTGCTGCCGTGAATCGCTCCGCAGACCGCGCCGGGTTGACGATGGATCAAATGCTCGATCTCGTAAAAAAATACGAGGGAAAGCCCGCTGTTCTGGCGGAGGTGATTGGGCAGGATTCCATTAACGCCCTGACGGCCCTTACCCGTGGACTAGGTAAAACATCACAGAAGGCGCAGGACATTATCGAGGAGCGCGCATACGGCTGGTATGACCGCGCCAAGGGAGACATTGAAGATGCAACAGGCTTTGTGCCCGGCCAGGTTGACCAGATCGTTGAAGAGGGAATGGAGGCTGGCCGCGAAAAAGCGCGACCATTCTATGAAAGTCTATTTGGTCAGTTCAAGGATGTGAAATCATTTCCTGAGTCGCTGAAGAGGGTGAACCGCCTGCTTCGGTCTCCGGGGATGGAACGCCATAAGCAGTTGGCAGAAGAGGCCGTCCGCAACGCTTCGGCAAAACGAAATATTCCGCTGTCGAAAATGTCCAAGATGGAATATTTCGATCTCATCAAGCAGTCCCTTGATGACGCCATTGATTCGGCTGTCTCCAAGGGAGAGAACCGCACGCGGATTGGTGAAAGCGTGCGGGATCTGACGGAACTGAAAGGCGAGTTTGTCAAGGAGCTGGACCGTTTGACGAACGGCGCCTATTCGGTAGCGCGTGACGCAGGCGGTGAGGCGCCGCGTCTGCGTCAGGCGGCAGTAGCGGGGCAAAAGGCTTTCGGTGCTAAAAATCCGCGCGTTGTCGAGCAAACTGTCCAGGAAACGACGCCCGAAGCCTTACCAGCCTTGCAGGCGGGCATGGCCGACGACCTCGCAACACGCATTGACAAAGGGTCTCTGATTCCGGGTCGCTTCCGCCGTCCTGATGTTGCAAACAAGACCCGCGCTGTCTTTGGCGAAGAATCTGGCAGCCAGCTCATTTCAAAGATGGACGCAGAGGCCACTTTGCGCGAAACGGGTGCCCGCTGGGCGCCCCGAATGAATAGCGTGACCGGCACCGTTATGGAGAGCGGCCCAACACAAATGGGTGACGACCTCGTGAATGCGGGCATGAACATACTGACCGGTAACAAGTTGGGCCTGTTTCGGCAGGCAATCAACTTCGCTCGCCAGCGTGGCTTTTCCCAGCGCCAACTGGATTCCATCGGTGACTTGCTTTTGTCGGACCCGGCAGATGGATTGCGTCGGCTTGGCCGTATGCGTCCCGATGGCTCGCCAAGCATAGGCGGGCAGGCGGCGCGGGCACAAAATGCGCTTGCGCCGTCGTCTGGTGGCGCATCGGGTGAATTGACGCCTCAAGGCACGGGCAACGCGCTTGCGCCTAGAGGCCCCGTTCGCGGGGCTGGCGTAGGCAAGGGCACTCGCACAGCAGACCTTGCCGCCATTGGCGCACTGACGACTGCTCCGCCTGCGAAAGCCGATACGGGCGATGGTTCTGCCGAACTTCAGGCTGTCAAAGATCGCGTTTCGCAGATAGAGACGACAGCCATTCCAGAACTCCAGGAACAGCGTGATGTTCTGCGAGACCCAAATAGCGATCCTGTTGAGAAGCAGCGCATTTTGCTTCTGCGGGGATATCCCCTTGGCACAACCGGCCCAGCCGGGGACGGCGTAGATGGCGTTATAGGAACAAAAACCAGAGACGCAATTATTGCCGAAGCAAAGAAAATTGAAGGCGAGATCGGCGGCGCACAAGAGGAACTAAACCTTGCGCGCGATAGCGTTACCCAGCTTGAAATGCGCGCGGCGCAGGAAAATGCTCAATCAAGCCGTGGCAACGAACTCTTTGGCAAAGTATCGCCTTGGGTAGGCACGGCGGCTGGTATTTACCTTGGCTACAGAACACGGGGGGGGGCTGTTAAAAAGTCGAACATTGTGGCCAGGGATGCGGCTCGAACGGCGAACGCTTTGCTAAATTCCAAATCGGTAACGCGCGGTGTTAATGCGCCTCGGTCTGCTAATACCAGAGCGGCAAACCTAAACGATTTCTGGCGTCAGGGTGGGGCGGGTGAAAACGTTCCGTTCACAACAACCACAACAGGGAAAAACCAAGGGAAATTTCGAGCCCGCCCAAATGCGGCAGAGCCGTCTGCACTGTTCCCAAGCCCCCCCAGGTTCAATTCTCAGGATGCCGCCATAGTGGGCACCGGCCTTGTCGAAGGAGGCGTGTCTCATCTGGGTATGAAGGATCAGGAGCGTAAAATAAAAGAAGCCAAGGCCGACGTTGAGAAATATGCCGCTGCGGGTGACGTAGCCGGTATGCAAAGGGCCTTAAAGAAGCAACAAAGCGCGGAAGTGATGCATTCAATGTTCGTGATGGCTCGAAATGCGGGCCTGTTGTTGTCGGTGTCAAGGGTGACGGCAGGTCTGAAAAAACCTTACGCAAAACCTACGCCAGACATTGCCGCAGCAGAGCGTGAGCGCGCTCTAGTTCTTCAGTCGATGAAGAAATAACTCTGACACGCCGGACGCGCCTACTAGTAACAGGCTTGTCCAAACAGGCAGCATATCAGAACCAACAAATGTACCGTCACCAAGCGGAATCAGGGTTCCTACGCCAATAGCGAGAGAAACTGAGCTTAGTCCGCTCCAGAACTTCATAATCGACACAGCAGGACTCCTAATGAAAAACGAACAAATAGCAGAAGCCATTTTTGCCGCACTTGAGCAACTTATGCAAGAAGCGGGCCCGGAATGGACGCTCGAATTTATTAATGCCGGTCTTGCCGAATCTGGCAACGGCAGAGCCAGCCCCCCCAGCGGCAACAGGAAGCAAGTCAGCAACGCGCTCGCGTCAGAAGGCGCACGATGAACGCCAACCCTTCACTGTTCCGATACCAAGCCATCGGCCACAAAGGCCCCGTCTCCGCGCTTATCGCGTTCCGGCAGGGCAGGGCACCGGCTGTGATCTATTACGACCCTGATCTACGCACCCCAGCCCGCAACCCCGCGCGAACCGATAGCGTAGGCCGGGTGAACCTCTACATGAACGCAGGCGAGTCCTATGAGGTCACGGTGCAGTTTCCAGACGGGACCACTGACCAGTTCATGCACACAGCGGTTCCAATGGGCAGCGTGGAGATTATCCGCGAACCCGCGCCGGAGCCTGTGACGGTTGACCGCGTGGTGCACCAGGACAGCCCTGAGACGCTGGCAGAGCTGGAACGGTTGCGCGGCATCGAGAAGGAACACGCGCGGTCTGTGCTTATGGCAGGACTGACAAAGCTGGAAGACGCCAAGGCGAAGGTCGATGCGAGGGGAGCTGTGCCAGAGGAAATCGCGAACCTTATCCGCACAGGCGAAACCTACGAGCAGACCAACACGCGCCTGCTTCCGATTTACCGTGAAGCGCAACACCATAAAGAGCGGGCAATTGAACACGCCAACAAGACCGAGCGCGTCCATTGGGAAGACAAAATCCGCAAGCTGGATCTGGCGATGCACTGGATGCACGGGCGGCTGATCGAGACTGTATAACGCGAGGGCCGGGGCATGGCCGAAGACGATCTGGTGACCCGCATTACGCTGGTTGAACGCACAATGATTTCACGCGAGGCGCTGGTGGACCGTGAAGAGAAACTTCTCTCAAGGTTCGAGGAACTGCTGAAGCGGGACCGTCAACATGCTTCTGAAGAGCGCAAGCACGAGTTCAAGATGTACGGCCACGAGACGGCTGAACAGCTTCGCACATGGTCTGCGAAAATCCACATGGAGCGCGATGAAATCCTTGAGAGGCGGGACGCCGAACGCGCCAGGGAAGCGGCAGAAGCCGCAAAAAATACGATACCAACACAATCACCGCTCAGGACATGGCTGGTCGCCAACTGGATATGGGTTGCCTGCGTTGGCGTCCTTGTTGTCGTTCTGAGGCCCGATCTTGCCACCGCTGTTGTGCGGCTGGTGATGTAGCAAAAACAGGCTGGGTATTCACATGGATAAGCACGATATCGCCAACGGGTTCCGTTGGGTGCGCGACGAGGCAGGCGCATTCCTGTCCACGTTCTGGATGATCCTGGCGCTTTACGGGCTGGGCATGTGGCTGGTCTGGTCATTTTTCCAGATCGATGCGCAGTTTAGCAGGCCACTTGCAGGCGATATTATCCCGCCTGAAGTGACGCAGCATCTGGCATGGGCTGTGCGCGGGTTCTCTATAATCGTGGGCATGGCCATAATCTGGTGCCATCGCCACGAAATGCCGAAATTCCGCAACCTGCTGGCCGTTCTGGGTGCCATCGCAGCAGTGCTACTGTTCCTTCACGCTTACGGCGTGGCGGCTAAAATCATGAAGGGCCAATACGCTAAGGCCGATGTGATTACCGAAGTGCTGGACGTGAACACGATTGGCGTCTCTGAGCAGATTGCCACGCTCCAGGGTGCAAAGGCTGAATGGCGCGCTGACACGGCTTTGGTGGTCGCATCTAACCAGGCGGCAATCCAGAACATCACGAGCGATGGCATTAACAATGATGATCAGGCTGACACGTTCCGCGCTGCCAATACTGCCGCTCAATCGCGCCTCTCAGCCAAGATAGATGAGGCCGATGCCAAGATTGAGGCGTTGCAGGCTGCTTCGCTGGTAACGAAAGAGACGGCCACGACCGACGCAAAGATGGTTGATGCGTTCAACCCGCTATTTGTGCTCATGGCAAGGGTTAGCGCATGGACGTGGAACCCTGACATTGAGCCGCCTTTGACGCATCAATTCGTGAGCGGCATCCTGTTTTTCACGCTCTTTTTTGGCTTCGGTGAAATGCTGATGATGACCCTGTTTACGGTCGCATTTGCAATGCTTCTTGTGGCGCGTGAACAGGCCCTTCTGGCCCGGCCCAAGCGGCAGTATTCGGCAGACGTTCCTGATGGATACGTTGACCTGCGCATGACCGAGGAGGAATGGGCCGAATACGAGGCAGCCAAGAGCGTTCACGATAACATCAAGGCCGGCGTACAGAAGGGCGTTCGCACCCGTCGCAGGGGCAAGAAGATCAGGGAAGGCGCTGAATATTCCCGTGAAGTGGTCGAGATATTCCTGAAGCGCCGGCGCAATGGCGAGACAATGGACAACATCCTCCACACGCGCGGCCTGACGCTGGGCGAGTTCACCGCCACCTATGACAAATACATCCAGAACGATGACGAACGCGAACTGCTGCTGGGTGAGTATGATGAGGCGTTTGAAGACGAACCGATCGATGAAGACGAGATGGCCAACGGCTTTGACCACGACGAGCCAAGCGATGAAGGGGTTGAAGACGATGATGCAAGTGTCGGCGCTAGGAATTGAGCTGATCCGCAAGGCCGAAGGGTTCTGCCCGTCTGCCTATATCTGCCCGGCTGGGTTGGTGACGATCGGTTACGGCAACACGACTTGGGAGGATGGCGAGCCTATCCACCTTGGCGACGAGATTGACGAGGCTGCCGCTAAACAGCTTCTCTGGTCTTACGTCAGGAATGAAGTTGAACCTGCGATGGATCGGCTGATCAAGGTGCCGCTTCAGCCCTGCCAGCGGGATGCATACGCCGGATTTTTGTTCAATTTCGGTGAGACGAAAGCTGCAAACTACACCCTGACCCGCCTAATCAACGAGGAAGCTCCCACAGCGGAAATCTGTGATTGGTGGGTGAAGTATCGCGTAGCCAGCGGAAAGCCTCTCCTTGGCCTCTACAGGCGACGTTTGGCCGAAGTGCTGATGTGGAACGGCCTGCCAACGGACAAGGCATGGAATGCGACCACAAGCACAACCTGGCGCGATCTGGTGGGAGTCCCTGCCTACACGCCTATCAAAGCTGAACCCGCCCCCGCTGCCCCAA
>Ga0208770_1001649_pt1 | contig 10826 bp, 6 predicted proteins | sample AntAceMetag02UK9_FD_184771 | JGI IMG/M metagenome (GOLD analysis project Ga0208770, IMG submission 184771) | Saline lake microbial communities from Ace Lake, Antarctica - Antarctic Ace Lake Metagenome 02UK9 (SPAdes) (version 2) | ecosystem: Environmental > Aquatic > Non-marine Saline and Alkaline...
TACATTAGATATGATGCCCGATCAAGCTGCTATACTCTTAAAATCTGGTGGTGAAGATTCAGATAAAGTGGCTCAAATTAAAGAGGGTTTTGGATTTCAGCCACAGTATTCAAGAAATAATTTTCAGCTTAACAATGGTCAGGGAGCCTTTAAAGAAATAGCCCTACTCACCAATACTTTTGCTACAGATTGGAGTTGGTCTGCACTCATAGAAGACTTTGATAATGATGGTTTGTCAGACATTTTTATTAGCAATGGGATTTTTAGAAGGCCCAATGACCTAGATTATATAAACTATTTAAGCAATCTGAACTTTAGTGAGTACGATCAAAGCCAACAAGACATTCTTGAAAAAAAACTCATTGATGAAATGCCCCAACTCAATATTGGGAATGTAATTTTAAAAAATGAAGGCTTTTTTTCTTTTAAAAAATACAGCGAAAGTGCGGGCCTTAAGAATACCTATTCTAACGGTGCTGCCTATGGTGATTTAGACTTAGATGGAGACTTAGATTTAGTGATAAATAATATAAATAGTCCTGCTCAAGTTCTAAAGAACACCTCAGAGGAGCAGGCACAAGACTTTATTGGAATTCAGCTACGCCCTTCCTCTAAAGTTTCAAATACTTCTGGGGCTAAAATAACTGTTTACAGTAAGGATCGTGTTTGGTACAAAGAGCTTTCTGCCACAAGAGGTTTTGCATCGGCTTCCAGCCAAATAGCCCACTTTGGCTTAGGTAAGGACAATTTGATTGACTCTATTAGCATTTATTATTTAACAGGGCAAAAACAACTACTTCTAAATCCCAAAAAAAATAACTATCTAAAAATTGAAAGCGCAGAGGTCACCTCCGTAGTGGGAATCACCGGCCCAAAAAACATGGCCGCTCTTAAAAAGAAAGCTGCCGCTTGGAATACATCAGACTTTCCATTTACCCATATAGAAAATAAGTACTTTGATTATGAAAGAGAGCCTCTTATGTTAGAAAAACTTTCTACTGAAGGGCCTTGTTATGTGTCTGCAGATTTTAATGGAGATGGCTTAAAAGACCTCTATATAGGAGGTGCTAAGTACCAAGAAAGTGTTTTGTTTTTTCAAAACAGCAACCAAAGCTACACTGCTGTTTTTACTGATGTATTTAATGAAGACGCCCTTTATGAGGATGTAGATGCAGCTGCTATAGACTTTGATCATGACGGAGACTTAGACCTATATGTACTGAGTGGAGGGAATGACAACCCAGAAGGGGACATTCAGCTTTCGGACCGTCTTTACGTCAATGATGGTGAGGGTGTGTTCACTAGATCTAATGCCAGCTTACCAAAAGCCAACGGAGGTAGTATAGCAGTGGCAGACTTTAACAATGATGGTTACGACGACCTGTTTTTGGGGTCTCGTTCTATACCAGGTGCCTACGGAATATCTCCTTTTAGTGTCATTTTAAAGAACACTCAAAAGGGAAATTTTGAACTATTAGCAAGAGAAACCTATGGGATGATTACGGACAGTGCTTGGGGTGATATGAACCAAGACGGATTTTTAGACCTTGTGTTGGTAGGAGATTTTATGCCCATCACTGTTTTAATAAACAAAGATGGAAAAAGCTTTGAAAACCAGACTCAAAAACTTGGACTAGCCCATAGCAGCGGTCTTTGGAACACCATTGCCTTAGAAGATTTAGACGGTGATGGACGCTTAGATATATTGGCTGGAAACGCAGGACTTAACCTGAAATTAAAGGCTACTAAAAAAATACCCATTGAAATTTATTTAGAAGATTTTGATGAGAACGGACAGTTAGACCCTATTGTATTTTATAAGTATGAAGGGGCGCATATTCCTTTTGCCTCTAAAGACAAATTAGGCAGTCAAATGCCGCTCATTAAAAAAAGATTTACCTCTTATAAGGATTTTTCAGAAGTCAGGACAATTAAAGAGCTCGTTGGTGGTAAGATTAAAAAGATTGAAACCAAACTTATTGAAGAGCTTAGGTCTATGGTTTACTTAAACAAAAAAAAATTTAAAGGCTTTCCGCTTCCTACAGAAGCTCAGATGAGTTCCATAGAAGATTTTTATATAGACAAAAATGAAAAACAGTTGCTGGTATACTACGTTGGGAATTATAAAGGATTTGTAACGGAGCTAGGGGTTAGCACTGCAAACCCCGGTGGATTACTCTCTGCGTTTAACGGAGAAAGCTTTTTAAAAAATACTCCATTACCTCTTCCGGCATTCTCTGAAGGAAGGTCTATTGGACCGCTTCAAAAAAACAAATTACTCATTCTTTTTAATAATGAAAAAGCCCTTACATTAAACCTAAACACTCTAAAATAAACAAATGAAAGTTTCTAACCAACGCCTCTATTTATGGCCCTTATTAGCTCTTGTACTAATGATGGGGTGCAAAGAAAATAACGCCTACAAAGAAAGCCTTCAAGGCTCTGAGCTCTTTAATGAGAGCATGCAAAAATTATCAGATGTGATTGTTTATGACATTTTTTCTCCGCCTGTAGCCTCTAGGGTATATATGTACCCCACTATGGCAGCCTACAGCATTATGCAGGCTAGCTATCCAGAAAAATACACAGATCTAGCTGGGCAATTAAATGGTTTTACTACCATCCCTAAAAATGATAATAAAAAAGTAAACCCCGAGCTTGCCGCTATCCACGCCTTTTTAAAAGTAGGTACAATGCTCATTTTTTCTGAAAGTAAACTCATTAGCTATAGAGAAGAATTATATACCAAATTAGAAGAGCAGGGGCTTCCATCCGATATAAAAGAAGCTTCTTTGGCATATGGAGAATTGGTTGCAGATCATATTTTAAAATGGGCCGATGCTGATTTTTACAAGCAAACCAGAACCTATCCTAAATATACCATTCAAGAAGGCACTCCTTTTTGGAAACCCACCCCTCCAGACTATATGGAGGGGATTGAGCCGCATTGGAATAAAATAAGACCCTTAGTGCTACTAAGTGCAGATCAGTTTGAACCTGGAGCACCCTATCCAGTAGACATGGACAAGAACAGTCCGTTTTACAAAGAATTGCTAGAAGTTTATGAATTGGGAGAAAAAATTGACGGTAGTACAGAAGCTACCGAAATTGCCAGCTTTTGGGACTGTAACCCCTATGTGTCGCACCACAGAGGGCACGCCATGTTTGCCACCAAAAAAATCACTCCTGGCGGTCACTGGATTGGAATTACTAAAATAGCTACCCAACTAGCGGGAAGTAACTTTAATGAAACCGTTCATGCTTATACCAGAGTATCTACCTCCCTATTTGATGGTTTTATTTCTTGTTGGAACACCAAGTGGAACACGCTTATTGTAAGGCCAGAAACCATTATTAATGAATTTATAGATGAAAACTGGTTGCCCCTATTACAAACTCCTCCATTCCCAGAATACACTTCTGGACATTCCGTAGTTTCTAGAGCAGCCGCAGTAGCTTTAACAGATATTTATGGTGACAATTTTAGCTTTCAAGACACCACGGAAGAAATATATGGTTTGGGCGTACGCTCCTACACGTCCTTTATAGCAGCCTCAGAAGAAGCCGCTATTTCTAGATTATATGCGGGCATTCATTACAGAAGAGCTATAGATGAAGGTGTAAAACAAGGAGAAGAAGTAGGAAAATTTATAGTGTCCAAACTGAAAACCTTAAAATAAATTATCTAATTTCCCCATCAATAATTTAAACAACCAAACACCAAAATACTATGTTAGGAATCATATCTTTTGTCGGCTTTACCTTATTAGTTGCGTTTATTGCCTATCTAGCGACAAAAAAAACAGATGAGCGCTCTTCAGACGGTTACTTTCTTGGAGGCAGAAGTTTAACGGCAGGTGTTATTGCAGGCTCTTTACTGCTCACCAACCTATCTACAGAACAAATTGTAGGACTCAATGGATCAGCATACGAGAGCGGCCTCTCTGTAATGGCATGGGAAACTTTAGCAGCCATAGCCATGGTAGTTACAGCCGTTTACTTGTTGCCTAGATATTTAAAAGGCGGCCTAACCACCGTACCACAATTCTTAGCCACTCGTTTTGACGTAGCCACTAAAACCATTACCTCTGCCCTATTTCTAACTGGATATGTCATTGTGCTGCTTCCTGTTATTTTATACTCAGGATCTGTAGCCATTAGTGGTATGTTTGAAATACCAGAATTATTAGGAGTCACAGAAACACAGGCCATTTGGATATGTGTTTGGGGTATTGGAATTACAGGAGGTATTTACGCTGTTTTTGGAGGTTTAAAAGCGGTAGCTGTGTCAGATTCAATCAATGCCATTGGACTTTTAATTGGAGGCCTCATGATTCCAGTATTTGGTCTTATGGCTATTGGAGACGGTAATATGATAGACGGTCTCAGTCTTTTGGTACAAGAAAACCCAGAAAAGTTTAAATCTATGGGCTCAGAATCTGATCCTGTTCCCTTTCATACTATTTTCACAGGGATGATGCTGGTTCAGCTGTTTTATTGGGGGACCAACCAACAAATTATTCAAAGGGCTTTGGCCGCTAAAAACCTATCAGAGGGCCAAAAAGGACTTATGTTGGCTGCTTTTATAAAAGTTTTAGGTCCTTTATTAGTGGTTCTACCAGGACTTATAGCGTTTCATTTGTTTGACGGAAGCCTTGAAAAGGCCGATACTGCATACCCTATGCTTGTAGCTACCGTACTTCCACGTCCTTTAGTCGGATTCTTTGCTGCAGTTCTCTTTGGGGCTATTTTAAGCTCTTTTAACTCTGTGCTAAACAGCTCTGTCACTCTTTTTGGAGTGGACATTTACAAACAACATATTAACCCAAATGCCAGTGAGTTAGAAATGGTAAAAAACGGAAAGAGATTTGGACTTATCTTAGCCATAGCAGCCATGTGTATAGCGCCTATGATTGCCAATGCAGGTACTTTATTTGATTACCTACAAGAAGTAAACGGAATTTACAGCATTCCTATTCTAACTGTAATTTTTGTAGGTTATACCACAAAAAGAGTTCCAGCCATAGCAGCCAAAATTGGTGTGATTTCTGGTTCAGTCCTTTATATCTTTAGCCAATTTATTTTACAGCCTATGGTGACAGAGTACGGAGGCACCTACCCACACTACTTAGACGTTATGGCCATACTATTCTTACTCAATACTGTGATTATGCTCCTTATTGGAAAATTAAAACCCATGGACACCCCTTATGAGTTAAGCTACACCAAACAGGTAGACATTGTTCCTTTCCAATACGTGAAACAAGTAGGGCTAGGAATATGCGTCTTAGTTATTGGCGTGTATATTTACTTTGCATAATATACTACAACCAAATAAACCATTTATAGGAAGCGCGGCCAAAAGGCCGCGCTTTTTTTAACGCTCCGTTAAAACCAATTCTAACCTTTGTTTAATATCTTTACCCCTATGAGGGTCCTAAAATTTCTATTTTTATCTGGCTGTTTCCTATTAGGAAGTTCGTGGGCATGGTCTCAAGAAAACAATTCAAAGACTGTTAAAATAGGTGATAAACAAAAAGCAAAGGAGATAGAAAATCCATTTAAGCTACTCCCGCCTAACTCCAAAAATCAAAACAAGCTCTTATATCCTATAGGTGAAAGTCTAGAGAAAAATGAAATCCAAATGCTTCCAGACAGGAGCTTGATACAGGCAGGCACCTATCTAAAAATAGACCCAAAAATTAGAGAAAAAGAAAACAAAAAGTCAAAAAATTATTTTGGTGACACCAATCTAGGATCCTTTAAGACCGTTTCTAAGTTTGTAGGGGTGGTGTGTAGGGACCATGAATACGTAGATGGAGACCGGGTAAGAATTTATCTAAATGGTGATATAGTAGAAGAAAACCTATTCCTCACCGCCTCCTTTCAAGGCCTTAATTTAGATCTAAAAGAAGGCTTTAATACACTTATTTTTGAAGCCCTAAACCAAGGCGCTTCTGGGCCTAATACAGCTCAGGTAAACGTTTATGATGAAAGTGGAGGTCTCATGTACCAAAATATTTGGAACCTCTCTACCGGTGCCAGAGGCACCATGGTGATTGTTAGAGAGTAAGGGTTATTCTCCCGGATGATAGGACTTTTGAGCGTCTTTTAAGACTTCTTCTTTGTAAAACAAAACCTTTTTAAACTGCTGGTCTGCATAAGGCTGCGCCTGATCACTAAAATGTGGAGAACTAGGATCTCCGCTCTGTCCACCGGCCAAAATACTCTTGGCCTCTAATTTCTCTCCAAAAGAAACTACTGCTACAAAACTATTCCCTCTAGTCCCGTATATTTTTTTTGTGTTGTTGGTGTAACGTGCGCCAAAGGCGGCCAATGCACCCCACCTTCCAGAAGCCATCCCTATAGGAATACTTGGCAAGCTATCATTAAAGGCCTGCCTAGAGTCTCCATTAAGTCTTTGGTACCTATTAATGTCTCCCCAAGGGGTGTTCCAGGTTCCAAAATCTTTATTCATTTGGGCCAGAGTCTCCTTAAAAACTTGAAGCTTTTCCATGTCTGGAGACTCATTTCCAAAATAAGTCATAAGTTCCATGTCTGAAAGTTGGGTCTCTGTTGTCGGCTTTTCCCCAGTAGCGCCGTAATGCGTGCCATAGAAATGGGCTAAGGACATGCCTACAGCGTCTTTTGAGCTGGTAAAATCCCAAGTCCTAAGCACCTCAATAGCAGCTTTTAATTCAATATCTGGTTCACTCGTAGCATTATAAGCCTTTACAAGTCCAGGAATAAGGACTTCAAAAGCGGGTAAAAATGGGTCGTGAGCCAGTGTAATAAGACCGTCTAGGTCTAAGGGTTCCATTTTACTGAGTAAGGAGATAGCGTGAACCCCTCTAAAGTTCTCTTGATCTATAGACATATAAACGGGGTAGTGTTCCTTCTTAGGACTGTACTGCAATGCAGCTGTGAATGGTGTAGAATTACAATTTTGTAACCATCCGTTAGCAGGATTTAAAATTAGTATATTCTCATCTACCGTGTGTAAACCTTGCCAATCTGTGGCTGGATCACTTCCGTTTACCGCCTTTGTAAAATCAAAACGGGAATCTCTTTTAGGGACAAAATTCCCGTGAAAATATGCAATATTTCCCTCTGCGTCAGCATAGACCGTATTGTTGGAAGAATTAGTTCTTAAATCCATCATTCCCTTAAAACCCTTGTAGTTAGACTGCTTGGTCCTGCTATAAGACTGTTCCAATGCTGTAACAGGCTCCCACATCATGGCAGAAGCTACCCATTGGTCATCTTCCATATGAGTAATAGGCCCGTGATGCGTTCTGTAAGTTGGAAATGCTTTTTGCTGTAAAATCCCCTTTTCATCTTTATATGCCAAGCTAATTGTATCTGTCTTTACAAGCCTTTCTTCTGTTCCATAGCGGTAGTAAAGGCTATCTCCCTTTTTAAAAATAGTTTCTAAATACTCATCCATCACGTCTGTGTATGTAGAGGTGTGCATCCAACCTGTTTTCTCATTAAAACCCTGGTAAACAAAAAACTGACCCCAAGTCACTGCCCCGTATGCGTTTAAACCTTCTTTGGAATTGACATGTACCTCTCCCCTAAAAAAGAAAGAAGTATGTGGGTTTATAAGCAGCAGGGCAGCGCCACTTTTAGTGCGCTTGCCGCTAATGGCTATGCCATTAGAACCAGCCGGCTCTGCTGCTTCCTGCGCCCTTGCAATGGCCAGCAGCTCTTCTGTGGGAAGGGCCGCTCCATTCTCATAAAATGCGGCTATTTTTTTTGTAGAAATACGTTCAATATCTCCGCCAATAGACCCCTCACTAAAATACATCGGCATCCATGGCTCAAAATGAGTCAATAATTTAGGTTGTACCCCTGGGTAGATCTCTAAATAGTAATTCACCGCGTCTGCAAAAGCCACACAAAGCGTCTTAATGTGTTCAGGCGCTGCCTGGTAGCGCTCTTGCGCCTGCTCTGTAGTCATAAATAGTTTAGCCCTCAAATCTGAATATATAGCAGCCTCCCCTTCTACTTCTGCTAGGCGGCCAATGGCCAAAATATAATTGTCTTCTAGTCTGGCAAAATCATCTTCACATTGGGCGAAAAGCAATCCAAATACAGCATCTGCATCTGTCTCTCCGTAAATATGCGGCACACCATAAGAGTCTCTAATAATTGTGGTTGCTGCCACGTGCTTGGCCTGCCTTTCTTGTTCTGTAAGGGGAGCCGTAGCACATGAAAGAAATAGAAAAACAATTAATGAGAAATAATATTTCATTATGAAAGGGTATTATGGTTATTAAGGTTTTTTATAAAATATGAATTAGAAAGGTACAAAAAAGTACCTTTGCACATAGATGTTAAATAACTATGAATCAAAATAAAATAACTAAAACTGCAAAACCAAAAGTATCTATCTTAACCGCCTTCACTACTATTATCTGGCCCAGGAGAAAAATGGTTTTAATTGGCTTGCTTCTTATAGTAATAAGTAAAGCAGCTAGTTTTGTAGCGCCTCTTTCTCTTAAAGTTTTAATGGATGAAATTATTCCAAACAAGGAATTAGACCGCTTAAAAATACTGGTTCTTGTTGTGGCATTATCCATATTGGTTCAATCCATCACTTCTTTTTTACTTACTAAAATTCTCAGTGTCCAAGCCCAATACCTCATTGCAGAACTCAGGGCGCAGGTACAGAAAAAAATCCTAGGTCTCCCTATTAGGTTCTTTGACAACACCAAATCTGGGGCTTTGGTCTCTAGAATTATGACAGATGTAGAAGGAGTTAGAAACCTCATTGGAACAGGATTGGTACAACTGGTTGGTGGGACTATTACGGCTGTAGTCTCCCTAGTGCTGTTGCTCCAAATAAGTGTGTCTATGACTGTTTTCACCTTAATTCCATTGGCTATTTTTGCCGTAATAGCCCTAAAGGCATTTAAAATTATTAGGCCTATTTTCAGGGCCCGTGGAAAAATAAACGCAGAAGTCACAGGTCGTCTTACAGAAACCCTAGGAGGAATTAGGGTGATAAAAGGCTTTAATGCGGCCAACCAAGAGGCAAAAGTGTTTGAAGAAGGAGTACACGAACTCTTTGTAAATGTAAAAAAGAGTCTAACAGCTACTGCATTTATGACCTCTTCTGCTACCTTTTTATTAGGCTTAGCTACTACTGGAATTATGGGAATTGGAGGCTATAAAATTATGATGGAAAACCTAAGCCTAGGAGAATTCTTAAGTTTTACTTTTTTATTGGGTCTCATGGTAGCGCCCATTGTTCAGATGAGTAATATTGGAAGCCAACTCACAGAAGCGTTGGCAGGCTTAGACAGAACAGAAGAGCTCATGAATGAAGTGGCAGAATCTGACGACCCCAACAGACATATAGAATTAGGCCTTATAAAAGGAGCCATAAGTTTTAAGCAGGTTTCATTTGCTTATGAAGAAGACAAGGACGTTATTCACGAAATTAGCTTTGACGCCTTGGCAGGAGAAACCATTGCACTGGTGGGAAGTTCAGGGTCTGGAAAATCTACGATTGCAGGATTGGTTGCTACCTTTATTAACCCAGACCAAGGCCAAATTCTCCTAGACGGTAAACCTTTAGATCAAATTACACTAGACAGCTACAGAAAACATTTGGGAGTGGTCCTCCAAGATGAATTCCTCTTTGAGGGAACTATTAGAGAAAATATTTTATATGCCAGGCCTGGAGCTTCTGAAAAGGCACTTACAGATGCTGTAAAAGCAGCCTATGTAAATGAGTTTACAGACCGCTTTGAAAACGGCTTAGACACGCTCATTGGAGAACGAGGTGTAAAACTTTCCGGAGGGCAGCGCCAGAGAATTGCTATAGCTAGAGCGGTACTAGCCAACCCTAGTATTCTTATTTTAGATGAAGCCACCTCTAATCTAGATACAGAAAGTGAGGCGCTCATTCAAAAAAGTTTGGCCACTCTCACAGAAGGCAGAACTACCTTTGTAATTGCCCACAGACTTAGCACCATTAGAAAAGCCCATAAAATTTTAGTGATAGAAGGCGGAAGAATTGTAGAAGAAGGTACCCATGACCAACTCATTGCTAGTCAAGGAAGGTATTATGAACTATTTACTTACCAAGCCAAAATTTAAATATATGATCATTTATTAATCTTCAGGGGCTAATTGTACTGCAAGACCTTCTAGATTTTCTGTTATAGGGATTTGGCAGCTTAGGCGACTGTTATCTTTTGTGTGATTGGCCTCAAATAACATAACTTCTTCTTCATCTGAAATTTCTGGCAATTCGTGAACAGAAGTCACATAGCATTGGCAAGAAGCACACATGGCCATGCCACCACAAATACCAATACTACCTTCAGGAGCCAGTTCATAAGAGCGCACCAGTTCCATAAGGTTCATATTCATATCTGTAGGAGCCAAAACTTTATGGGAAACCCCTTCTCTGTCTACAATGGTAATGTGAATATCTTGAGGCATTTTATTCAATTTTTTTAACTACCGCTTTAGGAGCTTCTTTCTTAGAGCCGTCAAAGCCAATGACACCGCCTACTGTGGTATATTTCATCACATAACGCTTGTCTGGAAAAATACGTCCATATGCACTTTGGCACATCAGGGTGGCCTCATGAAAACCACATAAAATTAATTTTAGTTTTCCAGGATAGGTATTGACATCCCCAATGGCATAAACACCTGGGATATTAGTCATATAATCTAGGGTATTATCTACTTTAATAGCATTCTTTTCAATCTCAAAACCCCAACTAGCAATAGGTCCTAATTTAGGTGACAAACCAAAAAGCGGGATAAAGGCATCTACCTCTTTTATAATAGTTTCTCCTCCG
>Ga0208770_1001650_pt1 | contig 10808 bp, 11 predicted proteins | sample AntAceMetag02UK9_FD_184771 | JGI IMG/M metagenome (GOLD analysis project Ga0208770, IMG submission 184771) | Saline lake microbial communities from Ace Lake, Antarctica - Antarctic Ace Lake Metagenome 02UK9 (SPAdes) (version 2) | ecosystem: Environmental > Aquatic > Non-marine Saline and...
GTGGGGGTGGTGGTGGTGGGGGTGGGAGTCTTCATCGCCTTTCAATATGTGAAGGGCGTATTCGTATACATAGAATCCGATACTATGGGTGATGAATGTGCGCACGAGACATGCGTTGATTCCAAGCCATAAGCCACCCATGGTCAATGCATGACGAATAGACAATGCTGTGCCGGATTGTAGGCGTGTCTAGTGGGTGTCCTACGAGGGTTTGTGCGACACCGCTGGCGATTCCTGCGATGTAGCCATCCATGCGTTTTGTGGCTATAAAAAAGAATGGCGAAAATTTCATGATAGTATAGAGTAATAAGCACCTACTACTATGAGCGAACGCATAGTCAATGACATTACACTGCAGTATTTGGCGAATACGTGCGTGACCCGCACGACAAAGAACGAGCTGGCTGCTAAAGGTACTCCGGCACGCAAGGACGTTCGCTTCTATAAAAAGCGCATAATAGATATGGCTAAGAAACTCATGTCGTCCGAGTGCGACGCCGCGGAGCTCAATAAATTGCCTGTTGACCTTAAATCAGGGTTTGACTTGTTTGCACACCGATGCGTAGAGTACTTTAAGACTTTAGATAGAAGCGAGATATTGCAAGGAGAATACTGCGATATAGGTGAGAAGGAGCCCGATACGAACGTGGATGCCAAGACGCAGGCATACGCGGACGACCTCTTTGTAAAGAGCGTGCGTGTGAAGCAGGAAAGTAGTTTAGACAAATTTGTAGTGCGCGCTAAGGTATCCAAGGCGCTCGACCCGATGGAGCTTCCGCAAAAGCGGGACGTGAATCTGCGTACAAGCGAACTAAAAACAAAAGGCATTGCAAAAAAAAATCTGCATAATAAGTATGACGAAGCATCAAAAGACTCGGGGGAACAAACGAAAACATAGTCGCTCACAAAACAAAACAACAAAGAAATTGCGATGTAGTCCAAATCCCTCAAACGACAACGAATTCACGTGCTACGATAACAGCGACCTTTACAGGTTGCGAGACTTGTGGAACCTGCGTCACCCCGACACACTGATTGATAGTGACGACGTGCGTATTATATGGGAGGTGCTCAATAACAATATGAAGAAGGTCTGTGACAAAGAGTCGTGTTGGTTGAAACAGAGCTTCATGAACAACAAGGAGCGCAAGCATATGTTGCACGCGTTCGCGCCTACCGCGCCCTCCAGCTGGAAATCTAAGCCAAACGAGTGGCTGAGCAGCACTGAAATTAGCGATGTGATGAACCAGTATGAGCACGCGTACAAGTGTTTTGAGTTCATGGGGCCCAGTCCCATAGACTACGATACGCGCAAGCTGTACGGCCAGTGTATTTGGCAGGAGTTGTGTCAATTCAACTTGAAGGCGCAGATGGGCAAAGGGAAGAAGAAGATTGGCATTATTTTCAATTTGGACCCGCACTATATGCCGGGGTCGCATTGGGTGAGTATGTTCATTAACGTGAAGAAGAAGTTTATTTACTACTTTGATAGCGCGGGACAGCCGATCCCTCCGCAGCTGATGAAGTTGGTGAAAGAGGTGACGAAGCAAGGAAGGGCGCTGGGGATAGATTTTAAGTTTGACCAGAATTATCCGGTGGAGCATCAATATGGCAACACGGAGTGTGGGATTTACTCTCTTTACTTTATAGTGCACATGTTGGAGGACAAGATCAACAGCCACTACTTGAAGACGCACATTTTGAAGGACAAGTACATTGAGAAGTTCCGCAAGGTGTATTTTAACGAGGACAAGCTGTAGGTAGCATAGCATGTCGCGATGTTTATATTTATTTGAAATGAATATAAACTTGTTTGTAGTAGTAAAGTAGTACTAACTATGCCGTATTATGCTGTTGCTCGTGGAAGAACTATTGGAATTTTTTTAAACTGGAACGAGTGCAATAATTCGGTAAAGGGCTACAAGAATGCAACCTATAAAAAGTTTGATACAATGGAAGATGCTGTAAACTTTATTCAAGGGAACACCGCCATCGTAGAGCCCTGTCTGCCGCCGAATGGGAGGGGGGATGACATGTTTGTTCCGGATTATTATGTGTATACAGATGGCGCTTGTTCTAATAACGGAGCGGCTCGCGCTTTGGCCGGATTAGGAATATTTTTTGGTGTGGGCGACTTTCGCAATACAACAAAAAAAATAGAAGGGAAGCAGACAAACAACGTCGCTGAATTGACCGCTATTATTGAAACGTATCGCCTAATAGAAGAGGACGTCACTGCCGGTAAAAAAGTGACTATTGTGAGTGACTCTGAGTACGCGATACGTTGTGTTTCTTCTTATGGTGAAAAATGCTACAAAAAAGGCTGGCCCGCAGAGATACCGAACAAAGAGTTGGTCAAGACCGCGTATGAGTTGTATATGAATATCCCAAACATTCAGTTTCTGCATGTAAGAGCGCATACGGGCAACACGGATATTCATTCATTTGGAAATGATAAGGCAGATAAACTGGCCAATCTAGCAATTGGCTTTGAATTGTAAAAAGGTTTAAAAATATTGCTCCTATAATAAATATATGGCAGACTTTATTACTCAAGAGAATGCTGACATGCTGTGGGAAATCATCGCAGAGAACGACGTATTTCCCAAGACCGAGCAAACGAGCACGTTGTTTGTTCAGTTACTTCCAAAATTCTACAACGACAACAAAGGCAATACAAGCTTGCTCTCGCTGAACAAGCAATTTATTCAGACGATGCTCACTACTATTTCACTGAAAACAAAGCAACCGCCGATTGAGTCTGCTATGATGACGCATGAGCAAATACAAGAGCACCGGAAAACAGAATTTGAGAAAGAGATGTCGCGAAAACAAACCGAGTTTACGCGGGCCATGGCGCTTCCCGTTCCTGACCCGCCAAAATTCAGCGATGCCACGCAAGACGAACCTCTTGGGGACATGAGCGACATTATAAAGCGGATGATTGCAGAGCGCAATTTGGATATAACTAGCATACAAAAAACGCACAACCCCGTGGAGGCGGAGACTTGGCTGAAGCCGCGGGATGCTTCGCTGGCCACCGAGCAGGCTACGCAGAAGGAGAACGCCATTAAATATATCAAAATAGACAAGGATGCGCTCAACGTCGAGGTGCCTGCGATTGACCTAAATGCGTCTTCGCTGAAGCAGGTATCATGGGGCGCAACGACAAATATTGCCGAGGCGTCGAACCCCGCGAGCGGCAGCAACTTTGATTTATTTTCCAAATTGAAGCGGTCGCATTTAGAAGAAGACGCTGTCGGCGATAATGGGGCGTTGAATATTCGCGAAACGGCGGACTCATCCAAAGCTCAATATGCGACCAAGGAAGATGTGCGGCAGATACGAGAGTATATAGAGGAACGTTTTAACGCGCTCGAGCAACTATTGCTGGATCGTATGGAATATTCGCCAGCGTCAGAACCAGAGGGATTTCAGGATACAGACGCATGATGACGGGACTGCGCAAGATGCGCTCTACTTGGTGTGGCAGCAATTCCAATTTATTGATGTCGTTCATATTGTGTATGGGTTGGTTGATCTGCCACGTTCTGTATCGTTCGTGGTCGACATTGGGTACGGGGTCGCTGGGAATTTCGGTAATGTTCCGATGACTGAAGTTGCGGAACCTCTCATTTTGGAATATGTCGGCATCATAATGAAAACCGATGGTATCAAACGTGCGGCGCAATTCTGCAAAGTTGTCGTCAAATATGGATTCGTATTTCAAAAGATGTACTTTCTTGCGCGGGTTATTTAGAAGATGCAAGTACCGCTCGCAGATTTCAATGTAGACTTCTACGTCGTGGTTAGGTGGAATGCCCGGCGGTGTGTCATGCGCACACCTCTTGTTGAGCGAGCTAAATATCCACAACGGGTTGCGCAGAATGAAAATCTTCGTGTATTCCGCGTATTCGTCACCGAAGAACTCCTCGCGGGCAAATGGCCACTTGCACATGTTCCATGCATAGGTGGGGTCTTCGTCGTAATCGCGAATGAGTTTTTCTTCGTGCACTATCTCCTTCACGTCGGGAATGTGGCCGATAATGTTTTTTAGTATGGTGGTTCCTGAATGGGGAAATCCGGTAACGATAATTTTCTGCATAGTAAAGCCGTGCAGAAAATTATAGATGAAGATACGCATAATATTTTCGTGGTATATTATATCATACGTACGATATGCGCAAAACTAGGCACACGACACGTAAAAAAGTAGGGCATGGATATACAAAAAACAAATCGAATGGCAAAGGCAAAAGTCATAGACGCGGCACGCGTCGTCGTATACCACGTCGTCGTCGTTACACAAAAAGAAGACGCGTTCTACATGGTGCTTCGAATATAGATACGGGCGTGGAATCTGCTATAAAACGACTGCGTGAAAATGATACCGAATGGTATGATAAAAATGTCGTTCCTGCGCAAGAACGGAGCGCAAATAGAGAACTGGAGATTCAACGCGACGGGCAGCTGCGGCATGCCCAGAGTTTATTGCCTGCGTCTATTTCGCGCATGGGCGACCCTGACTTGATGGCCAAGCATGCCCGAACAATGGACCTTGCCGATGTGCGACAAAAACGAATGCAACAAAATGAGGAAATTATGCGATTGATACGAGAACAGCAGGAAGAGGAACATGTGCAGAAACAACAAGAAATTTACCGAGCGCCAATAAATACAGACGCTGAGCGCGAAACGTTTGAGATAGATGGGTTGAATGATATTGACGCAAAGGATTTCTATCATTCTGAACCGCCTGCAAAGCGCGCGCGTTCAAATACGGGTTCGTCGCGTCCGCGTAAAAAATCCAAACCTTGATGACTGCGTCGCAAGACTCATTTATCTCTTGAATACGTCCTAATGTTTCTGCGCCTCCTCCTTTGGCTTTGGAGGCTCTGGGTATAAGGAGTTAAGAAACAACACCTTATGCGCTTGTTCGTTGGCAACACACATGTTGTTGTATGCGTCAACATCAATCACTGATGGTTTTGTTGATTCGTGCGACACGATGGCATCGTATTTTTCATGAGAAGGTATGAACGGGTCTAGATATCTTATGAAGTCCGTTCCGTTTTCCCGTTCAACATCGTGGTACCTTTTGATGTGTCCTGCACGACGCTTGTTGTTTATTTTGTTGATGATGGGGATGATGTTTCCGAGGCGATCGATGTCCAAGTTCACATTTTCCTCCCATGAACTACTAAACGGCACGATGTGTTCATACTCAAAAATCTGTCCTTGAACGTATTCCACAGGAACCTTGTGGCGAAACGCATTCGTCATGAGCAAGATTTCAACGAACTTTCTGCCGCGCCTGTTGTCGTTCTTGTTTTTCTTGCCATCTATGCGAGTCTCGTAGGCCCGATTATTAACACTCTGTTCTTGTAGTATATCTAGTACATCTTCCATGCGTTTCTTGGGGATGCCCTTTGTCAAATTATTCGGTGTTTTGTATAACTCGCTGGCTAATTTCTTTATTTTTGAGCCTCCGTCCTCGTACAAGATGATGTCAAATATTTTATAACTCTTTTTCAGCTCATCGTTCTTGATCTCTGCCACACCATAGTGATACACTATAGACTGCGCCACGCTAATAATAACGTCTTCGTCGCACGCGCCATTGTTTTTGAATCCACATATGGCCATGATAAGCGCAAACATGTTGTTCGTTTTTAGCGAATACATTTTTGTCTTGGCGGCTTTAAACAATTTATCAGAAAGGATGTTCGGCAGTACCTTGTCAGTTACCTTGTTGAAAATATCTATGGCGTATTCAATATACTCAACAAATCTGGTCACATTGGCTGTGGTGAACGTGTCGGTGTACTCATCAAAAATACCCTTCCAGACCTTGAAAAATAAGGTCGTTCCCGCCTTTAACGATGCCATTTCAAAAAATGGGCAACGTTTGTGGCACCAATTTTGGTATCCCATGGTAAAATCAAATGCATTCATGATCCCGTCGTATTTATAGCAATCCAGCACTTCTTGTTTATCGCGTTTATCGTACATTTCATGGCACTGAGATTCAATAAACGACCTTGCTGTTGAGTTGGTAATTGTAAAATTGGTGTGGTCGTGCAAGAAGGCTGCCAAGATAGATGTTTCTGTAAACACGTTTTTATATCTGTTCACGTCGATATATACCTCGCACTCTTTTTCCGGCGTTAATCCATCAAAATAGCTGATGATGGTGGTTGTTTCGGTGAATTTTTTACCTTGGCTCGTCAAAAATGCGTTCCTGAACGACGGGATATTCTTGGCGGGTTCCCCCTCGTAAAATTCGTCCCACTCGTCCTTGGCGTTCTTCATATGCGTCTTGTACCACTCCATCCCCTTAATGCAGTTTTCAAAGTGTGTTTTGTACCGAAAGTTCATTAATTCGTCGTAGTTCAACGACACGAAGATATCCATAATGGTATCTTGTTCGTCTTCGTGATAGTTTTTAGAAATAAATTTTCTGAGTTCTTCTTTTTTGTCGGGAAATACGCTGAGGGGCGAGTCGTAGAACTTAATCTTTGCTGTGATACGATGGTTCCCATCTACCAAGTACTCTTTGTTGTCTGCGCGCTTATTCACGATAATTGCCTCCACATCGGAGCCCCGCTTGAGCAGAAATTCAATGTACTCGCGGATAGATGCTTTCTTTTTTCCGTCAATTGGCTGAAGACCCCAAGTTGCGTCGCGCTGCTGCTTTGGCTTCAGCAACGTTTTCATAGTCACCTTCTTTCTTAAATCGGCCACACTCCACTTTTCTGGCTTGCACTCGGTGTTGTTCATGTTATATTCCGTACTTTTCTGTATTCTACTATATAATTACGGAACTCTCTAAGTAGGTTAATTATATAATATAGCAATTTACCCGTACTATATTATGTAAATGTGTCTCGTTAGGAATATGTGAATTATAACTGCAGGTCGGCAAGCTCGTGCAGCACTACATGTGATGGCATCTGCAGGGAAACGGCTTGTTGGTAAAAGTTTGCGTGCACATATAGATGCGTCTCGTCGGTGATATGCTTGAAGATTTCCGCGAGACTCTTTATTAGGCCGGTTGCGCCGGCGTATTCCTTGGGGCGCGGTTTCTTTCTGGTGGGGTATCTGCAGTTCCATTCGCACGCCATGGCGCGCGAGATGGATGTCCATTGCGGGGAGGTGAGCACCGCCGTAAACGACCACGAGCCCTTGCCCTTGGATGCGGTGGCCCACGCACCGCCCTTGATTTCTCCGTTGTGTTGTCGCAGCCTTTTTTTGAGGTCAACCGTGTAGCCATTGTATGTCTGGCCCTCCCAGTTGTCGTGCTGGGCCAAGAAATAGCAGTAGTATGTCTTCGGCGGCTTTTCGGGTCTGGGCGCGCCTATGGCCGGGTCGGCAGGTTCGCTGGATGGATTGGTCATAGACGTTCGCTAGAGAATTTATTTGCCAACAAAACCCAACAACCCATCAACGTATCCGTGTTCCTTGCGAGAAAATATATTCTCAAAACATATTACACACGCATGAAATTTCAAATACCTGTCTATTTGCAACTCGTTTTTTTTATAGGTTGTTTTGTAATTATTTATTACTATTATTATAGTATGACCAACAAGCCAATTTGTGCTATTGCGGTGTTTGATGGTACCATTACAGGAAGTGTACGATTCACCGAAGATTTTGCTAAAAATAAAATCAGAATAGACCTTAATATTAAAGGACTTCCCCCCAAATCTTTGCATGGGTTTCATGTGCACGAAGCTGGAGATTTAACCGATAAGTGTACCAGCATGTGCTCCCATTTTAACCCTTATGGGAATACTCATGGATGTCCTGGTAAGAGAGAACGACACGCAGGGGATCTAGGTAATATTACTACAAATAATAAGGGCGAAGCAAAATATACATTTTATGATAATGTTATTAAGCTCAGAGGTTCTAAGGCAAATATTATTGGAAGAGGTCTAATTATTCATGAAGACGAAGACGATTGCGGAAATGGCGGAAATGCAGAAAGTTTAAAAACCGGCAATGCTGGTAAGAGGATTGCGTGTGCGGTTATTGGGTATTCAAAAGAAAATTTTGCATGTTAACTAGACAATTTATTTATCGATAAATCACATCAACAACGTTAGATGGGTGCTATTATGCTATGGTATGGTATGGTATGGTATGGTATGGTATGGTATGGTATGGTATGGTATGGTATGGTATGGTATGTCATGTAGGCAGGTCCCTACATGACAAACAAAGAAAATCTTTCTTGTTTTTCCTCTCCCCTCTCCCCTCTCGTGGTTTCCTCGCTTACCGCCGCGCAGACCAACCACCCAATCACCCGATGAGGGGCTCGAACCCTCGACCACACGCTTAAAAGGCGTGCGCTCTACCAACTGAGCTAACCGGGTATATGCAATGCATGGCATTTTCTCCTCCCCACCCACACTATTCCTAGTGGTTTCTCTCTATATTGTTTTACCAAGTATGTTGCTAACAATATGTTTCTATGTCTGCTGCGACGAGACCTTTGTAGGATAAGGTATGCTGGTGGTGAGAAATCTATTCATTTTGGCGACGTGTTTTTTCTCGGGAATGGCGAGGTCGTTTTCAAAGTCTTCTAGTAGTCGCAGCTTGATGCCCATTAGCTGAGCAAACGCATGAATAGTAAAGTGTGACTTCTGACGAGCAAATGCGAGCTGTTTGCCAAAGGTCGTGGTTTGTACAATGGACGTTGTCGTTGGATTATCGCCCATTACGCAATAGGGTATTTTATATGTATGTATGTGCATCTGTCTCTATATTATTGTTATTTGTTAGTATACCTGATGCATGTACGTATCTAGAAAAAATAAAGCAGTATGTCCACGTGTGCTTACGTGACCAGCGTATTGAAAATCTTCTTTCCGCCTGGCAATATTTCCAAGGTTCCGACGCGCGCGGGGGTGCCCTTGCCCTCGCTGGACTTGATGTAAGATTGCAAGTCGTAAATGTAGTACTCGCGCTCCTTCATTTTGCGCGCCGCGTACTTTATGCCGTATATGGTGACAGGTTCGGCTTTCCAAGTGATTTTCTCCGTATTTATGCTGGATATGGTATCGTCTTCGTCCTTGTCAATATCGGGATTGTATGCAAAAGAGGTGCTGCTGGGGTCGCCGAAGCTGAGACAATCTAGACCCTCCTTTGCGTTCTTGGCGCTGAACACTTGGCAGTCAATGGCGGCCTCCTTGATGGCGATGGTGAGCTGGTTGCTGATCTCCTCCTTTATGCTGGACACTTCGTACAAGTACTCGTCGCTGGTGAGGGGGATGTTCGGGTCGTGTTTTCCAGTATCGTACAAACGTAGTGCGCGCGCATCTTCTCCCTCAATTTGTTGCTCGGTGAAGGTCATGAGATACACGAACACCTCCACTGTCTGGAGGGTGAGTTCCAGATCTTTGTGGCTACAAATACGACGGGCTCGGCCAATCACCTGCTCTGTGCGCACTGGATGCCAATAGGGCTCTACCACGTGCACGTATCGGGTGTTGCGTAAGTTGAGCCCCTCTGAGCCGGAGGAGGTAATCATGAACACCTTGATGATCTCGCCTAGGTTGTTGTTGTTGGCGACCGCGCGCAGCTTGCCGGCGATGTTGGTGGGGATGTCGTCCCAGAATCCGTTGTATATCTTGAGGATGAGTTTCTTCTCCTCGTCGCTTTCTGTGCCGGTGTACAACGCAAAGGTGGGCTTGCCTTGGTCGTTCTCGGATATGTCAATGTCCCATCCGCCGTTGGACGTCTTCTTGAGACGGAATCGCGCAAACCCGTTGGCCTCCAGCACCATGGTGAGGAGTTGGAGGCCCTCCAACGTGCGAAACTGGCTATACACCAGATGCAGACCAACGTATTCGGGGTCCTGAATGTTTTCCAAGACGTGGAGGAACTTGGGGCTGTAGCGTTCAAGCCCTTGTTTGCTGAGGTACGTGGCTGCGTTGGCGCGTATCACTGCAATGGCGTTCTGGATACGTTCGGTATAGGTCTTGTCCGCCACTGCGGTGATTGCCTCGTCGCCCTCTATCTCGCCCTCGCGTTCGTCGCTCAAGTCGGCGTCGCGCACCTTGTCCTTGGCTTTGGCGATAAGTTCCTCTTGTGCCTTCTCGCTCTTTTCGTCCCCTTCCCCCTGCCCCAGTATTACCTTCTTGGTGTCCTGTGGCATGGGACGACCGGGGTCGGGCGGCATGACAAAGTTGCAGAAGAGGCGCGAGAAGATGCGGTACGTGGAGCTGGGTTCCTTGTAGACGCCGTCCTTGTCAAAGGTCCCCTTTTTGGTCTTGCTCGACTTCTCCTGTTTGCGCTCAGCGACACGGGACGCCTCGTATAAATTGAACTGGTAGTTGCTCATGGGAATCTTGACCACATGATAATACTCTGGCGTCTTTTCGTAACGAGGCATGAGTCCCTCCTGTGGACTGCGGTAGTATGAAGTGAGTCCAATGATGCGTTTTTTAAAAAGTCCGGCGTCCTTGAGATGCTGTGTGTTGGGGTCAATGAAGCGGGCAACAAACTTGTCCAGCACATCGGGGAGCGCCTTGTAGTTGTGGATACGAATGAGTCGTTGGTTGATTTCAAGGCCTTCTTTCTCAAGGAGCTCCATGACCTTCTTCTCAAAGGCGATGTCGCTCACTTGGGTGGTGTCAAACTCTGCGTCGCCCGCGGCGTCGCGAATCTGGTTGGTTACTCCGTGGTACCCTGTTCTCTCTTTGGTCTTGTTTTTGAACCCAAAAGGATTTCGTGTGATGAGCACCTTCTTTGCGGCGGGTGAGTACTCGAGGTAGTCCAGAATCTTCTCGCCTGCGAGC
>Ga0208770_1001651_pt1 | contig 10800 bp, 9 predicted proteins | sample AntAceMetag02UK9_FD_184771 | JGI IMG/M metagenome (GOLD analysis project Ga0208770, IMG submission 184771) | Saline lake microbial communities from Ace Lake, Antarctica - Antarctic Ace Lake Metagenome 02UK9 (SPAdes) (version 2) | ecosystem: Environmental > Aquatic > Non-marine Saline and Alkaline...
GGTGCCGGTCCTGCTCAAAGCGGCGAACGACGTTTCTACCGATGAGATCATGCCGCCAGGGTTGCGCGTGCTACCGTTCCGAAGCAATATTCCCAAGATCGCCGAGTTTTCCTTCGACAGGCTCGATCCCACCTATGCCACGCGAGCCAAGCAGGTGCCGGGCCACGTTGTGGTGGGTGGGAGCAATTACGGACAAGGCTCGAGCCGCGAGCACGCGGCACTAGGTCCGCAGTACCTCGGGCTGCGCGCGGTTCTAGCCAAGGGTTTTGCGCGGATCCACGCGCAAAACCTGATCAACTTCGGCGTGCTGCCGCTGACCTTCGTCGATCCTGCGGACTACGATGGCATTCAGGCCGACGACGTACTGCGCCTGACCGATCTGCGGCGCGCGCTGACAGAGGGGGGCGAACTGGTGGTCGAAAACGTCACGCGCCAGTACAAATTTCAGATGCGTCACACCATGTCGCCGCGACAAGTGCTGTGCTTGCTACGCGGGGGGTTGATTAGCTGGATGAAAGAGCGCCTCTCCGCTTTACCCGAGTCTCGCGGCGCATGATGGGGTATGGGGCGCAATGCGCAAGTTCGGTTTTGCCGACATCGAACAGCTCGCGCTGCGCCTTGGCGGCCGGCCAAAGCAGTTGACCTTTAACAGAAGAGACACATTTGAGTAACGCCGCGTAACCTCGTTCAGGCAGCGCCTCAGGATTCACGCCATTTACTCAACACCCTGGCAAACCCCACCAACAGTTCGACTATCAGGCCGAGAATGGTACTTATGCTTACCATTTTTTTCATAAATAATAATCATAAGTGCCATAAAATATATTTACTTCAATAAAAATGAATACTATACTTATCATATTCCAGATATTTGGTAGCTATAGTGCCCATAAAAGAATCAAACCAAAAGAGAAGTGCTGTTGTCTTTCCCAAAAACCAGAAGATTTTAGAACAACTTGGCGACAACATTAAACTGGCCTGTAAACGCAGGGGATACACCCAGGTTCTGATTTCCCAGAGAACCGGGTTAAGCCGTCTGACCATTCGCAAGATTGAACAGGGTGACCCCAAAGTTTCTATCGGTCACTATGTCGCCGTACTCAGTGTGCTTGGATTAACTGAAGATTTTGCGAGGGTTGCCAATGACGATGAACTGGGCCGAAAACTCCAGGACATCAAGCTGATGAGCAAAGAAAAAAGGTAAATAGTAATGAGTACGGTAGTCTATGTCTTTGCTGACTGGGAAGCGTTTGAGAAGCCTACTCTGGTGGGTACTCTGCGATCCTCTGTCATCAAAAACAAAGAGCATTTTAGCTTCAGCTACGAGAACGATTGGCTGCAGTCTCACTATGCGCAAAAAATCGATCCGGACTTAAATCTCTATTCGGGAGAGCAACACAGCGAGGATTCCAAAAACTTCAGAACCTTCCTGGATTCCTGCCCGGATCGCTGGGGTCGATTACTCATGAAGCGTCGCGAAGGCATTATTGCGCGCCAAGAAGAACGCCGCCCAAATGTACTCTACGAAATGGATTACCTACTGGGCGTACATGACCTTTACCGCTTGGGGGCATTGCGATTCAAGCGAGAAATGAAGGGTGCGTTTCTGGACAATGACGAAAAGTTGGCAGCACCGCCTATCTCTTCGCTAAGAGATCTGGAATACGCGGCTCAACAGGTTGAAGACAACCGCAAAACCGACGATCCGGAGTATTTAAAGTGGCTAACCATGCTGATGTCTCCAGGCTCCTCCTTGGGAGGGGCTCGCCCCAAAGCCAGTGTGGTCGATGACAATAATCAATTGTGGATCGCCAAATTTCCCAGCCGTCAGGACGACCATGACATTGCCGCCTGGGAGTTTGTTGTTTACCAATTGGCCGTGAGTGCCGGTATTCAGATGGCGGAATGTCGGATCGACAAATTCAACAGCCACCACCATACATTCCTGACCAAGCGATTTGACCGCACGCCAGAGCGCCGCTTACATTTCACGTCTGCCATGACCCAACTTGGATACTACGATGGTGATTATGATGCAAGCTACCTAGAGCTGGCGCAGTTTCTTACTGAACATGGAGCCAATACGAAAAAAGACCTGGCGCAATTATGGCGACGCATTGTATTTAATATCGCCGTATCGAATACGGATGATCACCTGAGAAACCATGGCTTTATTTACAGTAACGGTGGCTGGGTACTATCCCCCGCTTACGACATCAACCCAGTAACACCGGCTAACGGCCTGCACCTGAATATTACCGACGATGACAACAGTCTCAACTATGAACTAGCTATGGACGTTATCGAGTTTTTCCAACTCAGTACATCGCAGGCTCAGCAAATAAAGGATGACGTGCTGATGAGTGTTGCTCGCTGGGAAACGGTGGCAAGCTCTGCCAATATTAGCCGCAGCGAACAGCAGAATATGGCTAGTGCATTTAATATCTAACCCAGCATCACGAAATAAGCCGCGTTAACAAAACAAAGTCTATGGAACGTGAGTGGAACGCAGAAATTATCGCCGCTCCTATCCTTTTGTTTTTATTATATTTATTAATATGGTCATGGAAGTTCAAGTCCTCTTCTGGGCACCATTCTGTAGTCCGAATCAAGCCATACCCATCGTTTTAACCCTATTAAAATAGCACATTACCAAAAGCTCTTGTCCTATGCTGACCGTACCTGTAGCATCTCTTAGTATACTTTTAGGGGGGTAGTTAGGGGGGTTAGAAATGCCAAAAGTCGCAAAACCGTTATCTGACGTTCATGTACGCAAACTAAGCTTCGCCGTAACCGCCGCGGGCAAACCAAAGGCCGCTCTTCATCCGGTTGGGGGCGTTGCTGGCCTGCGTTTGCAAGTATCACCCCCAAGCGCGTCTAACCCAAAGGGCGCCAGGTCGTGGATATACAAAACCACCATCGGCGGCAAACGAAAAGAATTGGGCCTCGGCTCTTACCCTGGAGTCTCACTCAAAGATGCAAGAGAGCTGGCTCGTCTAAAGTATGAATCTATCAAATCTGGTTTAGACCCGGTTGCTGAGCAAAGAGCAAAAAAAGCAGCCCTTGTTGCCGAACAAGCTCAACATATTACTTTCGCAGAGTACTCGAAACGCTTCATAAATAAGCAGGCAAAAGAATACAAAACGCCCGAGCAGGTTCGCAGGTTAACGCATCAACTCACAGAATATGTTAATCCTCACATGGGCCATCTCTTCATTAAAGATATTAAGCGCGAGCACATCGTTCGATTCCTAACGCCGATATGGGAAGAGAAGAACCATACTGCGCAGCGGACCCTCCGTTACGTCAGACGAATACTCCAACAGTCTATTGCAGAAGGTAAGCGCACTGCTGCTAATCCCGCAGAATGGAAAGGTGACATCGAGCTCTCCTTCCCTAAGGCTTCTAAGGTTGCCCCTGTAGAGCACCACTCATACATAGAATGGACGATTTTGCCGACGTTCTTTAAAGAGCTTGCTACTTGGAAGTCGGCCCACACCGCGAGCGAACCTATAACCAAATGCTTTGCGTTTATGATTCTTACTGTGGCAAGACCGTCCACCGCCCGACTAGCCGACTGGAATGAGATAGATCTTAATAATGCTATTTGGACTATTCCCGCAGGGGGCGACAGGCGCAAGGTAACATCAGATTGGAAAATCCCTCTCACTAAAGAGGCAATCAAACTCTTAAAGTCACTCCCTTCCTTTACTACACAAACAGGCAGACTATTTAGCCGACTCGACGGCTCAGAGATTCCCGCAAACACTTTGCCTAAACTACCGAGAAAACTTGGGTATGATTGCGCGGCACACGGCTTTCGCAGCACCTTCCGCACTTGGGGGCAAGAGCAAGCCCGATCTACTGAGGAAGTTCTTGAACTCTGCATGACGCACAAAAACAATGACGCAACACGAGCAGCCTATGCAAGATCCCAACTCCTAGACGAGCGAAGAAAAGTGCTAAACGAGTACAGTGCATGGGCTGTTCAGGGTAAGCAAAAGAATAATGTCATGCCAATCAGCCGCAGAAATAAACGCTAATTGGCCCTCTATTTATTGAAATATAGAGCCCTATGTTAAAAAGTACTCGGCAGGGGTGACATGGCGGCAGTTTGTTAGCGAAGCTAATGAAACCGAATCCATTGGTTTTTATCAAATTGCCGACAATTCTGTGTGAATTCGAGCCTGACCCACAGACTTTCTTGATTCTTTCCATAAAGACTTTTTAGTGGGTAAGTGAGTTTTATTGCAAGGCCAAAACTATCATCAGCTTTGCGCAGACGTATAATGAACCCGAGGAGCTTTAGCCACGCTAGTTCCAGCCTTTTTAGAACTTGTGCTTTTGGCACCATTTTAGCCAGGATAAACTGGGTATGTATTGACGTTGAGGCAAGGCTCAAACGCCTCCACGCTTCTGGTGGCGAGCGCCCAGAATAGGCAAGAACCGACGAAAAAGACCTTCGAAGCATGATCCGTGGACCGAGGTGCTTGGATCGGGGAAACCACTAGATGTAGTGTTTCGCGTGGCCCGAGCTGCATGGAAATAGTTAAGTAATTGATTTCAAACGAATCACTAATTCCGGTAATTGTGATTACCGGAATTAGTGGGTCCCTTTTGGCCGTTTTGGATGGTGGCTGGAGCGTCCCAGTCGCCAATCCTCAGAGCCCCCCCCCTCCTTGAAGGCTGCGAGGCTTTAGCCCGATTTTGCACGATTAATTCCCACCAAATCATATTTGTAGATACGAGCGTATGATGCGCGCCTTGAATACCCCCCCCCTTTCGCTGCAGTATTAGTTTGGACGTAAATTATTTTCATTTTTATTTAAAAATACCCTCTTCAATTAAAAATCAACGCAGTGAACGACTCAAATGCGTTCCATAGGTACAAGTAAATGGCCGCTTCAACTTATAACTCGGCAGGCATAATGAGCCTCTTAACCGATGAGCAACACGCCTACTATAGTGACTACAGTGCGCTTATAAAGGCGGGCCTGTCGCTAGATATTGAACACTGGGCTATGTATTCCAGTTGGCTCATCGCTGAAGCTGCGTTCATTATTCACGGGATATGCCCAGAAAAAGGTTATGACTATATGCAGGACATCCCGCCTGCGCTTTTACACAAAGTCAGAGCCACTTTCCGAGTAAGCGAACGGGCCGCTTTAGATGGAAAACTAAGCGACCGAGTTGACCCGCTTGAATATCTCAAGTGGGCTCGATCAGTCGACATTCTGGTAGCCTCACAACTCTGGAAGTCTGTAGAACGGCTCACAGTCAAGCGCGCTGAACATCAATTAGAGGTTGAAGACAGACAAGTTGACGTGGCTACACTCAGACAATCAACCGCCGATGACTTCGAGACAAAGCGGACTCCAAAACCTAAATTCCGAGTAAAGCGGCTGTCATCTGATTTTGGCCACCTATCAGCACTTGAAGATGTTTTGGATCGCTTAAGGAAGGCAGGCGAAGAGATTCCAAGCGGTAAGACCATGTATATGCATCTCAAAGCGCAAAAAGAACAACTCACTGGACTTCGATTTTGTGAAGAAAATAACACGCTAAGTTACCGACGCCAGGACGGCAGATGGAAGACGATCGGAACAAAAGCTATCGGCCAAGCTGTTATGAAGCGAGTGGTACGAGGAGCCCCGTCAAACACTAAAAAAAGAGGTAACTGACCTCGGTTCTGCCGCCCAATTAGGGGCGGTTGCGGACGGGTTAAGACCTGTTAAGACCTGTTAAGACCTGTTAAGACCTGTTAAGACGGCCGATTCTAATCTACTTTTTCAAGCCTTATCTTCGAATAGTCGTCGAGACTAAACGAAACTAAGGAGTGATAATCAGATGCAATCAACATACGCAAAAACAGCAAACCCTAAAGCAAACGAACCGGCGACATGCCGTCGGAAACAAGCGAAGCTAAATGTAGCCATTGCCGCCATCGAAAACGGTATCGGCTATTCTTCCGATCAATCCCTAGCGGCCTACTTCAACACATCCCGGTCAACGATCTGGGCGTGGGCGCGCGTGGGAAAACTGCCGAGACCAATCAAGCTAAGCACAGCTATGAGTCGCTGGAGTAATGCGGAGATCAAAACTTGGCCAGGGAGGATAGCGTAATGACAAATTTCAACGACCATTTCCTAGTACATCCTCACGATGGCGGCTCACCTCTCGAGATTCGGGTCATTAGTAAAGCAGGCGCTAAGACTAAGCTATTTTATCCAACGGATTATCCTAACCCCCAGGAGATGCAGGAGGCATTTTATAGCTATGCGATGAACCTGAATCAGCAAGGCTATAACTGCTACACGACGATGAATCCCATCAGAACAGATTTTAGGGCTTCTGGTGGCAAAGGGACTACCAAAGATGGCATCGCAAAACGCACAAAGGTCATGGTAGATCTTGATCGCAGATCCGCAGAGTCAAAGAAGCACCCTGCAACCGACGCCGAGCTGAAGCGCGCAAACGAGCTCATCGAGAGAATTGCAGACCACGTCGAAGAGCTGGGCTGGCCAAGACCATTCAAGGTCATGAGTGGAAACGGATACCACCTCTACGTCGCCTTGGAAGAGCTTGAGAATGATGACGAGTCAGAATTATTAATCAAAGAGATGCTTGAAACCCTGGCCGAACTATTCAACACGGAAGAATTCGAGATAGACACCGTGGTTTTTGATGCTAATCGAATTACAAAAATCATCGGCACTGTCGCACGCAAGGGGAAAGAGACCCCAGGCAGGCCATACAGAACAGTGGAGCTAATCAAATGAACCTAGTCAGTAAAAGAGACATTCAAAATCTAATCGCAACGCGACCGCGACTGTCTGATCAAAGGAACAGAGCCTCTAGATCATCACATGACAGCTATCACCCGCTGGAGCACTGGTCACGACCTGACGGTCGTGACCAAAACAATACTATTGCTTTGACGCAGAAATCAGTTGAGAAATACGATCCGCCGCAAGAGACGCTTGAGGAAATCGAGAAAGTAAGAATTGCTCTAGAAAAACTTGATCCAGACAGCCCCCGTGGTAATGGCAAGGACCCGGGTAAAGGCATTTGGCTTATAGCCACGTGGGCTGTCGCATCGCTAGGCTGGGCATCAACAAAAAAAATCCTACGTGAGTGGTCAAAGCGCAGCAGTAAGTACGATCCTGAGGAGTTCGAAAAGACTTACGATTCTTATGACCCTGCTCATAGCAAGCCGATCCGTATCGGTACACTCTATAAGTTAGCAGAGGTAGGAAGTGACGGGCATAGCTCGTCTCAAAAACTATTCACGCACGAGCGATCAGACTCAATAAACTTGTCAGACGTCGCTAATGGGCAGCATATGGCAGCGATGTTTAGGGGAACATTAATGTCGATAAGAGATACCCCTAACTGGATTCGCTGGCATGAGAATGTGGGGTGGGAAAGAGCTGAGACAGAATTCCCCATGCAAGCTGCAAAGGTGGTTCTTGAAAAAATGCGTAAGAACGCAGCCCAAGCCATGATGGAGGGAAGGGATACAAGCAAATTGGTTCGCGAAATTACACGCACTAGCAAACACCCTAGTATGAAGGCAATGGTCAAGCAGTCGGAATCAGAGCCCGGTATGACTGTGGGTCTTAGCGAGTTAGACAAAGACCCCTTCCTTTTGGGAGTGAAAAACGGCGTGGTTGATTTAAAGACTGGGAAGCTCATAGCTCCTAATCCAAGTGTGCTTGTTGTTAAGCGGGCCAATGTCAATTTTGACCCAAATGCAGCTGCCCCAAGGTTCAGGAAGTTCCTTGAAGAAATAGTTCCTAATGCCGAGCTTAGAGCGTTTCTAGTTCGTCTACTTGCCTACCTTACAACAGGGTCTATTAAGGAGCATTATTGGTTTTTCTTTGTTGGCGGTGGTCGTAATGGAAAGTCGATATTGATGCGCGTGATTGAGAAGCTGCTGGGAGAATATTCTAAGAAAATTAGTGTAGAGATGCTGATGAAGACCGGGCCAAAACAGCAAGGTAGTCCATCGCCGGAGATATTGCAGCTCCAAGGAAGACGTTTTGTCTATGCAAATGAAACAACAGAGGGGCAAAGATTGGACGACGCAAGAATCAAAGATCTTACTGGAGGAGATACGTTGTCTGGTCGCGCGCTTTATAGCGACTTTGCATCTTTCGACCCGACCCATAAACTACTTATAACAGGCAATAACTACCCAATTGTTCACGACGACTCTCATGGGTTCTGGGCTCGCGTTGTTGTATTTCCGTTTGATGTGACATTTACCGAGGACCAAATAGATCGAAATCTTGAGGGGAAGCTGTTGAGGGAACTACCAGGAATCCTCAATGTTGTACTTGAAGGTATGAAAGACTACTTGGCTAATGGCTTACAGGTACCAGATAGACTCACACAGGCTACTCAGGCATATCGCTCCGACCAAGACACCATTCAGCAGTTTATCAACGAGGAGTGTGAAATTTGTATCGGATTCACGATTCTAAAAAAAGATTGCTACGCGGCTTATCAACAGTGGGCGAGAGAAAATGGAATGTTGCCCATGAGCTCGCGAAGATTCTCGATTAGGCTTAAAAAGCATGGCATCTCTACGATGCGTGACCAGCGCACTCTGACGGGACTGAAATTTAGGCCACCAAATGAGGAGGGACCTGCAGACTCGCAGACAAAATGCCCTTTTTAGATTAGCTTCTATAGAAATATTTATAGAACTAACTTCAAAATAGGCGTTTTTTCTGCAAGTCTGCAGATGCTATCTGGAGGGCCTTAGGTTCATCCCACATCATGAGAGGTGGCTGCAGACTTGCAGAGAAATTGTCCTTTTTAGATTAACTCTTATAGAAACTTTCTTAAGAGCTAACTCAAAATAGGGTAAAAGTTCTGCAAGTCTGCAAGTGTCATCTGGCACTGTTGGCCAAAGGACTTGAGTTTGCAGCTCATACCAATCAGTAGCGTGCCTAGTACGTGGAAAACATAGGCCTTGCAGGTGGTCTGTTCGGAGCAGCGAACAGACCACCCTCACGTCTAGCTTCTCGTGCTCTAAATAGTGAGAAAACGATCAGTCGGATGGACCACAACCCCCCTTCCACGCACCGTTTTCCCATTTCCCAGAGTAAGTTCTACCCGAGAAATAGGTAATTGTTCCTTGTCCATGGCGTTCGCCGTCTTTCCACCCGCCGGAGTACACGGAACCGTCCGTGTTAGTTATCGTGCCGTAGCCATGCTCCTTGCCGTTCTCCCAATTGCCGACATACTTGCGACCACAAGCATAAGAGCATGACCCGAACCCATGTTGTTTACCTTCTCGCCATTCGCAGACCCAAACGTCTTTTTTCGTACCTGCGCCCGTATAGGTCCCTTGTCCATGAGGCATGCCTCCTAACCAATTACCGTCGTAGCTGTGCCCTTTTGCCGCGTGATAGATCCCGTGCCCGTGCTGTTGCCCCTCGTGCCAGCCACCTGTGTAAGAGTCACCATTAAACCAGGTGTTAGTGCCACGCCCGTGTTGTTTTCCATCCTTCCACTCTCCCGTATATGAGTCCTTGTTTGTGAGAATATAAGTCCCCCGTCCATTTCTGGAGCCATTCCGCCACTTTCCAACATAAACCTCGCCCGACGAGTATGTTACAGGTTTGCTGATCCCCTCATGTGTCGAGTCTTCAGTTTTTCTCTTTCTCTCAAAATCATTGAGATTAACGACCTCCGCCTTATCACCAAGCCCCATCCAACGCCATTCTTCTTCATCGAGGAAAAAATCTCCGAGCTCGAGCTCTTTACGAAGATCACTTGGGGTATAAGTGCCGCAATATTGTCGGGTACGAAGGGACTCTTCCTCAGAGGCGTATAACTCCCAGCGTCGCCCCTTTTCAATTTTCTTTATCCAATAGTTAGTTTGCCAACTCAAGCCAGGAGCAGTGGCAATACAGTGCCTTCCTAGATCAAAGACCCGTTTGCGAGTCCTCGCTTTTGAGACTTTTATAAAGGCGCAATGCGATTGGAGCGATATGATGCTTGCAGACAAAAAAAACCCCCAGTGGTTATCCAATGGAGGCTGACGCTGTTGTTGCCTTAAGGCCACATTTCCTTTCGGAGTACCACCTTGCACAGCTGCAGGTTGGCGGGGCGTCAGCCCTCTCTTAATGTTGGGTGTATTCTTAACCTTAATCTACGTCGTGTCAATACAGGGGTTCTAGGGAGATCTCGGAGGCTGCTTTTCGTCCTATATTCGAGGTCGGACTAGCTGGGGTAAAAACGGTTCAAGCGGTCATCGGTGCCGGTTTCACATGCATCGGCACGGCCTTAAAACGTTGTGCGGCTTGCCACACGTCATAGGCGCTTTGTTCTGCCAGCCATAGGCGGGCTTCGCCTCCACGCTCCACGCCTAGCCATGCCTCCACGCGCAGGGCCATTTCAGGCGAGATAGCAGCCCGGCCATTCAGCACGCGGGATAAGGCCACGCGCGACACACCAAGCTGTCGCGCGGCTTGGGTCACGGTCAGCCCCAGCGCGGGCAATACGTCATCCTTGAGCGTCAGGCCGGGATGCGGGGGGTTAAACATGCGTGCCATAATCGTTCTCCAGTTGCTCAGTGATAGTCCTGATAGTCCACCAACACAGCGTCGGTGCCATCGAACATGAATGTCATTCGCCAGTTGCCGTTCACCCAAACCGAAAAGTGCCCTTTAAGGTCGCGCCCTTTGAGAGGGTGTAACTTCCAGCCCGGCAGGTTCATCCCTTGGGCGTTGGTCGTTTCGTTCAGGCGTCCCAACATGGCGGCCAATCGTGGGGCATGGTTAGCTT
>Ga0208770_1001665_pt1 | contig 10740 bp, 11 predicted proteins | sample AntAceMetag02UK9_FD_184771 | JGI IMG/M metagenome (GOLD analysis project Ga0208770, IMG submission 184771) | Saline lake microbial communities from Ace Lake, Antarctica - Antarctic Ace Lake Metagenome 02UK9 (SPAdes) (version 2) | ecosystem: Environmental > Aquatic > Non-marine Saline and...
GTGCGATAGCAATAGTGACTCCCATGTTGCCTCTGGATACACTTGTAAATCTCCGTCTCCTCTGACCACTAGTGGTGTTTGCGAATAAGCAGTGTCTGAGCCATTTACTCTTTGTAGAAAGAAACTTGTAACTGTGGTTGGATTATCAAGGGCATGATCACCTATTGTGCCAGCACTGTAGGCAGATGTATCTGCTCTGGTGTCAATAAACACTGCTGTGCCTGTCCCACTTACTTCTGTGGATCCTGATACACTAGCGGCAGTTGAAATATGGTATGTGCCGCCTTGTTGTGTGCCAATTGAACCTGATACTAATAAGTCAATAGCAGGATGTATGAAAGTGTCATTGAAGTCAGTCAAAGACATTGCATATATGTTGCCACTAGATTGATACACCGGAAATGTTCTGCCTGTGTCAGCAACAATACTAGTTGATGCACTTGCATTGTTAATTTTAGCAAAGTTGGTTGTAACTTCTTGTGGCTCCTGGGTAGTTGCCTCATTTGGCGCGGCGCCGGAGCCTGTTGAAACAGATCCTGCTTGTAATCTAGTGTCAGCAATAGTGCCTAGGTTGCCGCCGGAGGATTGCACACTTAACGCCACAGATGGATTTGTAGAATATTGATATACCACTTGATCGATAAGTTCATTAATCATTCCTGAGGTCATCTCCTGCAGGTTTCCGCTGTTGTTATAAAGGGGTGTTCTCACAGTCATGTGCTACTCCAAGTCTGCGGCTAGTTTATCTTTTTCTAGGATGTCATCGGTGCTTACAAAATCGTAAGCATCTGATTCTTTGTAGGTTTTTTTCTTGACTTTGCCTTTTTCAACGCAATCTTCAATATGGTCACACATTTTTGCAAACTCTTCAGGCAAATTTTCTCCACCAATGTGCTGTATGGTGTTTCGAATTATGTTTAGTTGTTTTGTCAAAGAATAAAGAACTTCTATTTCTTCAGTAGTTTCTGTATTCACAGTTGCTTCTGTAAATCTTGCTTTTTCACCCACAGTTTTAACTTTGCCATCTGTATATGTACCTTCCCAAAACTCAGCGATCGGATCAATTTCAACTTCTTTTATTGCAAATTTATCTAGACTGATTCCGCTTACTTCTTGTTCTAGCGGCAGATCACCTATTAATATTCCTGTTTTTTTGTTAAACAAGAGTCTTTTTGTTTCTTTAGGCATGCACTTATTTAGTTACCTATAGATCAAGCACAGAGAATACTTGGCTGGTTCGTTGGGGCCTATTTCAGTGACAGCATGACACAATCCTATATCCATTTTGAACATAGCCCCCTTTTTTTCCTGTATCAAATGTTGATTGTCATCTGCATCGTACCAACAAAAGTGTGGTGTACCGTCGGTGAGCCAAATTAATTTGAATTTATAATAACCACCAGCGGCATCTGTGTGCTTAACAAGATAATCACCAGGCTCATACTTGTTGATCACAATCTGACTTAACCATTTCCTGTCATCAGGTATTGTTTTGAGTACCATGTCTTTAAATTCTTGAGGCATATCATCATTAAAAATACTGCTAAATTTTGACGTTGGACCACCAGGGTTGGCTCTGTGTGCTCTTTTAGTGCCTTCAACACGTCTTGTAAAAAGATTATCGTGCTGTGTTACCCATTCTAGAATTTCTTCGTGGTTAGCGAGATAATTTTCCACAACTTGTGGATTAAAGTCTGTCATTAGTATTAGCCTGAAGAGTATGCCCAAGCAGGGTCAGAATTAATTATAAACACAAGATCGTTATTTCTTGAAGTTCCTAATGAAGTTGATGTTATAACAGATGCCGGAGTTCCAATTGACCCCGCAGAGTATGATGATGTTGATGTTGGTGAATAACTTACTGCGGCTATTCTTGCTTTTGTGCCTATGGGGAAGTTTGCTACTGGTGCTAAAGTTGCTAAAATAGTTGCTATCGAACCGTTGCTTAATCCTGATACATCCATTGAAAATACTAAATCAGTAATAATGCTAGACACCTTGCTGTCAACATACTGTTTGATTGCTCTTTCACTTACTAAAGTTTTTTCTGGATTTGCAGATGTTAACTGTGCATCGTCATTAAAATTATCAACCTGTGTTCGAGTGGACGAGTCGTCATTGCCTGTCGAAGGCATAATAATTGCACCAACTCTTACAATGCCAGCGGCTACGTAGTTAGAATCTCCTACATCAATATCACCAAAGCCTGCTGTGATTGACCCAGCGTTTAGAGCACCAACAGATGTCAACGATGATGCAACAACCGACGAACCCAAAGTAGTACTACTTAAAATAGATGTGCCTGCAATGTCATAGTCTTTGCCAGAAGCAACTGACAACCCAGATGATGATCGTAAAGGACCTCCATCGCTGACAGCGAAGAATGTAATATTATTACCACTAGTGGATCCTCTTATATCAAGTCCAGCGCCTAGGTTTGTGTCTGCAGGAGAATCATTGTTTAAAATTAATGTAGCATTTTCAAACGATGATGAAGCACCAGTTGTAACCAATGATCCATCAACTTGCAAGTCACCATGGACTCTTACATTAGCAAGATCAGTCAATGTTAATGCAGTAGTTACTGTTGATGCTTTGTTGATTTTAAACACTATTGTTTCATTAGCATTATTTTGTGTAAATGTTAAAGCATTATCAACAATAGAAATTGTAGCATCTGTGTCGGCGCCTAATGAAATTCCTGAATCATTTAAAACACCAAATGTTCCTGATGTTGTTTGGTTTGCATTGTTAACAAGATAACTGGATGCCTCTGAACCACCCAACTGGAGTGCATTAGTGGCTGTGCCATGTATTCTAAATGTTGTTGAGTCTGTGTCTTGATACAGAGTAAGTCCTGCCTGCAACGTTGCAGAAGTAAATCCAGATGGGGTTGATGATAGTGTTCTATCAGTTTTTGTAAGTATACCAACTCTAGTACCATCCATATACAATGACACCACATTTGCAGTTCCGCCTGCGGATAACGGTTCCTCGTCTACTAACCAACCTGATTTGCCATCGCTAGTTTTGTAAATTGGTCCTATTAGGTCAAATGCAGTTCCGTCATACATGTATAATTGGTCATTGGTAGTATCATTCCAAAATGTGCCTGTTGCAAGTGCAGAGGTTGGTGCACTGGCTGCATTTCTTATGCTGATTTCTGTAAATTGTGATCCATTGTATACTTTAAGACTTGATGCTGATGCATCAAACCATAATTCGCCTTTAAGAGGAGCAGTCGGAGCAGTTGTACTTGCTGAATTTTCTAAAAGTTTTACTAAATTTTCATTGAATGCTTCACCGTAGGATTGATAATTTCTACCTATTAAACTTAGCGAAGTTGTAGTATCAAGAATACCGTCTTCGACTGTGGCTACTATGGTGCCATCTGTTTTATTAATTGTGTATGCCATCGTCTATATTTACCGTTCCTTATACATCAACAAAGTTTGTTAAACTCTGTATTCTAATTGTGTAGTCTATTTGAATTAATCTGTTTAAAGATTTTTGCACTGGGTGGAAAATGACATGTGTCAACAAGTTACCTGAACCTGCTGTGCCTTCCCATGAAAATAGTGCAATTTCATCAAACACATAAGTGTCGTTTACTGTGGTTGTATTGTCAAATGCAGACTGTCCAGATGGTTCGCCAAAATCTAACAGACAAGATATAATTGTGTCTGTGTATGTTGTGCCATCTGTGTGTGCAATAGTAATTTTGTTCCTTGTGGTATCAGTATTCAATGATGAATTATCATTTACACTTTTGTAATATGTTCTATTATAAAGATTAGCATTTGCACCTGTGGTGTTGGGCGTCAAATACGTAATAATACCTGTGTTATCTACAGAAGTTCCACCATTTCCGAAATGCATTTCTTCAATAAATCCAGTGGCCCTGTTTGCCACAGAATTTGCTAGTGATTTGGAAAAGTTTTCATAGTGTATAGCATTCTTTTTGTCTACATATACAGCACCCGAATCAGGGTCAAAAATCTTAATGTAACCTTGGATATCTAAGCCTTGCTGTTCGTCTGGCTTTACAATAGTAGATTTATCAGAGTCTTTATTGTTGGAATCGCTCATGCCTATTATTTAGTCTGACGAAATTAACAGCACTTATTTTTTCTGATATAAATAATTGCACATGGCAACACAGGTACAATTTAGAAGAGGCAGTACTTCAGAACATAGTTCCTTTACAGGAGCAGTTGGTGAAGTTACTGTAGATACAGATTTAGACACAATTAGGGTACATGATGGATCAATAGCAGGTGGTGTAAGAATAGCAAAGTTTTCAGAACTCAACAGTCCTTTTACCCTATCAGATTCATCATCAAATACTATTAGCGTGACTCCTGGAGATTCAGATATCACACTAAAAGGCAATGGTATTACTACATCTGTGGCTGGTAATTCAGTTACTTTTGCCTTAGACAATGTTGTAAATTTAACTAACATATCATCATTAGATTCAACTGGTGTTACTATCAATGATAATCTTTTAATTACCGGAGTAATCAAAGCTGAAGGATCCTCATCTATTCAAATTGAAGATGGATTAAACATATCAGGTGCAACATTCTCTGCAGGTGCTATATCAAGTAATGCTGGAATATCTGGTACCACAATATCTGGTACCACTGTCACTGGTACAGCGTTTACAATGACTTCAGGATTTACAGCAACCCAATCAAGTGGTGATGTTACTGTGGCAAATACAACTTCCGACAAAGATTTAATATTCACTGTGAACGATGGCGGTGCTGCCACCGAGGTGTTTAGATTAGATGGTGATGTTTCTGCATTGCTTATTGCATCTGGCAAAGAACTTAGATTCGCAGACTCAGGAGAAAAAATTGCCAGTGATGGCACTGACTTAACAATATCTTCAGGTGCAAAAATTAATCTTACAGCAACTTCAGACGTGCATATTCCAAACGCAGTTGGTCTAGTTTTTGGTGACGGTGGGGAGCATATTGAAACAGACAACACAAATCTAACACTCACATCAGGTGGCACAATCATAGCCGATTGTACTTCATTGGTCACTACCACACTGGATGTGAACATAATTCAATCAACTGACTCGGCTGAGATATTAATAAATGAAGCCTTAAGAGTCACAGGTACAATAACTGGTACAGTTACATCGGCACAATATGCTGACTTGGCTGAGATATTTCCAACAGACGAGACCGATCTAGAATCAGGAGATGTTGTGCATTTCACCGGCAACAAAAAAGTTGGCAAGTGCAATGAAGATGCTCATTCATCTGTTGCAGGTGTAATATCTACTGAACCAGGCTTCCTTTTAAATGAAGGAGCAGTTGGGGTAAAACTGGCAATGACTGGACGTGTGCCTTGCAAAGTTACTGGCACAATCAATCCAGGAGACTTGTTGGTATCTGCAGGCAACGGTAGAGCCAGAGCAGAAGCAAATCCATCTATTGGTACAGTAATAGGTAAAGCATTAGAGAGTAAAGATACTGCCGGTGACGCTGTCATCGACATCATGATCACAATGATGTAATTAGACTATCAAGTCTAAAATAGTTTGCAACTTAGTTTTTATCTGTTTGTTTTGTAAAGTTTTTCTAACACCTTCATGCAAAGGCAGTGGCCATGCATTCATAGACACCCATGCATATCCTGAGTGCTCTTGGTTCAGTTTGGGTGTAAATTCATGATCTACTACGCATACAAAGGTATGAAACTTAAATTTAGTGTCTTTGGATACAAATAGTTCTAATGGCATAGTTTTTAAGATGGTAGGAGCAAAGCCAACCTCTTCGGTGATTTCTCTTTGAAGTCCCTGCCATGGTGTTTCTGTATCAATTGACTTACCACCAACCATACCCCATGTGCCTTTTTGTTTAGCCGAACGATTTAAAAACAAAAATCTTTTTGTAAGTTTGGCATAGAATAAACAACCAGAACAAATTATTTCACTCATACAAGTATTGTATACTCTAAAATTCTATAGACCAAGTGCCTGGCTCGTAAAAACCTTCGAAAGATTTAACCCACATGCTGTTTTCAGGCAACCACTTGTATTGAATACCACTTGTTAGGTTAGTGACATAATGCACTTGATCGAAAGTGCTGTCACCCAAAGATGAAGAATCTAAACTGCCTCTAAGTAGTTGCGTAGACCCATCATTAAAATCCGCATTAAAGTCTACAACAAAATCATTGCCGACTTTTTCTACGATGTCATTTGCATTTGCAATTAGATTACCCCAAGCACTCGGTCCTACATTAACAGTTGAGTCATCACTGGCACTACCAATAGATTCTGTTAGCAAATATCTTGTGCCATTTGGTGCATTTACTGGGTTAAAAGTTAATGGATTTATTACCGCATCAACAGCATTCATTGTGTTAGTTGGCACTGTGTCAACGTCAACAGTGAACAGCAGTGTTGTTTCGTCTTGTGGATCAATGGCCACTGTGCCAGTTACATTTACTATAATGTCATCGCCATTTATATTTGTTGCTGATTGTTGTAGTTTTACTTGAGTTGCACCACCAAGTATTGTTTTTGAATACAGTGCTTCCAATTTGTGCCAATTGATCTTTGTGCCATACTGTGACTGTGAAACAAATGCTCTATTTTCTATATTGTCTGCATGTGTAGGAGATGCTTGACCCAACAGTGTGATCCTGTTACCAAGCACTAGTAAACCAAACTGCCCCGGAGTTACATTTTGTCTAGAAATTATGCTTTCTCCAAGAATACCATCAACATCAACAGTGCCTGCTTCTTCGTCAAATATACTCATAACAATTTTTTCGATCACGCCAAGTTTCTTCAACTTCGCTGGCGGTGATAACCATATCGGTGTTCTAAATGTTAATGTTGCAACATCAATGTCATCTGCTATACCTGATGGTATTGCTCTTGATGTGTAAAGAATATTAGTTATTTCTACAAAACTTAACGAAGTCCAATCTAAAAAATTGTCAGTGGTTTGCAGTTCTAGTGCAGGATTGAACAATACTAGTATTTGTTCTAGTATTTGTAATTTTTGATCTGTATTAGTAGTAAAAATATCTGCGTTGAAAGTTAATTCAAATGGTGTAGGCATAATTCTTTCGATGGTATGAGCCTGGCCTGGCGCTCCTGTATAAGTTTGTGTAGCATCGTCAAACTGTCTTTCACGAATATGTGTTTTATCAATATGATAAGGATTCTGCATTCTATCTCTATCATATGCAAAATTTGTAATATAGCAAGAAATTTGTGGTGCGGCTATCAACGTATTTTCAGATCCTTTCTTGATGATCTGTGCAACCTGTCTTGACATGTCTCCATACTTCACAGGTACCTGCAAAGTCTCACTGGTGCCTTTAGAATTTTTTCCTGTGATATAGGAAAAATTAGACATCATTCTTATGAATTGTAAAATGTATCTTCTTACTTGGCCGTCATAAAAGTGATCGATTGTTCTTCAGTGGTGTTAAGCCACAGCCTCCTTATCCATATTATTAACAGTGTTTGTAAACTTATAGATGTGCATTAATTATCCGCCTGTGGTTTTAACAACTTGCTAAGTGCTACACGTTCAGCAGTAGTTGATGATCCGTCAGCAAGTGTAGTGGTGTTGTTGTTGTTAATAAAGCCAGTTTTCTGTGTGTTTTTGGTACTGCTCTGTGTCATTGTCTGTCTTACGTTATCTTCTATTTTCACAAATCTTTTTCCATCATATCTAAACAATCTATTTGGTGCATAATCAGTACGTAGTACAAACATTCCTACAACTGGATTGGCAGGAAATGTTGTAGCCGCTGTATAGGTTTCTCCATTGGCTGGAATCCCATCTCCTGTGAGATAACCTTCTAGATAGCCATTGGCTTGAGGTGTTTGATACACTTTGTCAACATTGAGATGTCCTGTGTCTGTTAGTAAATCATCATCGTCTACTGTGACTAGTGCAACTTTGCCTTCTTCGTCGGTGGGCATCACATGTAACTGTTTTGTGTTGTAACCAGATGACGGTGCATCTGATTCTGCTTGAGCAACCACTGCTGTGTTAATTTCTAAATCTTTGTCTCTAGATTTTTGTGATACATTTTCATCCTTGTCGCCAAGTATATCTCTAAACTCTTGTGCGTCTGTGATGCCTTTACATCTTACTCTATAAAGGTGTGGCCACCATGTTTTAGAAAATCCTTCTGCTGAACGTGCCACATCTTCAACCACATAATATCTTTTTAGTACTGCTGTATCTGTTTCATCCAAAGAATGTTCATCGTTAAGGTGTGGTAGTTCGATGACATCTCCAGACATAATTTTTCTACCTAATGATTCAACAATGTCTTTAATATGAAAAGTCATAAACAGTTGATCATTTTGTAAAAATAATCCAAACTGAGAAAGATCAAAATCTATGTCAGACACATTGTAAATTACACGAGTGTGATATACATCTGACTCATACTTGCGATCTCTGTTTTCCAAAAGCAACATATCCTGTATTGCTAGTTCGTTAAGAGAGTCTCCGGATCTTTGAGGCTGTGATGCATCATTAAGTTCACCTTGATCAACTGGGGATACGTACTTGTGAATATAAGCATCTGTTCCACCTATTTGGAACATTTCGGCAATATTGCGATCCTGAAAAGTGAAATCATTACCTTTTTCGGGTTTGTATAAAGACAGTCTTGGCATTCTACATATTTACCGTTCTATAAATACACATATGCCAGACACAGCACTATCAGAAGCCACAGACAATCAAATAAACGCGGCAAAACACGAAATATACGATTATGTGAAAACACGCTTGGGTGATGGCATGATCGAAGTTGAACTTGATCCAAAACATTTAGAAAATGCCTTTGTAACAGCGGTTGATAAATTTAGACAGCGATCTAGTAATTCTGTAGAAGAGTCATATGGATTTTTAGATCTCCAGCCTGATCAAACAACCTATGTACTGCCGGCAGAAATTATGAATGTAAAACAAATATACAGAAGAACTGTTGGTGGCGCTTCCTCATCAGAGGGAGGTACGTCATTTGATCCATTTGAATTGGCCTATACCAATGTGTATCTGTTACAAACAGGAAAAATTGGTGGATTGGCCACATACGATATGTTTGCTGGTTATCAAGAATTAGTAGCAAGAATGTTCGGCGGATTTATAAATTTCAAATATGACCAACCAACAAGACGATTAACAATTTTTAGAAGACAGCGGCACAAAGAAACTGTGTTAATCGAACAATATAATTATCGTCCGGATTTTATATTATTAAATGATGTTTTTGCAAAACCATGGGTTAGAGAATATACTCTAGCAGTGTCCAAATATACACTAGGAGAAGCAAGATCTAAATTTTCTCAAATTGCAGGCCCACAAGGTGGCGGCACATTAAATGGTGATGCATTAAAAAATGAAGCAATCAACGAAATGACCAAACTTGAACAAGAAATTGGTAACTACTCAGAGGGCGGAACCCCACTTAGTTTTACAATAGGCTAGACTTTTTTCTTAAAATATTTTATACTAAGACATGCTTATAGGATTATGCGGGTTGATAGGGTCTGGAAAAGGCACTGTAGCAGACACTCTTGTTGAGAAACACAATTTCCAAAAAATTAGTTTTGCAGACAAATTAAAGGATGGTGTAGCGTCAATATTCGACTGGCCAAGAGATTTGTTAGAAGGTAATACTCTAGAAGGTCGTAACTGGAGAGAACAACCAGACACGTTTTGGACAAATGAATGTAAACAAGAAATTACTCCAAGACATGTGTTACAGGTGTTTGGTACTGAATGTATGAGACATGGTTTTTTTGATGGCATTTGGGTGAGTCTAGTAAAACAAAAAATTATTGATAATCCAACACAAAATTATGTAATTCCGGATGTGCGTTTTCCAAATGAAGTTGAGATAATTAAATCTTTACAAGGAAAGATGGCGCTTGTAAAAAGAGGAGAAGATCCTCAGTGGTTTACAGATTATGAAAATAAAGGAATAAAACCTATAGACGTTCATGCATCAGAATGGTCATGGGCAAAAACTAACTTTGATATTATTTTACGTAATAATGGCACACTAGAAGATCTGCATCAGCAAGTAGAAATATTTTTTTAACGATCAGCAACCAGATCGCCCTGGCGCCACTTTTGTTTTTTCACATGTATTAGTCGGTTGCAATTTGCACAAACAGTTTTAAGATTTCCATTGCTATTATTATTCATATTGCCATCTAGATAATGCACATCTAACTGATACGGATGTTGTGCTATAAATCCACACATTTCACAATTTGATTTTTTTGTATAACCTGCACGTTGCCATGCTGGCGTAGTAATTGTTGACTTAGAAGATTTTCTTATACAAGCATCACATTTTTTTCTGTAATACACCTTGTTGCCTCGGCGATAGTTGTAGGCAGCTGGCTTGCTGTTACACTCTTGACACAAGGGTCTTGTTGATCCGTTTGAATAAAGCACGTACTTATTTATTAACACCTTTTAGGCACTCTTTATTTTTTTTAATAAATCAGTCCAATCGCCATAAATATTCGCAACAAGGAGTAAACGACACATGGCTTTAATATCACCCGGAGTAGCGGTTACCGTAGTAGATGAATCATTCTACGTGCCAGGTATCCCAGGAGCAGTACCACTAGTAGTAGTGGCAACTTCCCAAAACAAAAAATCAGGCACAGGCACAGGCACAGCGACAGGTACGCTGAGCACAAATGCAGGTGAAATATTT
>Ga0208770_1001677_pt1 | contig 10696 bp, 14 predicted proteins | sample AntAceMetag02UK9_FD_184771 | JGI IMG/M metagenome (GOLD analysis project Ga0208770, IMG submission 184771) | Saline lake microbial communities from Ace Lake, Antarctica - Antarctic Ace Lake Metagenome 02UK9 (SPAdes) (version 2) | ecosystem: Environmental > Aquatic > Non-marine Saline and...
TGTAGTATGGTATAACTAACTATGTTATAACTATCCTTGGTACTAATACAAGGAGATATATACCATGCTAAAACGTTTACTTAAAAGCCTACAAGAAAGCCAACAACGCCGTGCAGACTATTGGCTACTGCATAATATGACAGATAAAGACTTACGGGATATTGGAATTACTCGTGGCGAAATCAAAAGCAAAATCTACTGTTAATGCGGCTGGTAATTATACTAAGCCTAGTATGCGTAAGTCTCTTGTGGCTTCCGTTAAAGCTAGTAGCAAAGGTGGAAAACCCGGTCAGTGGTCAGCCCGTAAAGCTCAAATGGTCGCAAAGCAATATAAAGCTAAAGGTGGAGGGTACAAATCGTGAAGGGAGTTAATCACTACCTGAAAGACGGTACTCTCCATAAAGGTAAAACCCATAAGCATCCCGACGGTAGTCTTATGACGGGTGCAACTATGACTAAGACTTCTAAGAAGTTAGTTCACTATAAAGACCTTAGTAAAACTGCAAAGGCTAAAACAAATGGCAAAGTCAAAAAGTCAAAAAAGTCTTAGTCGATGGACAAAGCAAGATTGGAAAACCAAGAGTGGTAAGCCTTCGACACAGGGTAGTAATGCTACAGGCGAAAGGTATTTACCTGCGAGTGCTATTAAAGCTATGGATGAAAAAACGTATGCGGCTAGTACAGCTAAGAAAAGAAAAGATACAGCAGCAGGTAAGCAGTTTTCTAAACAACCTAAAGCTGCAACTAAAACTTCCAAACGTTTTCGGAGGGTCTAATGACATCCTTTGAAGAAGCAGACAATAACGGTAGTGGTTCTATTGAGAAACATGAATGGGATTTATTGCTATTAGAAGATAAGCGGAGACGTATAGAAGATGAAGACGCCCATAGGGACCAGACTAGAAAGATGGCTTGGTTCGCATTATGGGGAATGCTCCTTTATCCTTTTGGTGTGGTTGCTACAGGTGCGCTCGGTCTTGACAACGCTTCGTCAATTATCGGCAGCATGGCCTCTATTTATTTTGTGTCTGTTGCTGGTGTGGTATCTGTCTTTATGGGTGTAACTAACTTAGCTAAGAAAGTGTCAACAAAATGATTGGACAACTTTTAGGTGCAGTAGGTAATCTTGCCAGCACTTACCTTGACGGTAAGGTAGCGGTGCAGAAAGCTAATGCTGAGATTAAAGTCAAGCAAGCTACAGGTGAGATTGATTGGGACATTGAAGCTATAAGAGCTACACAGAACTCATGGAAAGATGAGTGGATTACTTTATTGTTTAGTATTCCACTCATTCTTGCATTCTGTGGTGATTGGGGAAATCAAATAGTACAGGCAGGGTTTACTGCACTTGAGGTAATGCCAACATGGTATCAGTATTCATTGGGTGGTATCGTAAGTGCCAGCATAGGAATGAGATCAGTAAGTAAGTTTTTCGGAGGAAATAAATAATATGGCTATGCGACCAAAAGCACGTCCAGCAAATCTAGGTAAAGTAGACGGAGCACCAGCAGCTGTAACACGATTCATTACAGCTAATGGTATTGCTGCCGCTAAAAAGAAATACAAGGCAGCTTCTATTACAGAGGCACAAAAGCTAACAAAGGATAAGGTTAAGGCACCTACAACTTCACTACGTCCAAAAGGTCGTGGGTATACTCCTAAAGTTCTTGAGGGTAGTACCCGTGGCATTTAATTTATCTAAACGTAGCATTGACAAGATGGAAGGTGTAGATGAAAACCTTGTAGCTGTAGTTAAACGGGCTATTGAACTTACGAAGATAGACTTCGGAGTTATCTACGGTATGCGTACTGAAGAAGAGCAAAAGAAACTTGTAGCTGCAGGCAAATCACAAACCATGAAATCTAAACACCTTGTAGGCAGGGCAGTTGACCTAATGGCTTATGTGGACGGTAAGGGTTGCTGGGAATTAAATGTATATGACGATCTGTGTGACGCAATGAAAGCTGCAGCTAAGGAACTTGGTGTAGCAATTAAGTGGGGCGCAGCATGGTCAGAGGGTGACATCTGTACATACGAAGGTACAGCTGAAGACGCAATGATGAAGTACATTGATCTTCGCCGCAGTGAGGGTCGCAGACCATTCATTGATGGCCCACACTTTGAATTGATGTAATAGAGGAAGTATTATGGCACGTGAGTTAACAGAACGCCAACAAAAGTTTTTAGCAGTCCTTATGGATGAAGCAGCTGGAGACATTTCTACTGCTAAGATTATGGCGGGTTACTCCGCTAATACGTCTAACCTTGAAGTTACCAATAGTCTCAAAGAAGAGATCATTGATGTGACACACAGTTACCTAGCACGTAATGTGCCTAAAGCTGCAATGGCTATGGTACAGGCTTTGTACGACCCAACGGAACTTGGCATTCGTGATAAGATGGCAGCAGCTAAAGAACTGCTAGATCGTACCGGCCTCGTTAAAACTGAGAAGGTACAGATAGAAGCTAAGGGCGGTGTAATGCTTATGCCAGCCAAGAACCCAACAGAAGAAGATGAATGTACCTGTGGAAAAAGTATGCGTGCCTGTACTTGCGATGACTAAATCCGTAGGTACATGGAAGTTACCACAGCCGACAGACTTAAAAGAAGACAACGTATGGGTTCCAATCCCACGTGTAGCAAGAACAATTCCATATGGGTACGAAATAGACCCAGAAGATAACGGAATACTCTTGCCAATTAGCCACGAACTTGATATGCTTGAACAAGCACAGAAATACATTAAACAGTATTCGTATCGGGAAGTAGCGAACTGGCTTACCAGAAATACAGGTAGGTCAATATCACACGTAGGATTAAGGAAACGGTTAGACAATGAGCGACAAAGAAAAAACAAAGCTGGAAGCTTACGCCGATGGGCAGAGTATGCCAAAAAGGCAATCGCCAAGGCGGAAGAAATCGAGCGCACAAGGATCGGTGCGAAAGAAAACAACGACAGCAGCACAGAAGAAAAAGAAGACAGAGCAGCCTAGTCACACAGTAATCTTAGATCAGTTCACAGATAAGATCGAAGAAGACCATAACATTATATTTAAACCTAATGTTGGGCCACAGACTGACTTCCTTGCAGCAAGTGAGCGTGAGGTGCTATATGGAGGCTCTGCAGGGGGTGGTAAGAGCTACGCTATGTTGGCTGACCCTTTACGCTTTATGGACGTTCCAGCCTTCACTGGTGTCCTCCTACGGCATACTACGGAAGAACTTAGGGAACTCATTACTAAGTCGCAAGAATTATACCCTAAGATTTGGCCCGGTATTAAGTGGTCAGAGCGTAAGATGACATGGACTGCACCTTCTGGTGCTACACTGTGGTTAAGCTACCTAGACAAAGACCAAGACGTTACACGATACCAAGGTTTAGCATTTAGCTGGATAGGATTTGATGAGTTAACTCAATGGGCTACACCCTTCGCTTGGAACTATATGCGCTCAAGGTTACGTACAGCTGACCCTTCACTACCTCTCTCAATGAGAGCTACTACTAACCCCGGCGGCAGAGGACATCATTGGGTTAAGAAGATGTTTATTGATCCTGCACCTGCAGGTAAGTCCTTTGTAGCTACTGATATTGACTCAGGTGAAGACTTAAAGTACCCAGCGGGTCACGCTAAAGCAGGTAAGCCCCTATTCAAACGTAGATTTATACCTGCACGATTAAGAGATAATCCATACCTAGCTGAACAAGGTGACTACGAAGCAATGCTTTTGTCACTACCTGAACAACAGCGCAGGCAGTTACTTGACGGTGATTGGGACATTAAAGAAGGCGCAGCCTTTACAGAGTTTGACAGACATATACATGTAGTTGAGCCGTTTGACATACCAAGTAACTGGATTAAGTTTAGGTCATGTGACTACGGATACGGAAGTGCTTCTGGCGTAGTATGGTTTGCAGTTTCCCCAAGTGAACAGTTAATTGTTTATCGGGAGTTATACGTAACTAAAGTACTTGCTACAGACTTAGCTAGTATGGTTTTAGATGCAGAAGCAGGTGACGGTAGTATTAGATACGGTGTACTCGACAGTTCTTTGTGGCACAAACGTGGTGACACTGGACCTTCACTAGCAGAGCAAATGATACAGAAGGGTTGTCGTTGGCGTCCATCAGATCGTTCTAAAGGTTCACGTGTAGCAGGTAAGAACGAAATACACAGACGTTTACAGGTAGATGAGTTTACAGAAGAACCACGGCTTATCTTTTTTAACACATGTACTAACATGATTTCACAGTTACCTGCACTACCAATAGATAAAAGAAATCCAGAAGATATTGACACACACTCAGAAGACCACTTGTATGATGCTTTAAGGTATGGTATCATGTCAAGACCAAGATTTAGTGTGTTTGATTTTGATACGCAAAGCAGTCATTCCGGTGGTATGCGAGTAGCAGATGCTACCTTTGGTTATTAAGGAAAGTTAAATGGCAGAAGAAAACGAAGGTTTTATTGAGGACGAATCTATCGCTTTAGAAGATAGTGATAACTCTACTATAGACGATGCAGACTCAAATAAAATCATTCCTTTCATTATGGAAAAGTACAATCGTGCAGATGATTATCGTCAGCAAGATGAAGAGCGTTGGCTACGGGCGTATCGTAACTACCGTGGTTTGTACAGTCCTGACGTTCAATTTACAGAAGCTGAAAAGTCTCGTGTATTTATTAAAGTAACTAAAACTAAAACACTTGCTGCCTATGGGCAGATTGTTGACGTTCTATTTGCAGCACAAAAGTTTCCTTTGACGGTAGACCCTACCGAACTTCCAGAGGGTGTAGTTGCTGACGTAAGCTTTGACCCTGCAGAACCTGAGCAAATACGTGAATCGGGTATGGATGAACTTGTAAATCCTTATGGGTACAAGGGGGACGGTAAAGATTTACCAGCTGGAGCTACCGCTAAAACACTGGCAGAAAGCTTAGGTCCACTTAAAGATAAGTTTGAAGGCATTGAAGGTGTTCGTGAAGGCGTAGGTAAAACCCCTACTGCAATTACATTTAGTCCTGCACTTGTTGCAGCTAAGATGATGCAAAAGAAGATACACGATCAGTTAGAAGAATCAAGTGCAAGTAAGCACCTACGTAGTACCGCCTTTGAGATGGCACTATTTGGTACTGGCGTAATGAAGGGTCCATTTGCAGTAGACAAAGAGTACCCTAACTGGGATGAAGACGGTGAGTATTCACCTACTATTAAAACTATCCCACAGGTATCACATGTATCTGTATGGAACTTCTATCCTGACCCAGACGCTAACAACATGGACGAAGCTCAGTTTGTTATTGAGCGCCATAAGATGTCCCGTACACAGTTGCGTGGATTGAAACGGCGTCCATTCTTTCGTTCTAATGTAATTGACGAAGCTATTAAGCTTGGTGAAAACTACAGTAAAGAACATTGGGAAGACGATCTATCGGATTACGCACCAGAGCACGGTATTGAAAGATATGAAGTACTAGAGTACTGGGGTACTGTAGATGTAGAGATGCTTTTAGACCAAGGTGTAGATATACCTAGTGAACTATCTGATCTTGATGAACTACAAGCTAACGTATGGATTTGTAACGGCAAGCTATTGCGTATGGTTATGAACCCGTTTAAGCCTGCAAATATTCCTTACATGGCTGCACCCTATGAGCTTAATCCATATAGCTTCTTTGGTGTAGGTATTGCTGAGAACATGGACGATACTCAAACACTGATGAATGGTTTCATGCGTATGGCTGTAGATAATGCCGTACTATCAGGTAACTTAATTCTTGAGGTAGACGAAACTAACTTAGTACCGGGCCAAGACTTGTCTGTGTATCCCGGCAAGGTGTTTAGACGCCAAGGTGGAGCACCGGGACAGGCTATCTTTGGTACGTCTTTTCCTAACGTGTCACAGGAAAACTTACAGTTGTTTGACAAGGCTAGAGTACTTGCAGATGAAAGCACAGGCTTTCCTTCCTTTGCTCATGGGCAAACTGGTGTATCAGGAGTAGGCCGTACAGCTTCAGGTATTAGTATGCTTATGGGTGCTGCACAAGGTGGCATCAAAGGTGTAATTAAAAACGTAGACGATTATCTACTCCGTCCTCTAGGTGAGGGCTTATTTAGATTCAACATGCAGTTTGACTTTGACCCTAAGATTAAGGGTGACTTAGAAGTTAAAGCTCGTGGTACTGAAAGTCTTATGGCTAATGAAGTACGTAGTCAAAGATTAATGCAATTTTTACAGACTGCATCCAATCCAGCACTTGCACCTTTCGCAAAATTCCAGTATATTATACGGGAGATTGCAAAGTCTCTGGAACTTGACCCTGATAAAGTAACCAATAACATGGACGAAGCTGCAATACAAGCTGAACTCATGAAGGGTTTCCAAGAGCCAACTCCAGCGCAAGGAGCACCAGCGGGTGCAGACGCAATGGACCCATCAGGAGCAGGCGGCGGTAACATAGGCACAGGCCAAGTACCACTACCTCAAGAACAAGGATTTAGTGGTAATGCAGAACAAGGAGCACCTCCAGAAGCTCAAGCCAATGGTCAACAACAGTAAGCAGTGGGATCAGTTTAGCGAGTACTTAGATTTTTTAGTAGATTCACAGCATCGTGTTATGGAACAAACAGAAGACGCTACCATACTATATAGATCACAAGGTGCGATTTTTCAGTTACGCAGGTTAAAGTTACTGCGTGATGAAGTACAAAAAACCAAATAGAGGAATTAACTTATGATGAATCGGCAAATGGAATTATTTAAAGATGGTGGCCTTAAAGATGAAGGCGGCATGATAGATGAAGTGTCTGGCAACGAAGTACCCATTGGTGGTACTAAAAAAGGTGTTCGTGATGACATTGCTGCTAACGTAAGTGAGGGTGAATTTGTTATGCCTGCAGACGTAGTTCGCTACCACGGTTTAGATAAGATGATGCAGATACGTCAAGACGCTAAGATGGGGTTAAAACAAATGGAAGCTATGGGACAGATGGGTAATAGCGATGAAGCTACTATCCCAGATGACATGCCGTTTGGAATGGCTGACCTTATAGTTGTAGGTGCTGGTGATGAACCTATGGAGTTTGCTGATGGTGGTTTTGTACCTTCCTATGCTCCCGGTGGAACAGTAAAACTAACCGATAATGCTAGTAAGTACGAAGAAGACAGTAGTGCTCCTACATCTTCCTTTAAGGAACTTATGGGTGACGCTTATGCTGAAGTAGTTATGTATATAAATGCTGCAGGTGATATGCTTGCAGTACCGTACATTAATGGCTCACCCGTTTACCCTGTTCCAGATGGTTACACGATATACGATCCTTCTACGCAGCCGGAAGCACCTACAGAAGTACAAGGTGCTGCTATTGCTGCTGTTGCAAATGCTAATGCCGTTATACGTAATAATGATGATCGTGATAGGCAACAACAACCCCCACCAAAACCACCCGTTAAGTGGCAAGAAATATCTACAGACGAGTTTATAGCAGAAGCTGGTAAAATGGTAGGTATAGGCCGTACCGTTATGAATGTAGCTATGATGTTTATGGGTCCACTGTCGTTGCTTGGTAAAGGAATGATGGCTATAAACGATAGAAGTGTAGCCAAAGAAATTGCACAGAGGATAAAGTCCGGTGAATTTTCTGCAGCACAATTAGAAACACTTAATGGCATAACTGGAAAGTTGTCTGGTAGTGGCGGTATAATGGGTAAAGTACTAGGTGGTATAATTGATACTGTTGGTAACTTATTTGGCGCATCTAAAGAAGAAAAAGAAGTAGTCGCTAAAGTAGAAAATGTTATAACCAAAGTAAAACAACCTATTAATATAAGGCCAAAGTCACGTAGTCTTGTAGTGTCACAAGAATTTCAAGATGCACTAAACGAATTACAGGCTGAACAAGCAAGACGGGGCGTTGGAAGTATTGACAATGCTGCAGGTCAATCCTTTAGAAATCGAACAGTCGGCCCCGCAGGACAAAATGCAGTTAGAACTACTACAACGGGTGGAAGTAACGTATCCGGTAGCGGTACAAGTCAAGCACAGTTAGAAGAAACTACATTAGGAATTGATCCAGATAGTAGTATGGCTACAGTGTCAGGACAAGTTCCCACAACAACAACAGATATGACAGGTGCTCCCGGTTTTAGGGATGGTGTAACTAAAACTTCTGCAAATCTAACAGGTAGCGGTAGACCTACAGGTGCTATCTATAAAGACTCTGCTACTACATCTACAGCTGGGTCTACATACGATAACATACCTATAGCGGTTACTCCTGCAGGGGTTGATCCACGTGCAGGAGCTATGCAGTACAGTGGCCCTAATCCTTTTGCGACAACAGGACAAACTCCTGTACAAACACAAATGGCAAGCGCCTTTACACCAACAAGCGGTAGCCCTTATGCTGATGCCTTTGGTGATTACACAGGGTCACGTGCAGTAACAAATGCTGCAGATAATACACGAGAGTACCAAGCACAAACTGCAGCAAACATGACTGCTAATAGACTAGCGCAACCTATGCGTACTTTGTCGGGTAATAATTTTTCCAATGATCCTACTAGGGGCTACTCTTATCCTACTGATGCTCCCGGTTATGTATCTTCACCTGTAGTGCAAGGCATGCGTGGAATACAAGAAGGTTCTAATGTTTACGTTGATCCTAATACGGGTAGATACGATGAAGTTCCTGTAGTTCCTAAAGAAGTTGTTGTCGGTGGTACAGGGGGTGGTACAGGTGGTGGTCCAGCAATTATACCCCCAGAAGAAGTTATAGTTGATACTCCAATTATTGATGGGCCTAAAATTGTTCCCATTAGCGATGCTGTAGTAGGTGATGTTATATCTAAACTTCCAGATGATCAACTGACAGGAAACTTTGGACAAGACTATCAACTATTTAATCCTGACATTGATTATACTAATGCATATGTAGCGTCTAACAATCAAATAGTAGGAACACTAGACCCTAAGTATGATCCTAGTTATGATGGACCTACATACTCAGCGTCTGACTTTCAGATAGGTGCATCAACAACAGGAACGGACTTTAGTGCGTATGATCCTAAACTTACAGATGATTCAACAATTGCTACAAATGCTTCTGGCTCTAAAGTTTCTGTTGGTTACGGAATGGGTCAGGTTGATCCCGCCCTTGCTGATTTGGCTGGGTACAATACGGATAAGGCATTTACGTATGTAGACCCTAATACGGGTAGCTACGATGAAGTTCCCACAACTCTTAAAAAAGTAACTGATACTTCTAATGCTGTAGAAATAGTAACACCTAGCAAAACTTTAATAGCTGAAACTACTGCGGATAGTATTAGAAACGAAGACCCCGGTGGTGCTCTATACGATGAGTTTGGAGATGTAGTTAAAGAATCTTTCGGGGATGCACTCTCTAGGAATAAGTCTGCGGGTAAATCAACCTTTACGCATGAGGGCAATGTATACACTACAGAAACTGCAGCGGAAAAAGCAGATACTTCAGATACAGGTACTGCAGCTACAAGTACTGTAGCTACAAGTAACGTAGTAAACAAGACAGGTACGGCGGTAGTTAAGGAAGATCAATCTCGTTATGGTGATGCTGGAGAAGGTAACGTCTGGGCTGTTCAACCGGGTACTAATGTTGTCACTAAAGTAAAAGACACTTCATCTAATAAAAATAGTGGAAGTAGTGGTAGCAGTTCAGGTAGTAGTGGTTCTTCCAGCACTAAAACTACTACTACTACCCGTACAGCAGCCGAAATACAAAAAGATATTAACGCAGAAGTTGGTGGCGGTAAGCCGTGGACAGCTAAAGCTAATGAACTTGTAAAAGAACGGGACGCTGCTAAAGCCAATAAAGATAATAACGACAAGCCCGATAAACCATCTGGCGGCGGCAGTAGCTGTTGCTTTATCATGTTAGAAGCTCGTTATGGAAATGGTACTATGGATGAAGTAGTGCGCCGCTATCGTGATGAATACATGACTGATCGTAATCGGCGTGGATACTACAAACTTGCAGAAGTACTTGTACCTTTGATGCGAAAGTCTAAAGTGTTTAAGTGGGTAGTAACAAAAACATTTGCTGACCCTTTAGTTTCGTATGGTAAATATTACTATGGACAAGGTAAAGTAGGTGTGCTATACTCTCCTGTAAAGTCTTTCTGGATGAAAGTATTTAATGTCATTGGTGGCGAAACGGAGTTTATCAGGGAAAATGGAGAAGTTGTCTAAAGAGCCATACAAAAGTAATTGGTATGCAGAAACGTATAATAAGTACTGGGTAACAAATGAAGAAATAAAACCAAGTATAGATTTAGAAGTAGCGTTAGTTGAAAACTTACTTAAAAATAAAAATTCTTGGTGTGATGTTGCTTGTGGTACGGGATACCATCTACAAAACACAAACACAAATGCAAAAAAAGTTGGCATAGACAAATCTAAACACATGTTAACGTATGCTAAAGATATTAGCGATAGTTCTATAGAATACAGAGTAGAAGATATTGTAACGTTATTAAATATTTCTACAACATATGATTTAGTTACTAATTTTGGGTATGGCTATTCACATCAAGAGACATTGCCAGACGTTTTATTATTTATAAAAAAATTATCTGCGCTAGTTTGTACTGGTGGTGATCTTCTCATAGGATACGACAGTGTTCCAGAATATTCAAGTATCCGTGAATGGGA
>Ga0208770_1001683_pt1 | contig 10672 bp, 17 predicted proteins | sample AntAceMetag02UK9_FD_184771 | JGI IMG/M metagenome (GOLD analysis project Ga0208770, IMG submission 184771) | Saline lake microbial communities from Ace Lake, Antarctica - Antarctic Ace Lake Metagenome 02UK9 (SPAdes) (version 2) | ecosystem: Environmental > Aquatic > Non-marine Saline and...
TGGTCTACTCGTGCCACTCTCTGAAGAACTGAGAGATGGGTTCAAGTCCCTCTTTGGATTTATAGTCACACGAGACACTGCTGGTATAGTTGATACCCTAGTCAAATTGGGTGTGATTGTTCCAACGTCTTCAGATGTTTCCGATATTGAACTCTTCTTTGAAACTATCTTGGGGTACTTGGAGACCCTAGATGGTTCTGGGATTGTGAATGATGACCTCGCGGCGCAACTCGCCATGGAAAAACCATTCGTCGTACCGAGTAGTTTCGTGTACCTCGCCAAAGCATTCTCAACGATAGAGGGTATCTGTCTCAAACTGGATCCAGACTTCAACTATTTTACGTACCTGGAACCTCTCATTCAACAACAAATAATAGAATCTGTGGATGTTGGTGATATATTCATGAAGACCACAGAGATTCCTGGGACGATAGGTAAAATAAGTACGGCTGTCACGGGTCTTCAAAAGTCGAGGGGGTCTATGAAACGTACGATGGTCAAAACACAACAGGAAGTTAGGCTCGTCCAGTACAGCGTGGTATGCGCTCTACTGGCTGAGAAGTTCGGGGACACTCCACCCCTAGCGATGTTTTTTGTTTTTTGTACACTATGGTTTACTTTTCGTAAAAGTCGATAGACTTCTTCCCCCTCTTCTTGGGTGCGTCAGTCTTTTTGACCAACTTGTTATGTTCGTCAAAGTATCCCTTCATACGACGCTGTTCATCACGGAAAATATCAGAGACCTTCTCTTTGATCTTATCCACATCAGCGTCACGTTCCTTTTGGATCTTCTTACTCAATCTCTTGAACCCCTTGTCCTTCTTATCGGCGGCGAATACAGTGAAAGTGTTTGTAATGGCAAGCATTTACTTTGTATCGATATTTAAATTTAAACGTTTCAACTTTTCCTGAAACTCGCGCCTCTCTCCCGGGGATTCAATCTCCTTTCCTGTGGCGATGGCTTCAATTTCAGGTCCTGTGAGTTGTAGGGCATTGACCCTAAAGTCCATGAACGCCTCCATAGAGTGGGGTACCAGGGGTTGTACAAGTTCATATATAGCCGTGGCATAGTCTCGAATTTCCTTTTGAGCGTGATGATCCATCCTCAATTGTAAGAAATGCATGAGATTATGGAGGTCCATCTTCCACACGAAAGATGTGTATGTCGATTGTGGTAAGACACCTCGAGCTTGTTCCCTACATACACCTTTGTCCAGTAACTCTTGGTAGATCTTGAAACTACATTTATAATTTTTAGACATAAGCTCATTCAATTCACTTTCAAGTTCCACGACACCTTCTGATCCCTGGTGATTCACCTCGGATTGTCCGCGTAGGACTTCTGGTTCGTAATACTCTTCATCAACGATAGAATACCGAGCTGACATCTCATTCACTGAAGCGGTTCGGTGTCTCAACCATTGACGAGCAATGTAAAGGGGTGCCTTGATACGAAACTTGAACACCACAAGTTCTAACGGTGAAGTGTGCCAATTTCTAACGAGATACCTAATAAGACCGCGGTCACCACGAGTGGTTTTAGTACCCGTTTGATAACTTACACGGGCACCATCAACGATAGCCTTGTCTAGATTTTCTTGAGGCATGTGATCGACGAGTTCTACGAATCCATGGTCAAGTACTTTTTTCATATATACAATAAATAATTCTATTCTTTAATAATCACAACTGTCATCGAATGGTACCTCTCCACAAAAATCATAAAGTTTGTACAACTTCGCTTGTGTTTTTTCGATATCAACTTTTGTATCATTCAGGGCATCCATAGCATCATCAACTAATTCTAAGAATGTATCAAGTTCATCAAGTGCCACGCGATGTGTATTCTTATACGCTTTTTTACTACGAAACGTAGATTTAAGGTTCTTATTACCTTTGATGAGTTTATCAATATTACGTTTGTTAGTGCAATTCATTCGGACGGACGTGCGAAGAGAAAGACTCATTGTATATACAATCATATACCCAATTCCTTAATTCGTTTTAAATAATACACTTATAGAATATATAATATCGTATAACATGGATAGATTCATTTTAGAACTACCTAATTTTGTTCCACGAGATTTATGCAATCAAATGATTGATAAGTTTGAATCTGATCCTAGAAAAACTACCGGGGTGATCGAACTTGGTGAAGAAAGAGTTGTTATTCCGGATATGAAAAGTTCGAAAGAGTTGTGTTTGAGTAATTTCAAAGAATGGAAAGAAATTGATACAAGTATCGGTGATTATGTTGATAAAGCTATAAACTTATATATTGATCATATAAAACAAGAGTTTGAATATAATCAAACTATTCACGCACTCGAGAAAACTATAAAAGATGCTAAAACCATAGATGATGGATACACGATACAGAGACAAAGCAAGGGTGGTAAATATGGATGGCATTATGATGGTGGAATTGGTTCAAACACTTTTGTATTACTCATAATATATCTAAATACATTACCATATGGTGAAGGTGGTGAGACGGAGTTTTCAAATGGTAGAAAAATTAGTCCGGATTGTGGTAAAATAATGTTATGTCCAGCATCATGGACGTTTCCACATTGTGGAAACTTAATAAAAAATACTACTAAATACACATGTGTGACAAAGATTTATTTAAAGTGACAACTCTTTTACCAGATCATCTATATCCCTATAATACCTCTTGAGATCCTTCATAAACCTCTTGTTGTTTTCTAAAACTTCACATTCAGGTTTATTAATATAAATCCAAGCCAGGTTTGACTTTGAATATTTTGTCCTCTTTTGATTCTCATTGGGGCGTCTCACTACCAACTTTGTACCTTTTTTCTTTTTTGTTGACGCGGGTGTGACCTCAACACGGTTCACAAAACTGAGGGCTTGCATGACAGTGTCCGCGAGGTCATCCTTCTTCTTAGATTTGAGGAAAGTGTCTAACCAATGTGCATTCACATCATCTTGACGGATAAAGGCTTCACATCTCTCTATAGCAACCTTCTTCCTCTTATTGTATTGTGCCTTACCGGGACCGGCAACATCTGGAATTTTATGACGAGCGTCATACAAGATAGTTTCAGCTTGTGGACACTTAATAATGAAATATGCGTGTAAGAAATGCATAACAGATACCATTTTCTTATTACGATCAGGTTGCTTCTCAATGAGAATAGTTTTAGCTCCAAGTACCCAAGGTCTCTCATCTAAGTGTTTTCGGAGGGATACATAGAGACCATCCGTATGTTCGGGTGGAACACCTGAGACATCCCACTCCCTAACGATATTATTATGATCCTCATCAAGTAGGCACATAGCCAGATTCCTTATACCAACATCAATACTCAAAATCATTATATGAATCTTTAAATATACCTTTAACTACGTATACATATTTGGAATATACGTATACGTGTGGAATTGTTACAAAATTATTTTAGAAACGACGACTTATACGCCCGGCTCCCGCCTTACTCAAGTTCCTGGTAGCATTTTGACCAGCCGGTGACATACCCATGACAACGAGGAGTACAATGAGTAAACAACAGCACACGACCGAGGCGATCATAGCATACTTCATAGGGCCGGTTAGACCTTCAAAGAATGCGCTAATAATATCCGCGAGACCCTTGTTCTCCGTCTTTGCAGCTGCATCCGCGGCGGCCTGGAGCTGATTTAGGACATCATTGGAGGCGATAGCTTCTGTGAGATTTTTAGTCACCAACGTCGCAACAACTTGGGCTGTAATGTCTTGTGTAAAGTTAATTTCACCAGATATGGTGCAATCATAACCATCGATGGTATAGATACCATCGTTGATACTCACCTGTTCTGCTATAGAATCGTTGATATTTTCAGTGATGATGCTATTTGAAATAACATTTTCAACTGCCAGAATAAGTTCCTGATTAACATTTTGTTTGTCACCGAACTGGAAGTTACCCGCCTCTGTAACTTTCTCAACCTGCGCCTGAACGGCAGCCTGCATTTCGTTGGTGATAGCATTCTTAATCTCAGTTGTTTGTTGATTTGTAAGTGTAGAACTTGAACTCGCTGTAGCATCAATATTCTGGATGACATTGGCTGTACAACCCACTATATTTCTCATATTAATATTCATTGTATTGATGTTAGCTTGAGACGCTATGGATGTAGATTGATTTGTTGTGGTTTGTTGATAAATACTTTCGTTTAGGATAGACATATCGAACGTCTGGTTAATCGTCTGTGAACCACCGCCTCCCATAACTTATTGAAATACACTGAGAAATAAATGTCAGTAATATATATATAATGAAACTTAACCTCAAAAAGTTAAAACTCAATCAAGTCGTGCTGATCGTAGCCATTATTGTGATCGTGGGTTGGTTGGTGAAGAAGTCCAGGAAAGTGGAAAACTTAACAGGTAAAACCATTATTACTTCCGACGCTGTCCTCTATATTGAGAACAGTGAAAACCCCAACCCATTCATTGTCCATGGTATGGCCAAGGAATTGACTGATGACAATAACAAACTCGAGAAGGTTTTGGAACTCGCGAGTAAAGGTAAGAAGGTTGAACTTTTGCTATTTGTCAAGTCACTGTAAATGTAAATTATAACTAAACCATTTTTATTAAAGTTTACCCAACATTTAATAAAATATCAGTATGTATTAATAGAATAGGATGAAATGGCTATTTCCTAAGAAGGAGTATCATACGAGGAGAGGTGTCTTCGGTGAAAGTCTTTGGCATTCACACGCAATTGAAAACGCCATCACCGACACTGCTCGCGCCACCCCGATTGGGGTAGTTGTTGATTTGGTACAGGGAAATGAAACCGTGTATGAAGAAGTCTTCGGCTCACCAGGGGGTACTACCCCGACAGATGATAGACCCACATGTACTTCATTTGAAAGAGCCAACTTGAATGCAGATTCATTACTAAATTTTAATACGACACCCGATTGTAAACCTCCAAATAATTTACCCTCATGGCTGACGACTCAGAGAATCCAATTTTGTCAAAATGTAAACAACTTCACGCTAAATCCAGGGGGAGCTGGGGGTTCATGTTCTGAAATAAATGCGGGTCAGGCATTAGCTAAATCCTATTGTAGTCAAGGTGCTAATATAAAAGCGTCGTGGTGTGAAAGAGAGGATTTAGGTGATAATATATACGCCGAACTCGCGAGTGTGTATTGCCGTACGGATACAGGTAAAGCGGATCAATGGTGTACATGTTATAATGTGAAAGAGGGTGTATGTGATACTGACCCAAATGCCGCGGGGTGTGCAGATAAGGCTTTGAATTTTGATAGTCTTGTTGCGAATACACCCAATTTTTTCAAACCTCAATGGATTGGTCGTGAAGGGTGCTTCGGTGCGTGTAGAGAATCAGGAGGTGAATCTAAATATTTACCTATAGATGAAACCAATGTGTGTGCATCACCTATAAATATATGTGGGGGTACTATCACCGCTGATAATATGACCGCGTCTACTGTTAACTCAACATGTACTATAGGTGGTGACACCTTTGATCCGGACACTGGTGAGCTGGTAGGTGGAGGAGGAGGTGGTGGTGGTGGTGGTGGTGGTGGTGGTGGTACCAATTTTGATCGCCTTTTCGGAGAAGACAATCAAACGGCAGGTGTTGGTGCTTCATTTGCATCATTGTGTTTGTGTTGTATGTGTATCACAGGATTGGCAATAATGATGAGTTCGGGTGGTAATAATGGTAGTTTCAGGAGGTTCAGGAGATAAAATATTTATGAGTAATAGAATACTATGGCTTTATTATTTGGTGCTGCGGCAGCCGCGTGTAGTTTTGGTGTAGTAGATTGTGATTTTTCATCAGATGTATCTTATCCCACTGTTGAGATTGATCAATGCGAAGAGGCTGACAAGCAACTCAAAGAGAAGTATGGTAATGATTACCTGACAAATCGTACTACCATGCCAATTACGAGTTACGGTCTTCAATATATCAAAAGTATTGGGTGTGAAACGACATTTGGTTATGACACATTAGCCGATGAGTTTTGTCAATCCTTGGAGAATTACAGCGCTCAAATTGGTGGTGGTCAGACATGTGGTACAACAAGGGATCCAACAAATACTATGAGATCTCGGTGGTGTCTCAACGAGGAGGGGCCAGATGCATCAACGAGTAATAACGTTCTAATAGGTTCAGACGCAGAAAATCGTTTAAAAAGCGACGCTAGATGTACCAAGGATAAATTGACAAACAAATACGATGAAACTTGGGTCAAGTATTGCAAAGCTAAACCTGGTGATTTACATTGTACATGTTACAACATGAAAAACAATGTGTGTGGGGCACACCCCGAAGCAGCTGGATGTACGTATTATAAGATTTTAGAGGAGAATAAGGAAGCTTTCAGTACCAAGGAGGAGAGGGACGCACTAGAAGAAGGTGATGAGGTTGCATCATATAATATTCTCAAAACCAAGGGACATTGTAGACCACGTTCATGTGACAGTGGATATATTCCACCGAATGTGAAGAGTGACTGTGCAGCCACTTACCCAATATGTGGTAAAGATATAGACATCCGTACGAACACAAATAATAATATCGCAGTGAAGTGCAACTACGATTCTGATAGATTAACCTCATTGCCAGATTGGTGGACCGAAGAGAGGGACACCAGTTTCATGGATAAAGCTTTAGCGGCAGCTGCACAGAGAGCTAAAGATAAAAAAGATAAGTATATCGCATATAGTAGTGTGACTTCATTAATAATCTGCTTACTATGCATAGTCGTAATAACAACAATGAGATTCTAAAAGAATATGATAGTTAAAGAACACATCATTTTTAAGTATATGTGGTGTTATTGGTGTTGTCATGAGTTTGAAACTCCAGCTTTAAGTATGCCATATAGATACGACGACCGCAGAAAACAGTTTACTACGACGGGTAATTACTGTTCATGGAGTTGTATGAAGTCCCACGCGGTTGATAAATATGGACTAACCAGGGGTAGTATCATTTGTGGAAATATATCTTTAATGAGAAAACGGATATATAATAAAATGACATCAGTTAAACCTGCACCTAATCGTTATAGATTAAATGTTTTTGGTGGTGATCTTACCATAGAAGAATTTAGAAAAAATCAAAGTATTGATGTTGAGGAACAACAACAAATAAACACTAAACCGCTTGTAAAGAATATAGTACCCGTTATTTCAAACATAAAAAAAATGGATGAAATAAAGAATGCATCATCCATTAATAATAACACACTAAAACTAAAACGTACTAAACCTCTCAAGAGAAATCACAATAATTTAGAATCAGCTCTTGGTCTCATCATCACGTCTAAACCCTAAATTTCGTTGTTGTTTATACGTGGGTATAGATACTGGGAGATGGATGGTTTTTTTACTATGAACCCATTGTGTACCATCATGGGCCGCCCAACATATATCATACTTTTCCATAGCTTTTCTACATAGGACACATGGCAACGATATTGCGTCACCGTAAATATTTTTACGTTCGATAACTAATTCACCATGTTTCCTATGGAGCCACCCCGTAAACTGATGGGGTTTGTACCCTTTTTTTAGGCACTCGTGATATAGATGTCTAATGAGTTGTCTTTCTGCACACATATGATTATTACTGATGACGATCGGTCCTTTGGACATATAGCTCGTCACCTGACAGTATTTCATAACTGACAATTATTACACGATAACCCTGGGTATACAAATGCACACTTTTCACACTCTTTTAGTAGACTTAGGTTCTTTTTCTTCGGTACAAGCCCTTTTGAAAATCGTTCGAGTTCTTTTATAGTGTATATTCCGTATTGTATCATAACCTCGAGATTAGGGAATTTCATTATATATTTTAAATGTTTAGAACCCTTATGTTATTTTTTCATACAGCAGCTAAATAGGTTATTAAACTCTTTTTTAGACTTAAGTAAAGTAGCGAAGCCGTCGATGATGGGTGGAACCATCGACTTGAGTACAAGTTCGAATTCGCTATCATGTTCTTTATCGCCATCAATTTCTCCGATGATGGTGTTGAGAACTGCGATGACAAGTTTCTTTTTTTGGGGTCCTTCCAAGTTTTTGAACCTGGCGGCACCAAACATTAACTTTGATACGATGGGTGGAATGTCCTCCTTTTGAAGACCATCACCAAGGTACTCTCTCTTAACGTCTTCGACCATATTGACAACTTCTTCAGCATTAATTTTTCCGGCAAATTTTTCCAGTATCGCGTCCATTTTATTCTAAGTATATATAAAAAATGAATGTCGATAACACAATCGCGGGTCTCGCTTTTGGCATTGGTTTTATTCAGATGTACCACGATATGAAAAGATCTGAAAATACAGATGAAAAATCTAAAAATGCTTTACTGTTGAGTCTTTTTGGCAGTTGTTTATGGCTAATTTATCAATCTAGGAAGTATGGTATGAATTTTACAGTTGCGTATACTACTTTGGGTGTTATAGTCCAATTGTATATATTGAATAAGATTCTTGTAAACGAGATGAAACAGTTTAAAGATTGAGATGGTATATTATCCAGTAATGAGTTCTATCACTTGTGCACCCGTAAAGTTTTCGTATTACAAGCGTCATCAGACTAAGTTGACCAAGCGTCGTACGCGTTCTTCCCACAGGGTTCGTTCATCCAGTGAGCCTTCGGTCGAGCCTTCGATCGAACCATATCAACCACAGACTCGATTCGCTGAGGTTCTCAATGGTCGCGCTGCTATGCAAGGTGTTCTATGGGGTTCTCTAAACTGGATGATGACAGGTGAAAATGTCATTCAGCAGATTGAGGATCCTATGTATGCTATCGCTGCGACTGGTGTTGTTACTACATTGGCACTCGCGTCTCTGTTCACAGCCGAAAACTTCAGTACCGAGAAAATTGGGGCATTCACACCCGATGCTGAGCTCAAGAATGGTAGGTTGGCTATGCTTGGGTTTATCGCCTTGTTCGGGTTGAGCGCCGTGTAACCTATAAATTCAATCATTTTAACTTTTTCTTCCATTGAAAATGTCCCTGCTCTACGCATCACGTAGGCCAAGAACATCATGAGAATATATATATTATATACAACCGGCTTCATACTATAAATTAGGCAGTTTTATTGGCAAGTTTTACAACGGGACTACTCATCACGAATGCAGCGACGAGAAGAGTGCAAATGAAAGAAGACAGAGTCACACCAGAGTAGACCTTCGCACTCTCATCAACATCCTTGCAGTTCACTGCCCAGTTAAGAGCCGCCGCGCTACCTACAATACCCATCAAAGCATATATCATCAGGAAAACCTTGGCTTCATTTTTAACAAGCTTTGTAACAAGCAGTGTGAATGGGATCGTGATGGCGATCGTGAGGGTGGCGGCAAGATACTTGTTAAGATTTTCTTGAATGGGCTTACCCTTCATGGATGGACACTTAGAATATGTATTGATACCGAGGGCGGCGACGGTCATATACACAAAACCAAAAACCATAAGAGTGAGCACGGTCATATAAGATACTTCAAGGTCGAGTTTTCCCGATTGGATCTTTTTCGCCTGGTTCATGATGACACCAAGATTTGGTACCGCGTTAGATGACATTTATATTAATCATAGAAAATAATATATACAAAAGATATAATGATTGTACCTTCTACAATCTTCATCAAGACATGTGCCAACATTGATCCACAAAAAAAGAATGACATGATTGATCGCATGTCTACAGATAACAGGGTATCAATTGAAAATATTGAGTGGCTTGAAGATGACAACTGTTCGAATTTGATAACCAGCTGGGTTATGAATACATCGAATATAAACTGTAACATGTATTTGACAAGTTCATTTCTTAAGACACTTCGGGGTTTAAAGAAGATGGTTGACGATAACATCGAAACAGCTATATTCATCGACGACGATATTGTATTTCACCGGGATTGGAATACTATATTCGGGAGTATACCAGAATCCAATGCATCCAATGATTTCATAAGTTTATGTATTTCGAAAAGAAGAAATATTCCTCCCATATCTGGAACTGTTTACACCGTTGATGATATAATAGGTAATTCTGCATTTTGGTGTTCGAAGGCTTTTGCTGAAGGTTTTATTAACAACGTGAACATGGATAAGACCCTTGACTTATCCATGCAAGGATATCTTACGAGTAATTCTAAGAGTTTATTGTGTATACCAATTTGTCATGAACTTTCTCATCTCGAAAATTATAGCACAACTGGGGGGAATAAGGCGGAATATTATACAAATTGGAGTGATTATGTAAACTCGTACGGTGATTCTACTAAGACTACATATTCTACATTATTGTCGAACTATGAAGCTTTTCTTACGAAGAAGAGTAGTATTGAAACGAAGTTTACAGAATTGTTTGGGGAGGAAGTTGAAATACAAAATGTTAAGTATATACTCAACGACGATTCTGAAAATATGATAAATATTTTAGATTATTAATCTAATTTTAAAAACTTTTTAATATCTTCTCTTGTTTTCTTTTGAGACCACCCAAGTGATTTGAGTTTATCCGCACAGATGTAATATCTTTTATCATTGAATGGTCTATCTTCAATATATGTGATCCATTTATCATACTCTCTGGTTCCTGTAATCGTTTCTATGATGAGATGCGTCACTTCAATCACTGTAAGTTCG
>Ga0208770_1001701_pt1 | contig 10606 bp, 10 predicted proteins | sample AntAceMetag02UK9_FD_184771 | JGI IMG/M metagenome (GOLD analysis project Ga0208770, IMG submission 184771) | Saline lake microbial communities from Ace Lake, Antarctica - Antarctic Ace Lake Metagenome 02UK9 (SPAdes) (version 2) | ecosystem: Environmental > Aquatic > Non-marine Saline and...
ATAGATGAAACCCTCTACTTGGAGGCTAAAGAATTGGCTGTAAAGGGGCACAGCAGTGTGGGTTCAGTTATTGAAGATGCCCTCAGGCTCCTTCTGCGTGAGCACAACGCTCGCCTTGCTATCGACCTAGCACCGTTGCCCACACATCCGGGCAAACTAAACATTCCTCCGGGAGTGGACGAAAACAGCACTTCACAAATTCTAAACTTACTGGACGAACGTGATTATTTTGAACGAAATTCTGGTTGACGTGAACACCGTTGACATTAACGTCTTGCTGGGGGCTTTCTTCGAAGATTCACGTACCAACGTCCTGGCCACGGAGGCAATCGATAACCTTCGCCGAAGCTCACAACCACTCGTTGTTTTTCCGGTAGTCGCTGCGGGGTTCATCCGAATTGCCACCAGTCGACGCATGTCTGTCACTCCTGCGCCTACCGAGTTGGCGCTTTCATTTCTTGGATCACTACTTTCAAGCCCGATGAATTCGGTCATGGATTCCGGCGCAAATTTTTGGCACGAATTTTCGACTCTCGTTTCCTACCACTCGGCGTGGGACGGTGATGTAACCGATTGCCAAATTGCGGCTTCAGCAATATCCCTCGGTGCAACCTTGTATTCATTTGATCGGGGATTTGCGCGGTTTCATTCGCTCTCGTGGGTTGACCCAGCAGCTGTGCGCTAAACACTTCCTGACATTGATTTCACAGCTACCGGCATCGCGTCAAGTCGTTCTCTACTGGCTTTAATACTAAGGTCAATGAAGGTTTGCAATGCAGGAATGCGCGGCCCAGACTTGCGTAATGCCAAGACAATTGTGCGTTTTGGCAGCGGTGGCTCAATTGCCATAATACGAATTTCAGGGTCTGTCTCATCAACGGTCAGTTTGGGCATGATCGAGTATCCAGCACCTGTGCGCACCATCGCTTGAACTGCGCCGTTGTCATTGGTGCGGAATACATAACGCGGTTTAATACCGGCGGCTAGCAGTGATGTCTCAACTCGAACGTGATCTGATGCTTCTTGTTGAGCGATAAACGGTTGCTCGTGTAGTTCGCGAATCGGGACTGCAGTGCGGGGAACTTCTGGGTCGGGTCCGATCAGAAGTTCGTCATGCCTGGGTGCAAGAAGAACCATGGGGTCTTGACCTAGTTCAGTTATTTGCAGCCTGGGATCGTTAACTGGACCGACCAGAAATGACACGTCAATCTTCCCAGAAACGAGGAGTTCGATCAACTCCGCATTTGACGTCGACTCGATTAGTTCAACTTCCACTCCCGGTGAATTCAGTAGTAGCTGACCGACAACGGTAGGTAGAAGTTCAACCGAGACACTTTGAAAAGTCCCACACATCACTCGGCCTTTCGTTCCCGCAGCGAGGTCATCAAGTTCTTGGCCAGCTTGTTCGAGTCGAGCGAGAATCAACTCCGCATGCTCAAGCAAGATTCGCCCTGCCTCCGTCAGAGATGCCGGCTTAGGTCCTTTAGGCCTATTAAAGAGTTGGTGACCAACCGCCTTTTCTAGTGCTGCCGCTTGCTGGCTCACCGCCGACTGGGAAAAGCGCAGTACGTCAGCAGCTCCCCCGAAACTTCCTTCCTCATCGATTGCCCGCAGGGTCAGCAATTGTTGAATGTCGAGATCTTGGAGGTAGGCCATTAACCCATTTTATCATAAGTAAATGTGATGTTTATGATCGTTTTTCAACGTTTGTTTTAATGATTAAGCGGGTTTAGCTTTACTACATGACAACTTCCGCGATTGACATCATGAACTCCCTCGGCGAGGATCTGGCTAAGCTCCAGCTCAATGACACCGCGATCAACAGCTTTGTTGAACTGGTTAAGGGTGCTCCTGTTTCCGCGATCGCCCTCGAGGTGCTTGCCGACAGCAGCGCCGTCCAGGTCGTCCGGGTCCGTGCATTTGCCCGCGTGAGCGCTGACCTGCGTAAGGCCATTTAAACTGTTCCCACCATGGGAATCAGCAGCAAGGCCACTGCCGCAGTCGTAGCGCTCTTTGCGCTACTCGCTGCGGCAATTTCTTTGCCCGCTTCGGCCAGCGTGCGAACCTCACCCTGGGACTCAATCCAGTCCTGGGAAACCGGTACCGTCCAACGAATAGTTGACGGTGACACCATGTTGGTGACCGACGACGTGACCGGGGCGACCAGCCGTATTCGATTCATTGGGATTAACGCACCTGAGATTGGCGGTAAAGACCACGGCGGTCAATGTGGTGGTTGGCAGGCAAAGGCAGTGCTTGAGGAGCTGGCACCGGTAGGGACCAAAGTTCGTCTGGCGTCCCTTGACCCCGCAAGTAAAGGAAAAGCCGATCGTCCGCAGCGGACGGTGCTGGCATGGAATCCAATCTCGCAGGAGTACGACCAAGATTTAGCGTGGGCAATGGCCGAACGCGGATGGGGTCACTGGTTCACGGTTGAGAATGAAGCTGCCATGAGTAGCTTGTATCGCGAAGTTATCAAATCAGCGCAACAGCGCAAGGTTGGGATTTGGAATCCAAACCTTTGCGGCGAAAATGAACAGCCCGATGCAAATATTTTGTTGCGAATCAATCGTTCTGCCGAATCGGTCAATGACGAATGGGTAAGCGTTCGCAACCTCGGCGACACCCCCGTTGATCTTTCGGGTTGGCGGATCCGCGACACCGGCAATGCGGCGGGCTATACATTCCCTGAAGGATCCATGTTGAATGCTGGGGACTACCGCACTATACGTACCGGTGTTGGCGCGTCGGGCGGTTCCGACGGCCGCACACTTTTTCTCAATAAGAAATCATTGGTTTATCAAAGTCCGGGCGGCGGTCCGTACTTGGTTGGAGACGCCGCCTATTTACTCGATCGATACGGCAACTACCGTTTTACCCGCGAATATCCCTGCCTTAACGGGTGCAACCTTGATGCACTTGAGGGCAGTGTCGTGATCTCTGAACTTTCCCTCGGAAAGAAAAAGGGGAAAACCCGCGCTGCAACTCAATATGTTCGCTTATTCAACAATGGCAGCACGGTTCAATGTCTTGACGGCTACCGCATTGAAACGGGAAACACGGTATTTCGTTTTGATCCGGGAACTTGTTTGGCACCGGGTGCGAGCTGGACCCTTCGGGGTGGGATCGGTAAAAACACTGCAACTGATCGTTTTTTTAGTCGAACAATTCCCATGCTTTGGTTGAATGGTTCTCTGAAATTGATTTCGGATCGGGAACAAGTAATGGCCGAGCGATCTTGGTAGTTCGAACCAGCTAATGTGAACGTATGACGCGTCGATTGTGGTTCATTGTCGGCGGGGTTTTGGCGTCCCTCATTGTTGCTGTTTCAGTCATTGTTGTTTTCCGTGTCGGCGGTGATTCACAAGATCCAGAATGGTTACTCACCCACAGTTCTGCCTCTGCCAGCATTTCCATGGATGTAGAGGGTGGGACAACACTCACACTGTTTGGTCCAGACAAATCCATTGCGATGTTCACTGATCGACCCGAGCGCCAAACTGCCCTGATCTCAGTTGATAAAATGATTTCCAATTGGGATACGTGGTTTGCTGGCGATCCACCCAATGCGGCGTTAAGTGACGGTTCCCAGGACCCGAATTTTATTGTCATGACTTTGTCTTCCCCACAGCAACTAGAAAATGGCGACCTGCAGTTCGTGGTTACCTTGGATTCACAAAAATCTGAAACTCCAGCCATCCAATCCGGTGGGGAGGTCCACCTATTTATCGACCCACTAGCCGCTCGGCTTACTGAGTTCCACCAAGCTCCAATGAGCACGCCGGCCGGTCCGGTGGTGATCCCTTGGAAGAACCCCTTTAGTTTGGGCGAGCCAGGAGACCCGCTTCTGATCGGGGACACAAAACTTGAGGTCGGACCAGACTCGGATTCCTAACTTGGGTACAACAAAGTGACTTTTGGTGCGTGAGGTTGGATCATCCATTAAGCAAGTTTCAGTACGGTGTCGTCCCAAATGCCTCTGGGAGGATGCGGGCTCGTACCGGCCGGTTTGAGTCAACGCGCGTCAACTTCGGACACGATCCGTTTCGAGCGCCTCTATGTCCTCCAGTTCCACACCCTTGGTCTCGTGAATCTTGCGAAGGACAAATGGGATGGACAGCAAGGCAAAGACCGTGAACACACTGTAAGCCAGCCCGAGGCTGATTTCGGCCAGTGGTGGGAAGGCCGTGGTGACCAAGAAGTTGGCAAGCCATTGGGCTGCGGCAGCGAGTGCGAGGGCAGCCGCTCGGATCCGGTTCGGGAACATCTCCCCGAGTAGCACCCAAACGACCGGCCCCCAAGTCGCTGCGAAGAATGCTACGTAGAAGTTGAAGGCGAGCACGGCGACGATGTCCGGGCCGTTAGCAAGGATCGGCTGTCCAGTATCACTGACGGGAGCGGTACCAAAAACGTAGGTCAGGGTTGCGAGCATCGCGAACATGCCGATCGATCCGACCAGGAGCAGTGGTTTGCGACCCACTCGGTCGATCAGTGCGATGGCAACAACGGTGAAGGCGACATTGACGCCGGCAGTGATAAGCGAGGTTTGGAAGGCTTGATTCTGGCTGAAGCCGACCGACTCCCAGATGATGTCGGAATAGTAAAAGACGGCATTAATCCCGACAAACTGCTGCAGGGCACTGAGCAGGACACCAACCCAGACGATTGGCATCAGACCCAAGCGTGGCCCGCGGATATCCGACAAGCTCGACTTGTGCTCGACGTTCATGGAGGCACGAATTTTGGCAACGCGCACTCGAACATCGTCGGTGTAGATCTGCGCGAGCACCGAGGCCGCTTCGTCGTCCTTACCGACCTGCACGAGATAGCGAGGGGACTCAGGAAGTCGTGATGCAAAGAACCAGTAGGCCATCGCGGGAATCACCATCGAAAGGAACATCCATCGCCAGGCTGGTAAGCCAAACAGCCAAGGATCCAGCGAATTACCACCTGCAGCATTCAGAATCAGGAAGTTGGCGAGCCCGGTAGTGAAGATGCCGATCACAATCGCGAACTGCTGCAGGGAGCCCATCCGGCCACGCAGTTGCGCCGGAGCAATCTCGGCGATGTACATCGGTGCCATGACGCTCGCGGCGCCTATGCCGGCGCCGCCGATAAATCGCCAGAGCGACAGGTCGATGACTCCGAATGGAAAAGCCTGCCCGAATGCCGACACAAAGAACAATCCGGCCGCGATCAGCATGACTCGGCGGCGGCCGTATTGAGAGGCAAGCCAGCCGGCGAACCATGCTCCGATGGCCGCACCGATAAGCGCGATGGAGACCACGAGTCCAAGTTCGAAGGAACCCAAGTCGAACGTCTTCTTGATCGCAGAGGCCGCGCCGTTAATGACGGCTGAGTCGAAGCCGAAAAGGAATCCGCCGAGTGCGGCGGTACTGGCTAGGCCGACGACTCGGCCGGTGCGATACGAATCCGTCCCGACCGGCGCAGTGATCGGGTGAGGTGCTCCGTGGGCCATTTCTGTCCTCCGTCACGCGACTTAACCGACGGATCGCAAACTACCAGTTTCAGTCATGGATTACGTGCGCTTCCAACAAAATCCCACTATCTGAACGAGTCGTAAGGCCTCCGCCGTAGTAGGGGGCACTTTTCCCGCCGCTACGAGTGCGCACTACTTATCTAGGGATTCGATTGATTCAGTGAAGGAAAGAAGATATTGCTGTTTCGATAAAATTAGTCTCGGTTTGTGAACAAATAATGGGTAAGCGAGTCCGGGTGTAGCCTGCAGTCGGAGGTTCTATATGAAAACAGATGTTCTTATTCTTGGGACAGGATCAGCTGGTGAGATGCTTGCGTCGTTGCTTGCACGGTCAGGTAAATCAGTTCTTATCGTCGAGGAGCACCTGATCGGCGGCGAGTGCCCTTTCTATTCCTGCATGCCAAGTAAGGCAATGTTACGTTCTGCTTCTGCACGTTTTGATGCCACACAGACTGTGAAATTAGGCGCCACGTCTGCTCCACTTGAACTCGATAAACATGAAGACGCTTACGCTTCCGCGGTGTCTCGCAGGGAAAAAATTGTTGAACATCACAACGACTCTGCAAATGAGGAAAATTTAATTGAAATGGGAGTGAGGGTTGTGCGGGGCACCGGTGTTATTTCACAACCGGGGAGCGTCTCTGTCGGCGAAGAGATTTTCGAATATGACCAGTTGGTGATTTCAACCGGATCTGCGCCATTCGTCCCACCAATACCCGGTCTACATGATCTCGATGTGTGGACGACTGACAAAGCCCTGACGAGTACCGAGTTGCCAAATACGCTCATTGTGATCGGGGGCGGTCCTGCTGGATGCGAACTGGCGCAAGTCTATTCACGCTTTGGCACCAACGTGACGATTATTGATGCGGGAACGCGGCTACTCGCTCAAGAGGAAGAGGTAGTCTCGATTGAACTAGGTAACATGTTTGAAACTGAAGGAATTGAATTAGTTTTGGGAGCCGCAATTTCATCGGTCGAAGAATCGTCAACCGGTGGAGCCACAGTTGTTCTCGAAGATGGTCGCAAATTTAGCGCGGATAGGCTACTTGTTGCGACGGGGCGCAAACCCAGAGTTGAAGGAATTGGACTAGAACTCCTCGGGATTGAAATAGATGACAATGGCGCGATTCCGACCGATCAACATTGCCGAGTGCAAGGCCTTGAAAATGTTTGGGCTGGTGGAGATGTTGGCGGTATTGCGCCCCTAACTCATACTGCCAATTACCAAGCCAGAATTATTGCGGCTGGAATTCTAGGAACGCCGCGAAGCGCTAACTACAACAGCATCCCTCGAAGTGTGTACACCGATCCTCCCGTAGCCAGTGTCGGGCACTCGTATGCCGACGCCATAACTGCCGGAATTGATGCGGTAACAACACAAGTTGACTTGAGAAATACGGCCCGTCACATAGTTGATGGCGGTTCAGGTGGCCTTTTAACTCTCACGGCTGACCGCTCAACCAAGACACTGATCGGTGCCGCTGCGATTGGTCCACATTGTGATGAGTGGATTACTGAGGCAGTCCTTGCAATTCGAGCTCAGATTCCACTTGAAATTCTTATCGATGTAGTTCATTCATTTCCAACATATGCCGAAGGCTATGAGGAGCCGTACCGAGCGTTGCTTTCCGCCGTCCAATAGCGGGGAAACCCATAATTCTGCTAAATATTCCCGCAAACATTACCTGGGGGGCATGGGTGACTGTTTCATTTGATGTCTCAAGTCCGAAGACAAGCTAGAAGACCTGAGAAAGACCTGGTGCGCGAGGGGGGAGTTGAACCCCCACACCCTTTCGAGTACACGGACCTGAACCGTGCGCGTCTGCCTATTCCGCCACTCGCGCGTGATGCTGGGAAAGGTTACCGCCACGCGTGTATATAGCGTGAGGGTGGATCCGACCTTTGCGGGTAACATCGCCTTGTGGGAATTTTGGAACGATTCGAGGATTCACTGGACCGAATGGTCAGTGGTGCATTTGCTCGGGCTTTCAAGGCCGAGGTGCAGCCGGTGGAGATTGCTTCGGCTCTGCAGCGGGAAATGGACGACCGGGCCGCCATTATCGATCGAGAGCGAACCGTCGTCCCCAATATTTTCAATATTGAACTTTCCACCCACGACTATCGCCGGTTGGCAGTGTTCAAAGACGCGCTCTGCACCGAACTAGGCACCTTGGTCAAGGACTACTCGGGGGAACAGCGTTACACCCTGCTTGGCGTCCCAATGGTTAATTTGGGTGAAGACGCCGAGCTGGAAACCGGAATTTTCCGGGTCCGCTCCGAGGCGCGGGCTGAAGTAAGTTCCCAAGGTGGTGGATCGGCCGCGATTGTTGGGCAACCCCGACTTGAGGCGGGTGGCACCGCCTACCCGCTGGTTCGGGCAATAACCCGACTCGGTCGCGGGACCGACGTTGACATTCGGGTCGAAGATCCCGGGGCATCACGTAATCACTGTGAAATTGTTTTGGGTTCACCGATTCACTTACGGGATTTGGATTCAACCAATGGAACGTTTCATAACGGTGATCGGATCACCGAGGTGGCACTCATTGACGGTTCGATAGTTCAAATCGGGGCAACCTCACTGGTCTTTCGGAGCGGTTGAGCCATGTCCGAGCTCGCGCTCACTTTGGTCCGACTTGCATTTCTGGGCCTACTCTGGGCGTTCGTACTCATGACCGTTGTGGTGCTGCGGCGCGATATTCGCCAGCCTCCTGAAGTAACCGGTTCGGGGCTCGGCAACAAAAAGCCGAAAGGCCGGCAACCTAAACCACCAAAGCCACCCAAGATATCCCGCAAGCAGAAAGTTCGCGGTACTCGCCTTGTTGTCATTGATGGCCCGCTGGTAGGGACGGTCGTTGCACTTGAAGGTGCGCAAATCACTTTGGGGCGTGCTCCGGACTCAACAATTATTATCGACGACGACTACGCGTCAAGTCGACATGCGCGGATTTATGAATCAGAGGGCTCGTGGGTTGTTGAGGATTTGGGTTCAACAAATGGCACCTGGATTGATCGATCACGAATCACAACGCCAACTGTCATACCGGTTGGCGCACCACTTCGCATTGGCCGCAGCACATTGCAGATTCAGAATTAGTTGCTATGGCTGAGTTGAGTTTGCGATACGCCGCTAAGTCAGACGTTGGCTTGGTGCGCCAAGGTAATGAGGACTCGGGGTATGTAGGACCGCGGTTGCTGCTGGTCGCCGACGGCATGGGTGGGCACGCCGCCGGGGAGCTTGCATCAGCGCTTGCCGTGGCAACGGTTGCCGATCTTGACGTACACCCGCCGACGGATTCCGACATTTTGACCTACCTGTCGGACTCGATTGACAAAGTTGGTGAAGCGATTGAAGAGTTGATCACAGAGGACCCTGAACTCACCGGGATGGGAACTACGGTTACCGGTTTGTATTGGCTCGGTGGGCGCGTCGCGATCGTGCACGTTGGTGATTCACGTGCATATCTATTTCGCGATGGTGAATTACAGCAACTCACCCACGACCATACTTACGTCCAAACCCTAGTTGACTCCGGGCGCATCACCGAAGAAGAAGCGTCGGTGCACCCACGCCGTTCACTATTGATGCGCGCACTTGACGGCATGAACCCGGTGGAACCTGATCTTTCGATTCGTGAAGCTCGAAAGGGTGACCGGTTCCTGCTGTGTTCAGACGGCCTCTCTGGGGTTTTGAGTGACATGGAGATCGCCTACACATTGAGTTCGGGTGAACCAACCGGCGTTGTTACCCAACTTGTTGATCTCGCTCTGGAGCGTGGGGCTCCGGACAATGTCACCGTCGTTGTCGCTGACGTCATTGAACGCGAGTCCGACGACGAGTTGCCTTTGACACCACCGGTTGTTGTTGGTGCCGCCGGTGAACCGCGGGTGCGGTTGCAATTACCCAACACTCGTTTTCCTGACGACGCGCAACCAGATCCAGATAGGCCCGACGCCCCTGAACCGTTTAATTTTGGGACGGAGACGGCGCCGCAAGCACTCATTGACGCAGATTTAATCGTTCCCGCTGCGGAGCAGGCACTCTACGACCGTGAACGTGAAGCGGTGGAGCGAGAGCAAAAGAGCTCCCGTCGTAAAAAGATTTTCGGGTATACCGCGGGAGTCGTTGTTGTCGCCGCGATTACTTTTGGTGCACTTTTTGGAACCCAGCAATGGTTGGGGAATCAGTGGTACGTCGCTGTTAACGGGAGTGCAGGAACGGGAACGGTCACAATTTATAACGGGGTTCAAGGGACATTGGCGGGAATTTCACTTTCCAATATTGACTCGCAATCATCCCTCATTGTTGGATCACTTCCACTTTTTGACCAGGAATTGGTGAGCAAGGGGATCCCGGCGGCGGATTACGAAGATGCGCGGCGCATTGTTGCTGAACTTATAAGCCGGGCTGCCGAGTGTCAAGCCTTGATTCCCCCACAGGGTTGCCCGGGGAGTTTGCAGTGAAAAGTAGAAGGAATCTTGAGTTAGTTCTTTTGGTTTTTGCTTGGGCCCTTGGCATTTTGGGTACTTTGCAAGTGGGCTGGGCCACCGGCGAAGGAACTCCACCACGATTGTGGATCACAACGGGGGCTGTAGCGCTCATTGCGCTAGTCATGCATCTCGTTGTTCGGTTTCGCGCCACCTATGCCGATCCGATCATGCTTCCGGTGGGAACCCTGATCACTATTTTGGGTTTAATCATGATTTACCGGCTTGACGTTGCGGATGCCCGTCGCGCTGAACTCAATGGTGCACCGATTCCCACTCCGGACGTGTACTCACAGTTGACGTGGTTTGCGATTGCCGGAATCTTGTTCTGCGCGGTGTTGATTCTCCTGCGTGATCACCGTCGACTTCAGCGCTACACATTCACTTTCGGGTTGGTTGGCCTGTTCCTCATGGTGTTACCCCTTGCTCCCGTAATCGGAACCACGGTGAACGGGGCGACCTTGTGGATTCGGGTTGGTACGCTTTCTTTCCAACCGGCGGAGATCGCCAAGATTTTGATCACGATCTTTTTTGCGGGCTATTTGGTTAAAACCCGGGACTCACTCGCACTCGTCCGCACGAAAGTGCTCGGGATCGGTCTACCGCGACCAAAGG
>Ga0208770_1001712_pt1 | contig 10544 bp, 10 predicted proteins | sample AntAceMetag02UK9_FD_184771 | JGI IMG/M metagenome (GOLD analysis project Ga0208770, IMG submission 184771) | Saline lake microbial communities from Ace Lake, Antarctica - Antarctic Ace Lake Metagenome 02UK9 (SPAdes) (version 2) | ecosystem: Environmental > Aquatic > Non-marine Saline and...
TACACAGACAACCCATGGAATTACTTTCAAAAACAAATAATGAAATTATGGAAATTCCTGAAGGACATATTTGTTGTGGGTCCGCTGGAACTTATAATATTTTACAAACTGAAATTGCAAAAGAGCTATTAAGCAAAAAAGTTAAAAACATTGAGAGTTTAAAACCTGATTTTATTTCAACAGGTAATATAGGCTGTATTACTCAAATTTCTAATGGAACTAAAACACCAATTTTACATACCATCGAGATACTAGATTGGTATACTGGTGGTCCAAAACCAAAAATATTACTAAATAAGTAATTATATTTATTTATTTTTTTGATGGTGATTTACTAGCGGAATATAATGGTGTGGCTGTCTCATTCGCATCATGAATTTATCCCTTACAACATTGGTAGGATAATTTGTATCCAAATTAGATGTATCTATTTTTAAATGAGTAATATCTTCATCATCGTGAATTAAACTTTCTTCTCTTGGAAATTTAAAAGGATCTGGCCCAAAAATTCCGCTTTTACCAAAATAATTATTCTTTTTGTCTGAAATATTTGCATATAAGAAATATATATTATTTTCACCACCTCTTATTCTAAAGTGATTCCAGTGATTTGGGTCAGCCCCCATAGGAATAGGATAATTTTGTCTAATATTACTTCCATTGTGCCCATGAGTGAAAGTTCCCCTTTGTGCAGATGAGCATAATACCAAATCACAACCATATAACCCTAAGCACCTTGCTGACTCTGGAAAAATAGCATCATATCCAATCATCAAACCAATTCTTCCAATTTTTGTGTCATAATACTTCCATTCATTACCTTCGGTAGCCCACGTCTTATCTTCCTTGTTTAAATGAATTTTTTTATAAACACCTATAATTCCTTCAGGACCAAATAGTATTGAAGAGTTATAAAATTCTTTTTTTTCTTTTTCAGCAAACCCACAACAAATATATATATTATTTTTATTTGCATAATTTGCTAATTTTAAAATTTCAGGGCTATTTTTACTAATAGCAGATTTATTTTTATTTAAGTGACCCGTCAAAGCTAACTCAGGAAAAACCACTAATTCACTTGAATTATTTTTAGCAACTTGTAAATGTTTAAAAATTTCTTTCAAATTTTGGTTTACATTATTTGTTGTATTCATTTGTACGATAGAAACCACCGACTCTTTTCCTTTGGGTAAAGGATTCATTCCATATAGTCCAAAAAATTCTAGTGGATTCCACAAATAAGGATTTGTAGGCAAATTTAAATACATTTCAGGCCTTCTATCTTCAAATATTTTTTCATTTAAAACTTGTCTTTTTCTAGACCACGAAATATCAATATCTGCATAAGCTACTCCATCACCTTTATCAATTACTGAAGCTATAGATCCGTCAGGATTAATTACACAGCTTCCACCACTAAATTGTACAGTTCTCTCCAATCCCCATCGGTTTCCTTCTATTAAATAACAGCCATTTTCAAAAGCTCTACTAATCCAATACGGTCCTGGTGTTCTTTCTCCAAGCCAGTTACTTATATGAATTATGATGTCAGCTTTTTGTAGGGCAACCAGTCTAGCAGTTTCAATGAAATGTATATCCATACAAATTAAAATACCTATCTTTCCAATCTCTGTATCAAAGACTAAATGATCTTGACCAGGAGCTGACCATTTGGGTTCAGCTATGTAAGAATGACTTTTACGATGTTTACCAATTATCCCCTTAGGCCCAATAAGCACTGCTGCGTTATAGTATAGTTGAGTTTCTTCATCTACCTCAGGTAGACCAATGACAATAAAACAGTTAAACTTTTTTGTTATTTCACAAAATTTTTCTGTAGTAGGTCCGGGTATTGATTCTACCAATGAGCTAATTTCTTCTCTATCCAAGAAACAGTACCCTGTTGTTCCCATTTCTGGCGTTACAATAAGTTTTGCTCCATTTTTTGCTGCTTCTTCGCAAAGCTTTATTAGAGAACTAATATTGTAATCTTTTTTAAATTGAGAAGGTTCATATTGAACCGCTGCAACTTTATAATTATTTTTTAGCATTTGTTTTTATAATATTTTATTTAACCACATTGATAAGAAAATTTATTGTAAAAAATAAAATTTAATACTATTTTTTAATATATTTAATTCATATATTTTTTCCATGGAATATTATATCTATTTATAATTACCACTTTAGTTCTAATTCATAAAATAACAAAGAAGGAGTAAGTAAATGAAAAAAATAATTGTATTTCTAGTATCTAGCTTCCTGTTGTTCAGTAGTACCGCTTGGTCTGCTGAAACAATTAAGCTTGGTATTTTAGAAGACGAAACAGGAAACTTTGCTATAGCAGTAGTTCCAAAAATACATGCTTATGAATTAGCAGTTAAAGAAATAAATGCTAAAGGCGGTGTGCTTGGAAGACAGCTTGAAATAGTAAGATATGATACTCAATCTGATAACACTCGATTTCAAGAGTTTGCTAGAAGGTTGATACAAAAAGACAAAGTAGATGTTGTTTTTGGTGGATTTTCTAGTGCATCTAGAGAAGCAATTAGACCAATTATGGATAAAGCAAAAATGCTCTATTTCTACAACAACCAATATGAGGGTGGAGTTTGTGATAAAAACGTTTTTGTTACTGGAGCTGTTCCAGAACAACAATTTAGTACATTGGTTCCTTGGATGATGGAAAAATATGGAAAAAATGTATACACGATCGCTGCTGATTATAACTTTGGACAAATATCTGCAGAATGGGTTAGACAAATTGTAAAAGAAAATGGAGGCAATTTAGTTGGAGAAGATTTTATTCCACTTGATGTTTCTCAATATAGTCAAACTATTCAAAAGATACAAAAAGCTAAACCAGATGTCTTGATGACTTTATTAGTTGGAGCAAAGCAAGCCTCTTTCTATGAACAACAAGCAGCAGCAGGTTTGGGAATTCCAATGGCTACTTCAATTAATGTGGGTCAAGCGTACGAACATAAAAGATTTGCTCCTCCAGCATTAGAGAATATGTATGTTACGGTTAACTATATCGAAGAAATACATCAAGTAATTGAATCAGGCGAATATCACGAAAAGAGTAAAGACTTTGTTGAAAGATTTCGTGCTTTATATCCTGATGAACCATACATAAATATGGAAGCTGCAAACGCATATAATGCAATTAATATTTATGCATTAGCAGTTGCTAAAGCTGGGACAACCGATAAAGCAAAAGTAATTACCGCTTTAGAGTCAGGTATTTCTTTTGATGGTCCTTCGGGAGTTGTGTCTATTGATCCAAAAAGTCACCACGGAAGTCATACGATTTTCCTAGTTGAAGTTGGCAAAGGACACAAAGTATCAATTCCAAAAATTTGGAAAGATATTAAACCTTATTGGTTAGGTGAGGCAGGTTGTAATTTGCCAGTAAAAGCTGATTACTCTCAGTACACTCCTAGCAAGCCACCAAAACAATAAATAAAACATTAAAACTTAGCGATATAAAAAATATCGCTAAGTTCCTCTAAATAAATTAAATTAAATCTATGATAATGCTTTTCAACATAGTCTATCAATTTGGAGATGCTCTCTCATTTTTATTATTATCTGCAATAGGTCTAGCTGTCATTTTTGGAATGATGAAAATTATAAATTTAGCGCATGGAGAATTTATAACTGTTGGCGCATACGGAACTGTAGTTTCAGGAAAAGTTTTTAGTTTACCATTGCCAGTCGCGATGGCTTTTGGAGTTTTAGTAACAATAATATTTGGTTTAATATTGGAAAAATTAATTATTCGTCATTTATATGGAAGACCTTTAGACTCAGTTGTTGCTACCTGGGGTATAAGTTTAATAGTTTCACAATCTTTTTTAATAATTTTTGGACCTTCTTACGAAGGGTTACAAACGCCTATGGGAAATTTTAAATTGGGTGATTACTCTTATTCAGAATATAGAGTATTTTTAATAATATTTTCTCTTTTATTGTTAGCCTTATTATATATTTTGTTTATGAAAACTAGCTTTGGGACTTTAGCTAGAGCTACAATTGAAAAGCCAGAAATGGCATCTGCAATGGGTGTTAATGTTAATAATGTTTATTCAGCAACTTTTGCTATTGGTGCTGGCTTAGCGGGAGTTACAGGGGCGCTTTACGCACCAACAATGACTATAGTTCCTAGTATTGGTCAAGCTTTTATAGTTAGTGCATTTATTACTGTGGTTACTGCTGGGGCTAGTCCTTTTATAGGCTTAGTACCAGCAGCGGCATTTTTAAGTACAATTCAAACTTCTGTTACATTCTTTTATAAAACTACAATTGGAATTGTGGCATTACTGTCTTCTGTAATTTTAATTATAAGATTTTTACCAAAAGGCTTTAGTGGATTAATGGAGAGAAAAAAATAATTATGAAAATAAATATTAAAAAAAATAAACTTCCCATTTTAATATTTTTAATATTTGGAATAGTTCCACTATTTCTAGATAGCTATTATTTAGATAATATATCTTATTTTATGTGCTGGAGCTTTATTTCTCTTGGATTGGCAGTGATATGGGGAATGGGAGGAGTGTTAAGTTTTGGACAAACAGCTTTTTTTGGATTAGCAGGATATTCTTTCGGAGTTATTAGTATTAATTTTATAGGGGTCCCCGGTGTCGGCATATGGTCAGTTTTTTTAGCGTTATTTATAACGGGAATTTTTGGTTTAATAGTAGGTTATTTCTTATTTTATGGGGGAATTTATGATGTATTTGTGGGCATAGTAACCTTAGCCATAACTTTAGTATTTGAAACTTTCATGCAGCAAACAGCTGGTCCGGAGTATACCATAGGAGTTGCTAGGCTTAATGGTTTTAATGGCATGCAAGGAATGCCCACAATAGGTTTTCAAGATACAAAATTTGGTTTAGTTCAAGGTATAACACAATATTATTTTATTTTAACTCTTGCTGCTATTATTTTATTTGCTTTATATAAATTTAAAAATTCAAAAATAGGATTAATTTTTCTTGCATCTAAAGAAGATAGAGACAGAGTAGCAAGTTTGGGTCATAATGTTAAACGTGTTCAATTAATAGGATTTGTGATTGCGTCATTGCTGGCTGGTGTAAGCGGCATTCTATATACTAACTGGGGAGGATACATTACTCCGTCATCAATGGGACTAGTTTCAGCGGCACTTCCTGTTGTTTGGGTTGCCGCTAGTGGAAAAAAAGATTTTTTATCAGTTTTTGTTGGATGTATATTTTTGGTCTGGCTGTCACAAATGTTAGCAATTAATGGAGCTCAATTTGCTATTATTGCTATGGGTTTAATATTAGTTATTACCACAAGATTTTTCCCTGATGGACTTATCTTAAGAGCAAAAAATATTCTTATTAATAAAATTAAGTGGCTGCAATAATGGCAAAAATATTAGAAACAAAATTACTAACTAAAAAATTTGGAGGCTTCACTGCTGTAGAAAAAGTTTCACTTACTGTTAATGAGGGAGAAGTTAGATTTATTATTGGCCCTAATGGTGCGGGAAAAAGCACTTTTTTTAAGTTGGTTATTGGCTATCACACCGCAAATGAGGGTACAATTTTATATAAAAATGAAAATATTGAAAAATTAAAGCTTCATGAAAGAATTAAATTAGGTATGGGAGTTAAGTTTCAAGCTCCAGGAGTCTTTTCTGAATTAACAGTCTTACAAAATTTAAAGTTGTCAGATAATAGAGAAAAGTCTTTCAATTTAGATAATTTATTAAGTGATTTTTCTTTAAAAGATGAAGAAGAAACATTAGCAGGTGATCTATCACACGGAAAAAAACAGTGGTTAGATATAGCTCTTGCCACGCTATCTATGCCTGATCTTGTATTTTTAGATGAACCAACAGCAGGATTATCATTTGAGGAAACTAAAAAAACCGGGGAGATAATTCAAAAATTAAATAAACAAGGAATTACATTTATAATTGTTGGTCATGACATGGATTTTGTAAAACAAATTGCAACTAGGGTTTCAGTTTTACATCTAGGCAAAATGTTTTTTGAAGGAAGTGTTTCAGAGGTTTTGTCAGACAAAGGTGTAAATAATATTTATTTAGGAGTCGGGTAATGATTAAAAATAATTTATTAGAAATTAAAAATGTATCATCTGGCTATGGATCAACCACTATTGTTAATAATTTTTCTTTTGAAATAAACAGCGGAGAAATATTGAGTATTACAGGAAGAAATGGAATGGGGAAAACAACTTTATTGAAAACTATTATGGGATTAATTAAAGCAAATTCAGGCTCTATCTATTTTAAAAATGAAGACATCACAAAGTTAATTCCATCAGAACGTTCAATGAAAGGAATTGGGTACGTTCCCCAAGGGCGTGAAATTTTTAGCTCATTAACTGTAGAGCAAAATATTATGTTGCCTATATTTACAAGAAAAAAATTGAAATTTGATGTTAATAATAATTTAGAAAATATTTATGATCTATTTCCGATTTTGAGAGATAAAAAATATGACAATGGTGCATCTTTAAGTGGGGGTCAACAACAACAATTAGCCATAGCCAGAGCCTTGATATTTAATCCTGAGATTATAATCTTAGATGAACCATCTGAAGGGATACAGCCCTCTATAATAACCTCTATTGGAGAGATTCTACAAAATTTATCAAAAAAATTAAATATGGCATTTATAGTTGTTGAGCAAAATATTTCTTTTATTAGTAAATTGAATGCAAATTGCATTGTTGTGGATAAAGGAAATTATACTAGAAAGTTGATGGCTTTAGAAATTAACTCAGTTGAGAAAGCTAGGGATCTATTAAGTTTACAAACATAACAAAAATGAAAGGAACAATATGAGCTGGTTAAAGGATTCGATAATGATGACAAAAGGTGTGGGGAGAGATAACAAAGGTAAAACCCATTACCTTACTGAAGAAGTGCAGGGAAAATATCAATACACAATGGGACCCTATTCAGATCCGGTAATGTACATTAAACCAGGTGATACGGTAGTTGTTGAAACTAGAGATGCGTTTGAGGGGAAAATTCAAAAAGAAACAGACAAGCCTTCTGAAAAATTAGTAATGCCATTTTTAAATCCTCAAAATGGTCCCATAATGATAGAAGGAGCAGAAAAGGGAGATGCTATAGCTGTATATATCGATAAGATGGTACCAAGAGGAAGTAATCCTTTAGGAACTTGTTGTTTGATAGAAGAATTTGGGGCGTTAACTGGTACCGCATATACTGCAACATTAAACGATCCATTACCTGAGATAGTAAGAAAAATAAATTTAGATGAAAAAAATGTTTATTGGTCAGATAGAATAACCTTACCATACAAGCCACACATTGGAACTTTGAGCTGTTCTCCAGAGATAGACTCTATTAATTCATTAACACCAGATAATCATGGAGGAAATATGGATCTACCAGATATGGGACCTGGTAGTATAACTTATTTACCTGTCAGAAGTCCAGGCGCCAGATTATTTATAGGAGACGCACATGCATGCCAAGGTGATGGTGAGGTGTGTGGAGTTGCTGTTGAATATCCGACCACAACAACAATAAGAGTAGATCTTATAAAAAATTATACGATTGATTGGCCAAGGCTAGAAACGGAAGATATGTTAATGGCTATAGGAAGTACAAGACCCTTAGAGGATGCAACTAGAATAGCTTATAGAGAGTTAGTTAGGTGGCTTGCTAAAGACTATAATTTTGACACTTGGGATATCTATATGATTTTAAGTCAAGTTGGCAAGGTTAGATTGGGAAATTTTGTAGATCCCAAATATACAGTTGCAGCAGGTATGGAAAAAAAATATCTAAAGTAAATTTTAAATTTATTTTTGGAATGTATTCAAAAAAAATATTTAAAAAAATAAATAATTTTTCCAAATCACTTGCGCAAGCGCGGAAAGAAAATATACTAATTAAACCTTTACCAATTAGTATTTCTAGAGATCCTAATTTAGTAAAGCAGATTCTAAGTTTTGCAGAGGCAAAACTGGAGTGGCACCCTGTAGGATTTAAAATTGGCGCTACAAATAAAGCAATAATGAAAATCTTAAAAGCTAAAGAGCCTTTTTATTCCTACCTTTTTAGAGAGCAAACCTTTAATAATAATAAAAAACTTACATTGACTCCAAAAACATTTGGTATTGAGTTAGAAATTGCTTATAAAATTAGTAAGAAAATATTTAATATTAAGATTGATAAAAAAAAACAATTAAAAAATTATATTCATGGCATTGCTCCCGCTATAGAGCTAGTTGGATGTAGACAAAAGCTAGATGAAATCAATTATGTTGGTCAAGCAGCAGTTGATTTTGGTTTAAATATTTCATTTGTAAAAACAAAAATTTATAAAACTAAAAATATTTTGAATTTGAAATTAAAAACCAAAATAATAAATCTTAGAAATAAAAAAATTTATTTTGGACATTCAAAAAATGTTATGGGAAATCCTATAAATGCACTATTTTGGTTGATTAAAGAATTGCAGAAAAAAGGTGTTTCTCTTAAAGATGATTTTTGGGTTACAACAGGATCAACTACACCCATAATACCAGTTACCAAAGGAGATCAATTTCTAGGTGATATTTCACCAATTGGAAAAATTAAAGTTAGCTTTTAAATTTTTTATTTAATATTTTTAAGTCAAGTTGGCAAGGTAAGATTGGAAAATTTTGTAGATCCTAAATATGCAGTTGCAGCAGGTATGGAAAAAAAATATCTAAAGTAAATTTTACTAACTGGAGAAGCTTAAGTTAATTTTTAGAAAAAAAATTTATTTCTTTATATTCTTAATTGCATTAGAATAGTTGGCTATATGTCTAATATTCCAAATCATGTAGGCAGATAAAAGTTGTTCTGAGGGTTCAATTAATTTATTTTTATTATTTTTAATTAGAACATTACTCTCATAAACAATATATTTTTTCTCTAAAGCCTCATTAATAATATTCAAAATAGTTTTATGAGAATATTTATTTAAATTTTTTATTACTTGTTCTTTATAAATGGATGAATTTTGTGCATATGAACCCATGATATAGTTAAGAACTTGGTATCTTTTCATACTTTTTAAAAACCACTTTATAGATTCTTCTCCTCCAAAATCCTCTAATCTCTGCGTCATAAATTTATTGATATTAGATAGCAAATATTGAAATTTTTCAGGGGAATTTATTTTTAAATCTAAATTAGCGTTGTTAACTTTACTTATTACCCTAAGTATTTTTTCATTTCCAACATAAGTCACCTCAGTGTTAATTTTGCTTATTAACTCATGTATTTTTTTATTTCCAATATAAGGTTCTACGAGTTTAATTTTGTTCATATTATTTTTATGGAATTATTTATTCAATTAATACTGTTTTTATTGAAAAAGCAATGTGGCAAATATTACTAGATAACTTAAAATTATTAAGTTAGAAATTCTTATGAAAAAAATTATAATTACAAGAAGGCTATTAAAAGAATCTGAAGAAAAAGCCTCAAAAATTTTCGATGCAAAATCTAATAGCAACGATGAATTATATTCTCAGTCAAAACTTATTGAATTAAGTGAGGGGTATGACGCAATCCTAACCTCTTTAACTGACAAGATGGATGAAGATACTATAAACAAACTGCCAGATAGCGTTAAAGTGATTTCTAATTTCGCAGTTGGCTTTGGAAATATTGATTTAGAAGCAGCTAAAAAAAGAGGAATAGTAGTCACTAATACACCAGAAGTTTTATCAGATGCTACTGCAGAGATAGGAATTTTATTAATTCTTGGAGCATGTAGAAGAGTTCCAGAAGGTATTCAAGCTGCAAAAGAAAGTAGTTGGAGATGGTCTGCAGATTACTTGATAGGAAAACAGTTAACAGGTACGAGGCTTGGAATTTTAGGCATGGGAAGAATAGGGCAAAAAATTGCAAAAATTGCCAAAGCTTTAGGAATGATTATTCACTATCACAACCGATCAAAATTAAATGAAGAAAAAGAGCAAGGTGCAATTTATCATGACAGCATCAAAAGTCTTTTTGGAGTTTCAGACGTATTATCTATTTGTTGTCCAGCAACAAAAGAAACAGAAAATTTAATTAACAAAGAAACGTTAGAATATTTTCCAACTGGTGCGGTTATAACGAATGTAGCTCGTGGAGATATTGTTGATGACGAAGCTTTAATTGATGCGCTAAATAGAAGAAAAATTTATGCAGCAGGATTAGATGTATATAAGGGTGAGCCTAATTTAAATCCAGGCTATCTAAAAATTAAAAGTGTTTTTATTTTACCTCATCTTGGAAGCGCCACTAAGCACACAAGAGTTGCAATGGCCAATCTAGCTATCGATAACATTGATGAGTTTTTCAAAACAGGAAATTGTAAAAATAAAGTAAATTAGTACAACTGTTACTTGAAAAGTATTTGAACATATCAAATATTTTATATTAATTTTATTTAAAAGAATAATCTCTGAATAAACCAATAAAGACCAATGGATGCAATAATTAATGAAAGAGGTCTTGTAACTTTATTACGATACCATAATTT
>Ga0208770_1001722_pt1 | contig 10501 bp, 12 predicted proteins | sample AntAceMetag02UK9_FD_184771 | JGI IMG/M metagenome (GOLD analysis project Ga0208770, IMG submission 184771) | Saline lake microbial communities from Ace Lake, Antarctica - Antarctic Ace Lake Metagenome 02UK9 (SPAdes) (version 2) | ecosystem: Environmental > Aquatic > Non-marine Saline and...
TAATGCGACAGCTTCAACAGCTTTTGTTGATTTTGCAAATTTAAGTTTTACTTCTGCAACTATTTCAGCACAAGCAGCTGTAATATATAATGCAAGTAATTCAAGTAATGTTAATGCAGCGATTGCAGTTTTAGATTTTGGTGGAGTTAAAACTTCAACTAATGGAACATTTACAATTGCGTTTCCAACAAATGATGCAACAAGTGCTATATTGAGACTATCCTAGTCTAGGAAGTCTCCATGGCAGATTTACAAGGTTGGAGTAGAGAAACCTGGGGCTCAGGTTCTTTTGGTGAAGAAGCGCCCGTCAATGCTACAGGTGTCGAATTCAGCGCGAGCACTGGAGCACTAAGTCAGATTTCTGACGTAGTAATAGTCTGCACACCCGTTACTTTATCTTTAGCTATAGGAGACTATACAGCTGAGGGTATAAATATTTTTCCGCTTACAGGCGTTCAATCAAACACATTTTTAGGCACACCTACTGTTGAAGAAGGTCACGGCATTGAAGTAACAAGCTTGGCTATGACTTTTACCGAAGGGGAAGAAGCTAGTTCGGGATCAGTGGATGCTGGTTGGGGAAGATCCACCTGGGGTTCTTTTGCGTGGAATAATAATATAGAAATTTTTGGGAATGTCACAGGCATTCAAATGGTTTCCTCTTTAGCAGACGCAACTGTTTCCGTAGGAACAGGAGTTATTGTTTCTGCAACAGGACTTCAAATTAATTCAACTTTAGATTCTGTTACTCTTGAAACAGATCAAATCATAGAACCTAATTCTTTAAGTATTGGCGTTGCTTTATCAGGAGCTACTGTTTCTGCTGAAGGAAGTGTAGCCGTCATTGCACCAACAGATCAAATGGATTTCCAGCTAGGTACTGTTCTAGCTGAAGCTCAAAGTATTGTTGACCCAAATCCTGTTGTAATCAATACAAGTCTAGGGTCAGTAGACATAGAGATTATTTCAGTTATTGAACCAACCGCTGTTACGTTAACTACTACTTTAGATAATGTCACTGTTATTGAAGGAACAGGAGTTATTGTCTCTGCAACAGGAATAGGAATGACCTTTAGTGAGGCTTCTATATCTCCTACAGGTGATGCTTTAGTTTTCCCAACTTCATTGACTATGACCTTATCCTTAGCTAATATATATTCAACTCCATGGGCAAATGTAAATACCAATTCAAACAATACTTGGACAGGGGTAGACGCAGCTACGATAGCGGCTTGACAATGGTAAATACTAATATAGACAGATTCAACAGCATAGGGTATAAATAAATTATGGCATCAACTTATTCTAGCAGACTTAAATTAGAACTAATGGAGACAGGGGCTAATGCTTCTGTATGGGGAACCAACACTAATAATAATTTAGAAATTATAGATTCTTTTGATGGGGGTTATTTAGCTAAATCTGTTGCTGGTTCTGCAAACGTCACTTTAACAACAGTTGATGGCGCTACTAATAATGAAGCTTCAAACAAAGTTATAGAATTCACAGGAACTTTAACAGGAGCTATTTATGTTTTTGTTCCAGCTGTTGAAAGTAATTATATATTTTTTAATAACACTGCTGGCGCATTTTCTTTAACTGTAGCACCAACAGGTCACTCTGCTAATGGTATTGCTATTACACAAGGAGCTCACACAATTATTTATAATAAAGATACTAATGACATGAAAGATTTATTTGATGGATCTTTAGGTGTAGTGGGAGTTAAAGGTACAGTTAATGTTTCTTCTACAGTAGGCATCGCTGCTAATGGACAAGTTAGAGCAACAAGTTTTACAGGAGATGGATCAGGTCTTTCAGGAGTTGTAACAATTCCAGCAACTACACAAATGGTTTTTTATCAAGCATCAGCCCCTTCTGGTTGGACACAAAATACAGCTGCCTCTTTAGCTAACTCAACTTTAAGAATTATTACATCAGGCACTGCGGGCACAGGAGGATCAGATGCTTTTGAAACAGTTTTTGTAGGATCAAAGGTAACTACAGCCTCAGATATATCAGTAAGCTCTTCTCCTTTAAGTGTAGATGCTTCAGGAATTTCTGCTGGAGCTACAACTTTATCTGTTCCAACTATCGCCAGTCATAACCATACAGATAGTTTAGCCCTTGAAAATACTATGCCAGCAACTCCTAATGGATCTAACGAAGCAAATATTCCGCTTTATGGACCTATTAATCCAGGAGAAAGCCGAGCACCAAGTTCCTCAACTGGAGGAGGAGGTTCTCACACTCATCCAGTTAGTATAACAGCTGCTTTATCAGGCAACTTTGTTGCACCAGGAGTTCAATTTTCTATACCAGCAATGGACATTAAACACGCCAATGTTATAGTGGCGGCAAAGGATTAATTATGGCTAGCACCTTTTCAGATAGATATAAATTAGAATTGATGGAGACAGGAGCTAATGCCTCAACTTGGGGCACTGTAACTAACACAAATCTAGAAACAATTGACGCTTTTACAGCGGGATATCTTGCAAAAAGTGTAGCTGGTTTAGCTAATGTAACTTTAACAACAGGAAATCAAGATCCTTCTGCTGAATCTTCAAACAAAGTCATTGAGTTCACAGGAGCTCTTACAGGAAACATTTATGTTTTTGTTCCAGCAGTAGAAAACGAATATATATTTTTTAATAATACTTCAGGGTCCTATACCTTAACAGTAGCTCCAACAGGACATGCAGCCAATGGAGCAGTGATAAGTCAAGGAGCTCATACAATTCAATATTGTAAGGGAGATAGAGTAGTTGATATTTTTGCTGGATCTTTAAGTAATTTAAAAGCTCTTACTAAAATTGACATAGGAAATAATATTCACTTATACGCAAATGGTGTAGTGGCTGCTACAACTTTTTCAGGAGATGGATCAGGATTATCAGGTGTAGGAGAATTTGCTTCAGGAACTAAAGTTGCTTTTGTTCAATCGAGCGCTCCAACAGGTTTTACAATAGATACAACTGCTGCTTTGACTGAATCCGCATTACAAATCGTAACTGGTTCAGGGGGAGGCACAGGAGGTAGTGACACCTTTACTACTGTTTTAAGTGGTTCGAAAAGTGCAACCAATGCTTCTGTACCAATTAGTGTTTCAGGAGTTAGCGTAGACACATCAAGTTTAACCATAGGAGCTACAACTTTATCTACCCCAACTATCGCAAGCCATACTCACAGCGCACCTCTTGGTACTGCTGGGGGGTCACCAAGAAGTAGGAAACCTGTTGGTTTGAATGGTTATGGTAAAGGAGCTGGCAGTTTTTCAAATTCAATGGACTCAGCAGGAGGAGGAGGATCACATACTCATCCTATTTCAGGAAGTGGTGCTTTAGGGGGAAGTATTGCAAATCAACCCGTTTCACAAGTAATTCCAGCAATGGAATTAAAATATGTGGACGCAATAATAGCGAGTGCAGACTAATGGCAAGTACATATTCAGATCGTTTAAAATTTGAACTTCAAGAAACAGGGGCTAATGCTTCTACTTGGGGTACAAACACAAATAATAATTTAAGTTTAGCGGATACTTTTGGCGCTGGTTATCAATCTATTTCTATAGCTGGTTCAGCTAATGTAACTTTAACTACAGCAGATGCTGATCCAAGCACTCAGTCTTCTAATAAAGTTGTTGAACTAACAGGAACATTAACAGGAAATGTTTATGTATTTATTCCAGCTGTTGAAAGTAATTATACTATTTTTAATAACACTGCTGGATCTTTTACAGTCAACGTAGCTCCAACAGGTCATGCAGCTAATTTAGTAGGAATTGTTCAAGGTGGGCATACCATTGTTTATAATAATGCTGACAATAAAGTTGTTGATATATTTGGTGGAACATTAGGGTCTCCTAAAATATTAACCAACTTAACAGTGAATTCTACTGTAATGACCGCTGCAAATGGTCATATAACAGGAGCTTCTTATACAGGTAACGGAGCAACATTAACTAATGTTTCTTCTATTCCTTCAGGAACAAAAGCTGTTTTCTTTCAAGCGTCTGCCCCAAGTGGTTGGACTCAAGATACAACTGCCACTTTAAATGAAACTGCTTTGAGAATTGTTGTTGGATCAGGAGGAGGTACAGGTGGATCAGATACGTTTGGGAGTGTTTTTAGTGCACCCAAAACTTCTAATACTCAAACTATAGCTTTAGGAAGTGGAGCTGTTTCTGTTTCTTTACCAGCAGCTTCAGCCGCTGACACTACTATAAGCACACCAACTTTAGCTGCCCATACACATGGAGCTTATTTTGGTACACAGATTCCCGCTAGTGGTGAGAGTAACTTCAACAAATTTGTTAGTCCTGTTAGTGCGGTTACTTTTAATGCAACAGGAGGAGGTGGAGCACATAGTCATCCTGTTTCAGGATCGGTTTCTTTATTAGGCGATGCTACTGCTACCGATACAACTTTAACTGCTTCGAATTTTTCAATAAAACATGCTAATGTAATTATCGCAGCAAAAGACTAATTGTCAGGCAAAATAGAAATATTTAATAATTTTTTTTCCGAAGAACTTTTTAAAAAGTTAGTGAAACAAAATAATAACAATTGGGAAGCTCGAGATTTTTTTCATTTATATAAAGATTGTATAGAAGACTTGTATACTAAAGAATCTTTGAATGAGATAATACAATTCACTGGTAAAAATTTTATTTTAAAAAGAGCTTACTCTTTAGGAAGTTGTCCTATAACAAGTAATCTTATAAGACATTGCGATACTCATGAAAACTCTTCTCACACAGCGTTACTATATTCCAATCCTCATTGGAACTCAGAATGGGGATCAGGAACTTTCTTTGGCTCAGACAATCAAAATTTTGTTCAAGCAGCACCGAATAAATTAGTCTTGTTTGAAACTAAAGATAATTGGCACCACGCCAGTCCTTCAAATATGAATGTACAAATGTGGAGATTTGTTATAGTATGGAAATTACATCATGCCAATATTTGATCCCAATGGAACTTGCCCTCTTTTGAATAAAAAGTGTATTAAACATAAATGCGTTTGGTATAATATGCTACAGGGAAAACATCCTCAAACAGGATCCAATGTTCAAGAATGGGGATGTTCTATTGCTTGGCTTCCTTTACTACTTGTTGAAAATAGTGGTCAACAAGTCAAAACAACTGCTTCAGTAGAATCTTTTAGAAATGAAATGGTAAAAGCTAATATGGTAACTTTAGCCATGGTAGAAAAGCAAAATCGTGAAAAAGAAGAAAAAAAAGAAGATCCTGGTAGTATTTGGTCTAATATTGCACAAAGTCAAGAAGCTATACGAGATGACGAACCCGATAGTATTTTAGAAAGTATCCAGTTGCTTCAAGGTAAGAAAAATGGTAAAAAGGATAAAACTAAGGTAAACAAAAATGGCAATAACAATAAACAACGTAACAATAAATAATCAGCTCAGTATTATATTTGATGCTGGAGTTAATACTTCTAATTTTAATAATGGTCCTAGAGACTATTCAGGAGAAACAGAAGCAGATGTTACTATTGATGGAGTAGGATATTTTAATATAGCTTCTTCCGATATAATTCCTTCTGAAGTTCATGCACTTCAATTTAAGCCCGGCATAGGAACAGGACATATTGAATATACTGATCTAAAAGATAACTTAGTAATTGCTAGTGAAAGCGATATTCCAACTTGGGCTCAAACTATGGTCAAGAGATGGAACGGAGAAAAAGTTTATAAAGAAACTTATGTTACAGATATGGCTGCAAATATAGCAGCGGGTCAAGATGATGACACTGCAGCAGCTAACGCAGTTATAACATCGACCGCAGCAAAGAACGCAATCCTTAACGCATAAGTGAAAATCAAACACTTAAATTTAACATCATACGTCAAAAAATATGACAATGCTTGTTCGCCTCTTTTAATAAAAACAATTAACGATATTATTTATAACGCACCGATGAAAGATGCGGAAGTTATAGGAGATGAAGATGATAAAGATGGACTGGTCAGTAAAAAAACTAGAAATGCAAAACAATTAAGTTTAACAGACAAGACGATAGGTACTTCTGTTGCAAAAAGAATTATTTATAATGATGTTTCAAGATTAATAAAAAAAATTGAAAGCCAATATATACAAGAGTTAGGTCTAGCCTATAATGCAAAAGAGTATACCATGGAATTTCTTAGGTATGATTCAAAAACTAAAGGTCATTTTGTTTGGCACTCAGACGCTTATGTGGACGCTCCGAGACAATTAACAATGTTATTAGGGTTAAATGATGCCTATACAGGAGGAACCTTAAAGGTTTTAAATGATGACTATTCATTTAAGTTAAAAGCAAATGAATTAATTTGTTTTCCTTCTAATTTTATGTTCCCTCATACAGTAGAGCCTGTTGAAACAGGAGTAAGAAAGGTTGCAGTATTTTGGACGCTATAGAATATTTTGAAAAAAACTCTTATGTAATTATTAAAGATATTCTTCCAAAAGAAGTAACTAAATTTATATACAACTATTTTGTTATGAAAGGCTGTACTAATCAAGATTTTAGCACTAGCTTAGAACAAAACGAGGATATTAGTTTAAAAGCGTGTTATGGTGATTTAAACGCTGAAACAATATGTTCTTTTTTAAACCCCACCATTAATTATTATGTAAAGAAAGATTTATGTCCAACATATACTTATTCTAGAATTTATCTTACAGGTATGGATCTTAAAGCGCATAGAGATAGACCCTCTTGTGAATACTCAATTACTTTAAATTTAGGAGGAGATCCTTGGCCTATTTATTTTGGAGAGAGAGATGATAATTCTGATTATCATTACCCTGATATGCAAAAAGAAAAACTTACAAAATTAAAAATTTTAAACAAAGAAAATTGTTTATTAGAGCCAGGAGATGCAGCAATTTACATGGGAGAAAAGCTTTGGCACTGGAGAGAACCTTTTGAAGGAGATCACTGTGTCCAAACTTTTTTACATTATATAGATAAAGAAGGAGAACATTATCCTAAACACGCTTATGATGGTAGACCTAATTTAGGTTTCCTTAAAAAATGACCTTTCAAAAAGAAATAATTAATTTAGACATAACAAATAAATGCACTCTTCAATGTTCTTTTTGTGAAAGACAAAAACCTGTCTTTAAAGATTATCGTTCAAGAACAGAAGAATTATCTTTGGAAGATTTTAAAAAAATAGCTAAAGAAATAAAATACATTAATCTTTGTGGACAAATAAGTGATCCTATATTTCATCCTGATATATTAAAAATGATAGAGTTTTGTTATAAAAACAATAATTACATGGAAGTACATACAGCAGCCACAGCCAAAAGTAAAAAAGAAGATTGGTATATTAAAGCTTTTAAAAGTAATCCTAATGTTTTTTGGTCCTTTGGAATAGATGGGCTACCACAACAAAGTTCTAATCATCGAATAAATCAAGACAGTGCTTTTTTATTTAAAATAATGGTTATATGTAATTCCATGGGTATGGATTGTGAATGGCAATGTATAGTTTTTGATTACAATGAAAAAGATATAGACAATATTAAAAAGATGGCAAAGGTCATTGGAATAAAATTAAAATTAATTCTATCAAACCGTTTTGATGACAGTAGTAATTTTAAACCTTCTCAAGGTAATTATATTAAAAAAAAGTTAAATACAGAAAGAAAAGGGGAACTTGTACCTAAATGTTTTGAGGACAAAGAACTTGGTCATTCCGCTTTAGGATATATTACACCATGTTGTTGGTTAGCAGAAGGGGATGCAGAAAAAGATTATCCTGAACTTTGCAATCAAAAAACTAAGATAAATAAAAATTCTATTTATAACATTATACATGGAAAAGCTTTTCAAGAATTTGAAAATATTTTAAAATATCAACCTGAAAAAGCCTATGATAAATGTTGGCAAAAGTGTTCAACATTATCTGGTGAACACAAAAAATATATTCGCTCCAATGGTTAAAAATATATTCGAATCAAAAATAAGTGATTTAATTCACATTGAAAAGAATTTTTTATCTAAAAAATTATGTGAAAAAATAATAAATGAATATGATGATCAAGATATACAGAGAGAAGTAAGAGATCATATGCCTGACAGAAAATTAAGTAGAACTTATGTATCAAGTCGTGAAGTAATTAATAGAAAAAACTCTTATGAAAGAAAAAAAATAGATATAGAATTAGTTGAAGTTCTTCGTAGTAGTTTAAAAATATATATTCAAAATGTTTGGAAAGATTTTACTTTTAATCAAGATCAAGGATTTTGTCTAAATAAAATGATTAAAGGAGATGGCTATAATGAACACGTAGATAATGTGCCTGGAACTAGCTGCGATTGGAAAATGACTCTTGTTTATTTATTAAATGATGATTTTCAAGGTGGTAATTTCACTGTTCACAAAGTAGATCAAAAACTTAAACAAGGAGATTTAATTATGTTTCCCTCATATTGGATGTTTCCACATGGAATTAAAACTGTAACAAAAGGATCAAGATATAGCTTGATAACATGGGCATGGTAATTTTTTATACTTGTATGACAGGTGATCATGGTTTTATTCCAAATATTACAAATGAACAAAGAAAAGATTTTAAATATATATGCTTTCATGAGAACCATCCTGAAGCAGAATTAAATAAAGGCTGGGAATATGTGAATCTTGCTACAGAGTTTGACAACTCTGAGCATAACTTATCGGATCAAAAAAGACAAAGAATGGTAAAAATGCTTCCTCATATTTTTTTACCCGATCACATATATTCTATATACCTAGATCCTTCTTATTATGTTAATAAAATTTTTTATGACAAATGTTATGAGTATATAAAGAAAGACATAAACTTTGGAGTTTGTAGTAGAAAAAGAACATTTGAAGAAGAGATAGGACACGCTCACAGTAATCATAAAATATCTTCTTTAGAAGAATATTTAACTATTAAAACTCACTATGAAGACAATTCTTTTTATAGTTCAAATGGAAGCTGGCTGATAAGAAAAAAGAGAGATACTGTCAATAATATTAACACTGCTTGGTATAAATTATTTCTTGGAACATTTAAAGAAAGAGGTCGAGATCAGCTTCTTTTACCAATAGTCGCTTCAAAAGACTCCGTTTATTTTTTAGATGAAAAAGATCTCTATAATAATTGTTTTGAAGAGCCTAGATTTGTTAATTATGAAGATCCTCAAATAGACAAAAGTCTAATTATATAATCCTGATTGAATCAACCGAGATAAAATAGTATATTTGACGCCATGCCACTCGTTAATTTTACAATAAAACCAGGCGTAAATAAGGAAGTTACAGACTACACAGGCCAAGGTCAGTGGGTCGATTCTGATAATGTACGTTTTTTTCAAAGTCTTCCTCAAAAAATAGGGGGATGGGCTAAGTTCGTAGCTACTTATTTAGTTGGTATAGCCAGAGCAATTCATGGATGGATTTCTTTAGATGGAACAAGATATTTAGCTTTTGGTACGGATAGAAAATTATATGTTTATACAGAGGGTGTCACTTATGATATTACTCCGATTAGAGAGACAGAAGTCTTAACTAATCCTTTTACAACAGCTTCAGGCAATGCGACAGTGACAGTAGCAGACACAGCTCATGGAGCTCTTCTAGGAGATTTTGTGACTTATACAGGAGCATCAGCTGTTGACAGTTTAGATTTTAATCAAGAATTTCAAATACAAAGTATTGTTAATACCGCAGCTTATACTATTGCTTTTACAGATGGTTCTACAGCTTCAGGCACAACTGCTGGTGGTGGAGGAACAGTCACAGCTAATTATCAAATTAATACTGGACCAACACTATCTGAATTTGGTTATGGTTGGGGAACAGGAACTTGGAGTGGTTCTACTTATGGCACTCCTCGTACAACTTCTAATACAACCATTGCCGCTCGACAATTGTCCATGGACAATTTTGGTGAAGATTTAATTATTACTGTTTTAAATGGTGGAACTTATCGATGGGATTTGTCAGGGGGCGTTGGAACAAGAGCTGTTGCCGTGCCTAATGCACCTACCTTATCTAGATTAAATTTAGTATCTACCCCTGACAGACACTTACTTTTATTTGGAACACAGACAACCATTGGAGGAATTAATCCTCAAGATGATTTACTCATTAGATTTTCTGACCAAGAAAATATTGAAACCTACGCACCGACCGCAGAAAACACTGCTGGTTCACTGAGAATTGCCGACGGCTCACGGATCGTGGGCGCTGCAAGATCAAGAGGTGCTATTATGGTTTGGACAGACACAGCTCTGCATTCCTTACAATTTATTGGTCCTCCTTTTACTTTTGGTCTAAGACAACTTGGTCAAAGTTGTGGATTACTAGCACAACATGCAGCGATAGATATTAATGGTAATTCTTATTGGATGTCTCAAAGTTCTTTTTATGTCTTTGATGGTTCGGTTAAAAAACTACCTTGCACAGTAGAACAGGCTGTCTTTGGTAATATTAGTTTAACAGCTTCAGAAA